>TARA_R110001592_G_scaffold125109_2_pt1 | contig 23293 bp, 23 predicted proteins | sample TARA_R110001592 | Tara Oceans TARA_R110001592 (sample SAMEA4398387) | marine metagenome | biome: Polar Biome; feature: [SRF] surface water layer (ENVO:00010504); material: water (ENVO:00002006), including particulate matter (ENVO:01000060) such as... | depth 5 m | reverse complement strand
TTGGTAGTAAGAGCGGAGCCTTCAGTAATTCAAGAACTGGAAGGTATCGTAGATCAGTTAGATATAAGGCGTGCTCAAGTACTAATTGAGGCTGCTATTGTAGAAATTTCAGATGAAAACACGGGTTCGCTTGGAATTCAGTGGGCAATGTTTGATAAAGGCGCTTCTATTCCGGGAGCTCTAACTAGTTTTAGCTCCGCTGGCTTATCAACTGCTAATGTGCTGGGTGCTTTAATAGCCAAGGATAGCAGTTCTAGTGGCTCTGTTGATGCTAGCAGCCTTGCAGGTGTTGGTGATGGTTTAACCTTTGGTGTTGGTAAAATAAGTGATAGTGGTGTTAGTTGGGGGGCGTTAGTGCATGCTTTAGAGGGCGATAGTAGTGCTAATGTTCTTTCAACTCCAAAAGTGATTACGATGGATAACCAACAGTCGTCTATTATAGTTGGTGAAAATGTTCCTATTATCACTGGTCAATCTACTTCTAGTGGTGCTGGTACAGCGGATCCGTTTACTACTATTGAGCGTCAAGATGTGGGTGTTAAATTAATCGTAACGCCAAGTATTAGTGAAGGTGATTTGGTTCGCCTTGAGATAGAGCAAGAAATCTCAAGTGTAAAAGGTTCTTCTGTTGGTGCTGATATTACAACGACTAAGCGTCAAATTAAAACCAATGTGTTAGCGGATAATGGCGAGACTATCGTTCTTGGTGGTTTAATTTCTGATAACGTTATTATGACTGAAAGTAAGGTGCCGTTGTTGGGCGATATACCGTGGATTGGGGCATTGTTTAGAAGTGAAAAGGCGACGGTAACTAAGCAGAATCTAATCGTATTTTTACGACCGACAATTTTGAGAAATAAAGCTGCAACTCGTGCTGTTACTGTAGAGAAGTTTGATGAGTTGTGGGAGTTGAATTTGGCTATTAAGGCTGATAATGGTGCGGATACTGAAGAGTTATCTAAGCAGGAAAAGCCTTCAATCGATTCAGTATATAAATCTATGATGGTGAAATAAGAAGCGGTTTTTCTTCGTTATAAATTATGGACATAAAAAAACCAAGGCATAAATTGTCTTGGTTTTTTTATGTGTTACTGAAAATATTAAGCTAGGTTTTTAGCAACAAAATCCCAGTTAACAAGCTTCCAGAAAGCAGATAAGTAAGCTGGGCGAGCATTACGGAAGTCGATATAGTAAGCGTGTTCCCATAAATCAACTGTTAATAGTGCAGTTTGGCCAGAAGTCATTGGTGTACCAGCATTACTGGTGTTAACAATTTCAAGAGAACCATCTGTATTTTTAACTAACCAAGTCCAGCTAGAGCCAAAGTTGTTAACTGCTTTGTCGTCAAACTTCGCTTGAAAGTCAGCGAAAGAGCCGAAAGCTTTATTGATTGCGTCAGCAACAGTGCCAGTTGGTACACCGCCACCATTTGGGCTTAAGCAATTCCAGTAAAAAGTGTGGTTCCAAATTTGAGCTGCATTATTAAATACAGGTCCGCTAGACTTCTTGATGATATCTTCTAAAGACATTTTTTCGAATTCAGTGCCAGGTATAGCTGCATTCAGTTTTGTCACATAGGTTGCATGGTGTTTGCCATGGTGAAACTCTAGAGTCTCTTTTGAAATATGTGGTGCTAATGCATCAATTGCATACGGTAGGGCAGGTAATTCAATTGCCATGATGGGCTCTCCATTTACTTATGAGTTATTAAAAAAATTCTTGTATCAAGCTTAGTTACTATCGCTTATTGTGCGTAAGTTTAGCGGCCTAAGTATATGTTCTAACAAGAATAGTGTGGTAGTTAAGTTGCTTTATTATTGGTGAGGAATAATAGCACTGAAAGCGCTATAAGCCAAAGGCTTCAAATTATCAAATATTTCATTTCTATTTACGTTTGATATTCCGTTTTGGATTAAATTTCTGTGCTTTTTTGTTGGTATTGTTTTTAGGTAAATTTACTTCTAGCTTAATATTGCTGCCTTGTTGTAAGTTTTCTATAGACCATGGCCCAATACTGTATCGAATGAGCCTTAAGGTCGGAAAGCCAACTTCTGCAGTCATTCTTCTAACTTGTCTGTTGCGCCCTTCGGTAATGGTGAGTTCGATCCAAGAGGTGATATCGTCTTTTCTGTAACGGATAGGTGGATCTCTTTGCCACAGTTCTGGTGCATCAATAAGCTTTACTTTGGCTGGTCTAGTTGGTCCATCTTTTAATAAAATGCCTTTTTCTATCTTGTTAAGTGCTTCCGTGTTTATTTTCCCTTCGACTTGAACCCAATATGTTTTAGGTAGTTTATTTTTTGGGTCAGCAATCCTGGCTTGCAATTCTCCATTTGACGTTAGTATTAATAATCCTTCTGAATCGTAGTCTAGTCTTCCTGCTGGGTAAATGTTTGGTGTTTTTATGTAATTGGCAAGCGTTGATCTACCGTCAGAGTCGGTAAATTGTGATAAAACATTGAAGGGTTTGTTGAAAAGGTATAAGTCAGGCATTCGGGCATGCTAAGTCAAGTTAATAAAAACATCTAGCGATATTTTTATATCGCTAGATTAATAATAACTTTGAGGAAGTTGCTTGTATGATTTTTAATTTATTGAATTAAATTAAACTGACTCTTTCTCTTTGCTTGGTGCTGCTTGTGTTTGTTTTGTCGAATCTTGTTTTTCATATGAAAAAGCAGGTTCTTCTACTGAAATGAAATCATCGTGATTAACAGCGTTATCGGCAGTTTGCTCAGCACATCGGATATTTATGGCGTGAAAGCCTTTATCAGCAGGTTGTTTTTCAAACTCAACAGCTTGCCCTGCTTTTAAAGTTTTATATCCTTCCATTTGAATAGAAGAGAAGTGAGCAAATAGATCTTCGGTATCACCGTTTTCTACGATGAAACCATATCCTTTGGCATTATTGAACCACTTAACTGTACCTTGAGGCATACCGACTCCCGTGTCTCGGACATTCTTGTAATTATTGTAATCTAGGGCTGGCAGATAGCTTAGCCGAGTGGGATTTGATTAAAAGAACCCAGACTACATCATTAGTAATGTCAGAATATTATTTTTATTGGCTTCAAAAAGATGCAATCCGCATCAAGGGCTTACTGTTGAATATTTTTTAGTCGTAGTCAAGTGCTTTACACAAAAGAAGTGATCTTGTCAGCTGTTTTTTCTATTTGTTTCTTTATTTGGTTTTCTTGTCATTAAACTTTTTCATTATGAGCCGAAGTGTTGCAAAATAGATATCCACACCCCATATAAATAGAAATGTAAAAAAACGTATCAAGCTATGAGTAAAATTCGCAATTCTCTACTAGTATTACCTCAAGGAACTAAAAGTAATCCTGATCATGAAGATGGTTTGTTAATTGCGCCGTCAAAACCGGCACTAAAGCGACCATCAATGTTTCAGGTAATAATGTTGAATGATGATTATACGCCGATGGATTTTGTGGTCGAAGTGTTGTTGTCTTTCTTCGGAGTGAGCGAAGAGAAGGCGACACAGATTATGTTGGTGGTACATACCCAAGGCCAAGCAGTCTGTGGTGTGTTTACACGTGATATTGCCGAGACTAAGTCTGCTCTTGTGAATCAATATTCGGCTGAGTCTGGGCATCCGCTGTTGTGCGAAATTAAACAAGTGTGATGTGCATTGCTTAGAATTCGAAATGGTACAAATAGGAAACCTATTGAAATGAAGTATGTCTTACTAAGTAGATTGATAATCTCTGGGGTGACCAATGTTAAGTAAAGACCTTGAATTAACCTTGAATGATGCATTTCGTAATGCGCGTGAAAAACGCCATGAATTCATGACTGTTGAGCATCTCTTATTGGCGCTGCTAAATAATGAAGCTGCTTTACAGGTTCTGAGTGCTTGCGGTTCCGACTTGTCAGATTTAAAAACTGAATTGATAGAGTTTGTTGATTCAACTACACCTTTAATTCCTGCTTCTGATGGGGAGAGAGAGACTCAACCTACGCTAGGATTTCAGCGTGTACTACAGCGAGCTGTTTTTCACGTCCAGTCTTCTGGTAAAAAAGAAGTCACTGGCGCGAATGTTTTGGTAGCTATTTTCAGCGAACAAGAAAGTCAGGCTGTTTATTTGTTGAAAAAACAAAATGTAGCTCGTATAGATGTTGTTAATTATATTTCTCATGGAATTTCTAAGGTGCCTGGTGCTGCGGAATTAGATCAGGATGCTGATCGTGAGTCTTTAGCAGAAGAAGGTATCGAAGAGGGCGGGCAGAGTAATGCCTTAGAAGCTTATACGTCGAATTTAAATGAACAGGCAAGTTTGGGGCGAATTGATCCTCTTATTGGTCGTGAAAAAGAAGTCGATAGGGTTGTTCAGATTCTCGCAAGGCGTCGCAAAAATAATCCACTATTGGTAGGTGAAGCCGGTGTTGGCAAAACGGCTATAGCAGAAGGCTTGGCTAAACAGATTGTCGATGGAAATGTTCCAGAAATCATTGCAAATGCTGAGGTGTACTCTCTTGATTTGGGTGCTTTGCTTGCCGGTACAAAATATCGAGGTGATTTTGAAAAACGATTTAAAGCGCTTTTAGCTGAACTAAAAAAGCGAGAGCATGCAATATTATTTATAGATGAAATTCATACTATTATTGGTGCCGGATCAGCATCCGGTGGTGTTATGGATGCATCTAATCTGCTTAAGCCTTTGCTTAGCTCTGGTGAAGTGCGTTGTATTGGTTCAACCACGTTTACCGAGTTTAGAGGGATTTTCGAGAAAGATAGTGCTTTAGCGCGTCGATTCCAGAAAATTGATGTTATGGAGCCAAACGTAGAAGATACAATTAATATTCTGCGTGGCTTAAAGTCTCAGTTTGAGGCCCATCATGGTCTTAAATATTCTGATGCCGCATTAGTAGCTGCGGCTGAATTGGCTGATCGTTATATTACTGATCGACATATGCCTGATAAAGCTATCGATGTCATTGATGAGGCGGGTGCATCTCAGCAATTAAAGCCTGCTGATCAGCGAAATGCAACTATTGAAGTAATTGATATTGAGGATGTTGTTGCCAAGATTGCGCGCATTCCTCCTCGTAATGTCACTAGTTCTGATAAAGATATGCTTAGAAATATTGAGCGAGATCTTAAAATGCTGGTATTTGGTCAAGATAAGGCAATACAGTCCTTGGCAACGGCAATTAAGTTATCTCGTGCAGGGCTTAAGTCTGTTGAAAAGCCTGATGGGTCTTTCTTATTTTCCGGTCCTACAGGGGTTGGTAAAACAGAAGTAACTAAGCAGTTGGCTACTGTTTTGGGTATTGAACTGGTTCGCTTTGACATGTCTGAATATATGGAGAGACATACAGTTAGTCGTTTAATTGGTGCTCCTCCAGGATATGTTGGGTACGATCAGGGAGGTTTATTGACGGAAGCTGTTAATAAGCATCCGCATTGCGTACTTTTATTGGATGAAATTGAAAAAGCGCATCCTGAAGTCTTTAACTTATTGTTGCAGGTCATGGATCATGGAACGCTGACCGATAATAATGGGCGTAAAGCAGATTTCCGTCATGTGATTCTAGTGATGACAACGAATGCTGGTGCAGAAGTTATTAGTCGTCGTTCGATTGGCTTTAGTGAGCAAGATCATTCGAGTGATGGAATGGAAGCGTTAACCAAGGTGTTTACACCTGAGTTCAGAAATCGTTTGGATGCAATTATTCCTTTTGCTACATTATCTAGAGAGACTGTTTGTTATGTGGTTGATAAGTTCCTAATGGAGCTTCAAGTGCAGTTAGATAGTAAGAATGTTGTTCTTTTTGTCGATGACGAAGTTAAGACATATTTAGCTGAAAAAGGATATGACGACAAGATGGGTGCTAGGCCGATGGCTAGATTGATTCAGGAAGATATCAAAAAACCACTAGCTGAAGAAATCTTGTTTGGAAGTTTAACTAATGGTGGGGAAGTCCATGTTAATCTTAGGCAGGGAGAGATTAGTTTTGATTTTGATGCAGTGCCAGCATAAATAGGCTGTTTCTGTAATATAGCAATTAAACAAAATAAAACCTCACTTAAAAACTGGGGTTTTATTTTGTCTGGCGATAATGTTTTTCTGAATCTTGATGATTTATCTAGTTGTTTTTAGATAAATTAAGATTAGATTATCTTGCTCGGTAAGTGATACGACCTTTTGATAGGTCGTAAGGTGTCATTTCAACTTTGACTTTGTCACCAGTTAAAATTCGAATGTAGTTTTTACGCATTTTTCCAGAGATATGAGCCGTGACAATATGGCCATTTTCTAGTTCAACACGGAACATCGTATTTGGAAGGGTATCAACAATTGTACCTTCCATTTCAATGACATCTTCTTTCGCCATTAAAGACAAACCTCATAATGATTAGAGCAAATGATTCGTAAAGTGCGAGTTCATTTCAATTGTGAAAAATGCTTTTATGCATTTTTTACTCGTGAAATAAAAGTCACCTATAAGAAAAGTGCGACATTCTGCCTTAAATGAAACGATTACGCAAAGTGTTTATTTATTGAGCAAGGGTTTTGGCTGCTTCTTTTGCGATATTTTCGAGCTGTTCTTGAGTAAACCATTGGTTATTGATGCGAGCTTCAAAAGGAGAATATTGGTTTTTATAAGCCATTTTTTTACAGTTTTTAATGTAATAACCTAGATATATATACTTTAAATTTCTTTTTTTAGCTTCTTCTATTTGCCATAAAATAGCATATTTACCTAGGCTCAGTGATGAGTAGTCAGGATCAAAGAAGGTGTAGATGGCGGATAAACCATCATTTATCTGGTCACAGACTGCCACGGCACATAAGTGCCCATTTAAAGAGAACTCAACAAATTGGGTGCTGTTGTGTCCATCAACCAAGAAAGAGCGATATTGAGAACGGCTGGGGGGATACATATCACCATCAGCATGGCGATTGTGTAGATATTTTTCATAAAGCAGGTAATGGTCTTCATGAAAATCTGCTGACATTATTTGAGTTTTAAATTGACTGTTTTTTTTCAGTATTCGTTTTTGACTTTTAGTGGGTGTAAAAGATGCAGCTTCAACTCGTATAGGGGTACAAGCTTGGCAAAGATCACAGTAAGGTCTATAAAAATTTTTACCGCTGCGTCTGAAGCCTAAATCTGAAAGTGAGGAATAATGATCTTTAGTGATAATTGCTTTTGGATCTACAAATAGCGTTGTAGATAACTGATCAGGAAGGTAACCACATTTTTGTTCAGGTGTAGTAAAAAAAAGAAGGTTTTCCAAGTCAGTCATAGATAATCCTTTATGTATCTGCTGTTCCAAGAAAGTGTGAATTAAATAATCTTATTGTAGTTGTTCAATGTCAAAGATCCATTCGTGGTTCAATCCTGGCGCTTTTAATGCGTTGTCTAGTTTTTCTAGAAAAATAGAGCGTTTAATCGTTGTCGCACCAAGCGTTAATAGGTGTGGATTTTCAACTTGGCAATCAATGAGTTGGTAACCCCATTTTTGAAGTTGCAGGCATAATACAGAGAAGGCAATTTTTGATGCGTTAGTTTCCAGAGAGAACATAGATTCCCCAAAAAAACAACTGCCTAAAGCAAGGCCATAGAGGCCTCCGATTAACTTATTCTCTCTCCAAACTTCTACAGAATGAGCATGTCCCAGTTCATGTAACTGAATATAGGCTTCTTCCATTTCTTCGGTTATCCATGTTCCTATTTCAGAATCGAGTCTGGCGCAATGATGAATGACTTTCTCAAAGGCCTGATCAAATGTGAATGTTGGATTTGATTTCCGAATGTGTTTTTTAAGGCTTTTTGACAAGTGCAGTTCATTTGGTTGAATAATGCAACGAGGGTTGGGGCTCCACCAAAGTACCGGTTGATCCTCTGAATACCACGGAAATATTCCAGATTTATATGCTTGAAGGATGCGTTCAGGGCTTAGATCGTAGCTTGCAGCAAGTAGACCATTAGGTTCAATTAATGCTGTTTCTGGAGCGGGGAAAGGGGTATTGCCTTCAAGCCAAGGGAGTTGTGACATAAGATAATAGAATTAAGTGTAAGAATAACAAAAAATGCGCCTGCTCCTGTTTAGTTGGAGCAAGCACATCGTCTAAAAGTAGTCACCAATAAGAAGGTTAGTGCAGATCATCCAAATACTTTTCAGCATCTAATGCCGCCATACAGCCGAATCCTGCAGACGTTATGGCTTGACGGTAAATCTGGTCGGTGACATCGCCAGCAGCAAATATACCTGGAATACTTGTAGCTGTTACGCCACCTTCTAAACCTGATTTTATTTTCAAGTAACCATTATTCATGTCTAGTTGGCCGTTAAATAAATCAGTATTAGGTTTGTGCCCTATTGCAATGAATACGCCTGATGTATCAAGTTGTCTTTCTTCACCAGTTTCCGTTGATTTAATTCTCACGCCGGTAACGCCAGAATCATCGCCTAAGATTTCTTCAAGGGTGTGGTTCCATTCTATACGGACATTGCCATTTTTGGCTTTTTCAAAAAGCTTGTCCTGAAGTATCTTTTCAGAGCGAAAAGTATCTCGTCTATGAATAATAATAACTTCTTTAGCAATGTTTGATAGATATAATGCTTCTTCGACAGCTGTATTGCCACCACCGATGACACACACAGTTTGTTTTTTGTAAAAGAAACCATCACATGTAGCGCATGCACTTACGCCGCGGCCTGAAAACTTTTCTTCAGATTCTAGTCCAAGATACATAGCAGATGCACCTGTTGCTATAATTAATGCATCGCAAGTGTATTCAGCAGAATCACCTGTTAAGCGGAAAGGCTTTTGAGATAAGTCTGCTGTATTAATATGGTCGAAAATAACTTCAGTATCGAAACGTTCTGCGTGGGCTTTCATTCGTTCCATTAAGGCTGGGCCTTGAAGGCCTTCTACGTCGCCTGGCCAGTTATCAACATCCGTAGTTTGAGTCAGCTGTCCGCCTGCTTGAATGCCGGTGATGATCACAGGATTTAAGTTGGCGCGAGCTCCGTAAACCGCTGCGGTGTAGCCTGCTGGCCCAGAGCCAAGAATTAATAGTTTTACGTGTTTTGTTTTGATCATGAATGGAAGGTTCCTTGAAATGCGTCAGAGTATTTTTGAAGTAATAAATTGTTGTCTAGTTTAGTGTTATTTATGGGGTGATTTCAAAAAATATCAACCGATTTGAGAATATTTTGGCTGATCGGTGTGTAATTTCTTGATAGCCCATGTTGAGAGGCAGAGTGTTGGCTGATGCGGTGCTCTGTTAAATACGGAAAAACAGCTTGGATATCATCTGGAATTAAGTAGTCTCGACCTTCAATTAAGGCCCATGCTTTGGAGGCTTGTAATAATGAGATAAGGGCGCGTGGTGATAATCCATGTTTACATTGATCACTTTGGCGAGTAAAAGCGGCTAAGCGATAGATGTAGTCAATCAGGCTATCTGCGCATTTAACCTTGCTGACCAAGGATTGAATTTTTGAAAGAATTTGTACGTCGAGTAAAGGTTTAATCCGTAGCAAAAGGTCTCGTCTACTGGTGCCTTTTAGTAGTTGCTTTTCAGCTTCAGCATGAGGATAGCCAAGACTGATTCTCATCATGAATCGATCAAGTTGAGATTCTGGAAGTGGGTGAGTTCCCGCTTGTTCACTCGGGTTTTGTGTGGCAATAACAAAAAAAGGTTTTGGTAGTGCGCGCGTTTCTCCTTCGTGAGTGACTTGATCTTCTTCCATCGCTTCAAGAAGGGCGCTCTGAGTTTTGGGGTTGGCGCGGTTTATTTCATCTGCGAGTATTAAGTTTGCGAATATGGGGCCTGGATGAAAATTAAATTTTCCTGACTCTCGATCGAATATATTCACGCCCAATAAGTCGCCCGGGAGTAAATCACTCGTAAATTGAATACGTTGGTAGCTAAGACCGAGAGTGTTCGCAAGTGCATGTGATAAGGTTGTTTTTCCCATGCCTGGTAAATCTTCAATTAGTAAATGACCTTTTGCCAGTAAACACGCAAAAGCAAGTTTAACTTCATGTTCTTTACCAAGAATGATTTGATTAAGTTGGTGTAAGCTCTGATCGATCACTTTAATTTTTGGCATGAAAAGCTTGCTCTAAATGTAATATGGAAAGTTAGGTCGCTAGGTGCTTTTGCTGGCTTTGTATTCTCATAATGTGTCGTGCAATAAGTTGCTGGTGAGGTTCAGAGATATCCAGAAACTCTATGTGCAAAGTAAAGTGATCATCTGTTTTTGAGCAAGACAAAACTCTTCCTTCGAACAGTAGTCCGCTGTAATTGGGAAGTAGGATTAATTTGAGAGCAAGTTTATCTCCTTTTTGGAAATATTGTTGAGTTGAAAGGGATAGCCCGCCTTCACTTAAATTAACTTCTACAATGCTTCCAGTTGGGATTACTTGATGGTTAAGAGAAATAACTCTAGCTAAAGCATCTAGCTTTTTATTCATAATCTTCAGAAATTGCCCGAGATTATTGTCCTTATCCGTCAAGGTTCTCAGCAGGTGTTTAGATTCAACATCGAGTAATTGAAACTCTGAAATTAAACCAAACTCTGGTAATAACTCGAATTGCTCAGCGGCTAAGTGTTGCTCATCAATTTTAGCAATTTCAAGAGATACATTATCGACAACACGAAAATACTGTCTTCTGTTTACTAGGTCATCAAATGTTTCAATCTGGTCAGTCATGGCTTTTTTCTTCAAATAATATGTTCGGGTTTATTCATTAAAGCAAAAAAAAGCCGATCTTGCTGAATACATTTGTTATTACAGATTCTTACTTAAAAAAGAAACAGCATTTAGTTAAAAAAAGAATATGTATCAAAGCAGAAATACTATTGTTTGCTTAGAACTGCTGTGGTTTAATCTCGCGATGATAAAACTCTACCCCATTCTAATCGGTTTGCGCTACACAGCGGTTAAACGCCGAAATCACTTTATTTCCTTTATATCACTGACATCTATGGTTGGCTTGATAATTGGCGTTGCTTTGCTGATTACCGTGCTATCTGTCATGAATGGTTTCGACCGGGAATTACAGCAGCGTATTTTAGGTATGGTTCCTCATGCCGTTATCAAACCCTATGCAGATATGCGTGACTGGAAAGTTATCGAGCAAAAGGTAACTCAACACCCTAAAGTTTTGGCGGCTGCACCGTTTATCAATGCACAGGGGATGGTGACTAAAAACGGTTCTGTACATGGTATCCAGCTTAATGGGATTTTGCCAAAAGAAGAGCTAGAAGTATCCATAATTGCAAAACATATGGTTCAAGGAAGTTTGGATGTTCTAAAGTCAGGTGAATTCAATATTATTGTGGGTGAACTGCTGGCCAGGCAGTTACAAATTTCTATAGATGATAAAGTGACCGTTGTTCTGCCGGAAGCTTCATTAACGCCAGCAGGTGTATTTCCCAGATTAAAGCGTTTTACTGTTAAAGGTATCTTCAAAGTTGGAGCAGATCTTGATTCAACCTTGACCATGATCCACATGGACGATGCAGCTAAAATTTTAAGAATGAATGAATCAGTCCATGGTCTTCGACTAAAGATGGTCAATTTGTTAGATGCGCCTCAAGTCGCGCGCGAGATTGCTTACGATCTTGATGCAGGTTTTTATAGTGTTGATTGGACCCGAACGCATGGCAACTTATTTCAAGCTATTAAAATGGAAAAAACCATGATTGGCTTGTTATTGATGGTTATTGTGGCTGTCGCAGCCTTCAATATAATTTCTACTCTTGTCATGGTTGTTACCGATAAAAAAGCAGATATCGCTATTTTGCGGACAATGGGGGCTACACCGAAAGCCATTATGTCTATTTTTATTGTTCAAGGTGCTTATATCGGTGTGGTTGGAACCTTGGTGGGAACGGCAATAGGTGTGTTGTTATCGCTGAACGTTAGTGAAATTATTCAAGCACTTGAAACGCTAATGAAAACTCAGTTCCTAAATCCTGATGTGTATTTTATAAGCGATCTGCCTTCTCAGTTATTAATGGATGATGTTGTAATCGTGACAGGTAGCGCCTTAGTGATGAGTTTACTGGCAACGCTTTATCCTGCTTGGCGAGCGTCGAAAGTACAACCTGCCGAGGCTTTGCGATATGAGTGATTTTTTGGGTGAGCAAGCTTTGATTATTAAAGCAGAGGGTATTTCAAAAACCTACAGCGAAGCTGCCGATGCCGTGACCATATTTGAGAATCTGGATTTTCAATTAAATGCGGGTGAATCTGTTGGTATCTTAGGCAGTTCAGGGTCTGGTAAAACTACTTTATTAAATATTCTTGGTGGGCTAGATAAAGCAAGTTCCGGTTCAGTAGAAGTTTGTGGCGTTAAGCTTGATCAAAGTTCTGCTAAGGCAGTAACTAAATTACGTAATAGTTATTTGGGTTTTGTTTACCAATTTCACCATTTGTTACCTGAGTTCTCGGCCACCGAAAATGTAGCCATGCCACTTTATATTTCTGGTATGAAGCGACGAGATGCTGATAAAAAAGCGCTAGAATTACTGGGTTTGGTTGGTTTATCTCACAGAGTAAAGCATAAACCCTCAGAACTTTCTGGCGGGGAAAGGCAGAGAGTGGCTATCGCTAGAGCGCTAGTTAATGACCCTAAGTGTGTGTTGATGGACGAGCCGACAGGTAATCTTGATGAAGGCACCGCCGGAAAAGTTCAAGAGCTTATGGTTGACTTGCAAGGAAGGCTGGGGACTAGCTTTGTGTTAGTAACGCACGACAAGCGTTTGGCGCATACCATGGATAAGGTGTTTTTGATGGAATCAGGAAAACTTAAATCTGTTGATTAAGTTTTTTTCTGACTTTCTTTTTTTGCATGTTTAATTATTTTTCTATCTTCAGCGCGTTTTTTCCATTTATTTATAATGTTTATTCGCCAAAGCCAAGTAATTGAATAATAGCCTATCAAACTTAAAACAACGCCAGAAATAAAAGAGCCAAAATACATTGGTAGCCCAATTTTATATATTTTATCTTTTATCCAAGTAAGACTAAGTTCGTATTCAAATGGAGATGCAGGAATATCTAGAATCCATGCGCCAAGAAGATATTCCGCATAAAACATGGGTGGCATAGTGAGTGGATTGCTAATCCAGACAATAGCAACAGATAATGCTAGATTTGCTTTGAAACGCATAGCACAGAATGCGGCCGCTACCATTTGAAAGGGCATAGGAATGCAGCCCCAAAATAAGCCAATGGCAAAAGCTTTAGATACGGAATGTCTATTTAAATGCCAGAGATTAGGGTCATGAATTAAAGGGCCCAAGAAACGCAAAGATTTATTGTTTTTGACCGAATGGGGGTCAGGCATATATTTCTTAATAAAATCTTTGGGCATGGAAGTTGTCGACCACAAAAAGTTCAAACTCAAGGAAGAGTTAATGTTCAAATCAATGCTGGGATTCATAACCGGCGTTATCTTACTCTATTTTAGTGTGGATTTGATAAATAGTAGTAAGGAATCGTTAAATTATTATTTCAATCTTCAATTAATCTTTCTTGGGGTTAGCCTTTCTCTATTTTTGTATGGGCTTATCTTAAAGAAAACCCGTTTTCGAAGTATTGCACTTTATCTTCTTTTTCTTTGTATTGGCTTCAGTTATGCCAACTCCACTGCTGAAAAACTAAGCTCAGCACAAATTTCTTCTTTATATGATCAGAAAATTATTCAGGTAAATGCTTTTTTGTGTAGTCTGCCTAAATCGGGGGACTATTCGTTTTCTGCAGATTTCTGTCTTTTAGAAATCAAATCTATGGAAGGGCTAGAGTTGCCGGGTGAGGGTTTTAAAGCACGTTTACGCTGGCCGCTGGATATGGATATGTCTGAGGGTATCAGTACTTTCTATGTGAAAAGTAAGCAAGCGAGAGCGACAGTCAATTTTATTGGAAGCTCTTTTGAGGATAGTCTTAAGTTTAAGAATATTATTTTGATGGGGGAAATAAAGGAGCGCATTGCCGATCATGCCTTTGTTGTGAGCGTAGAGGATCGCTTGATATATGCATATCATCAGTTTAGAAAACATATAAGTGCTCATGCTAATGAAATGTTAGAAGGTAAACTTCATAAAGGGATTATAAGAGCTTTACTGCTTGGCGATAAGTCTCAAATTTCTGCTCAAGATTATAAAGTGTTGGCCAATACGGGTACCCAGCACTTGGTAGCAATATCTGGTTTACATGTTGGTTTGCTGATGTTGGGACTATTCTGCTTACTACCAAGATCTATATTTTCAATTATTGCTGTATCCATTATAGGTATAGCCTATGTGCTCTTAGTTGGGTTTACACCATCTGCACAGAGAGCCTGGGTCATGTGTGTGTTTACTTTGATTTACCTATCAGGTTATATCAAACAAAGTAAATGGAAGCCTTTTGTATTGGCTTTATTTTTGATTCTAGTACTTGACCCTCTAGCCACCCTGAATCTGGGCTTTTGGTATTCGTTTTTGTGTGTGGGCATTATCTTTATGGTATTGCAGTTCACCTCGCTAGATTTTAAAAAATGGTTTTCCTTATTGAACTTACAATTTATTTTAATTATTGCCATGGTGCCAATAAGTAGTTTATTAGGTATGAAACATGGCTTAGAAAATACGTTAGCCAATATCCTGGCAATCCCCTGGGTGTCTTTATTTGTACTACCTTTAACCTTATTTGGTTTTATAAGTTCGTTTGTCTCAGAAGAACTTTCAGCTTGCTTGTTCAGCTTTTTAGATATGTCTGTTGAACTTTTAAGTCGTTATTTGGCATCACTTAAAATATTTTCAGCGCCCATGGTAATTGAAGCGCATAGTTTAGCTGTGGCCAGTTTTATCGTGGCATTTGTCGCGATGCTGGTATTCAATAAGGTAAAGCAAATTCTTTTTATGTGCTTGATTGCATTAGTCTTCGCGATGGCGCTGCCAAGCCGACTTTATCAAGAGGAGGCAGAATTAATGGTGTTTGATGTCGGGCAGGGGCTGGCATTAGCAATCAAGTTGAAGGGTGAGGTTTGGTTATATGACACTGGGCCAGCATTTGATAAAAGTTCATCCATCAGCAATATAATATTGCCTTATCTAAGGCAGCATCAGAAGTCCAGTAAGCTTGCCGGGTTAATTGTTAGCCATGGAGATGCAGATCATTCTGGAGATTTATTGTCTTTGTATGATGAGTTTAAGCCAAGTTTGGCTTTGAGCGGTCAACCCGCGCGTCTTGAAATAGAAGGTTTTGAGCTTTGTGAAGCTGGAATACTTTGGTCGAAAGATGACTTTTCAATCGAAATATTATATCCATTCCCAAGTTTAGACTTGTCACAAGCGAGCTCAAATAATCATTCCTGTGTCGTTCGATTAAGTTTGTTAGGGAAAGTCTTTTTATTAATGGGAGATTTGGAGTCAGATGCTGAATTGAGTTTGGTAAAACACTATCGTAATAGGTTAAAAGCAGATGTTTTAATTGCTGGGCATCATGGTGCAGCCAAAGGTTCTTCATTCGCATTGTTGAAGCATATAAAACCAGATTATATGGTTTTTTCAGCAGGTTACTTGAATAAGTTTGGTCACCCATCTGATGTTGTCTTAGGGAGGGTGTCTGAGTTTGAAGTGAGCATATTTAATACCTCAGAAAATGGAGCAGTTAGTTTTAAAAGGGCGGCCTTAGAGTCTTCACTTTTAATTGAAACAGCGCGTTAGAGACTAAAAAGTCGTTTGATATGCTTTGAATAATTCTTTAGTTTCAAATTAATGTGTTTGCTATCAAGCTATTAAAACCAAGTTCTTGCCTTTATGTATTATGATGCTCTATGGTTATTTAAATTCTAATAAATAAGTTTATCTAAAAAGAAGAGTTAGTATGAAAAAAGGCAGTTATCTCGAAGAAGTGCGTAATCAATATGAAAATTACCCATATCCTGCTCGTGACCCAGAGGATGAAAAGGGCATGTTGGTCTTTTCAAAATCAAGTTCTCTAGACTGCTTTAATTACTTTTGTTTTGATGGCGAACGAGATTTTTCTAAACCCTTTAGAGTACTGATTGCAGGCGGTGGAACGGGGGATTGTACAATCTATTTAGCTGAACAGCTGAGAGATACACCTGCTGAAATAGTTTATTTGGATATGAGTAATGCTTCGATGGCCGTAGCGAAGGCGAGAGCAAAAGTCCGAAAGCTAAACAATATAAAATGGGTTCACGATTCCTTACTTAATTTGCCTAATTCTGATTTAGGCAAATTCGACTATATAACCTGCACAGGCGTACTTCATCATTTAACTGATCCTCAAGCTGGATTAGCTGCCTTGAAATCAGTTTTACATCCTGAAGGTTCTATTTATTTGATGTTATATGCCCAGCATGGCAGAACCAGTATTTACCAAATGCAAGATCTATTAAGGCGTGTTCATGCTAATGAACCAGATATTCAAAAAAGAATTGATAGGACAAAGGTGTTGTTGAATTCCTTGCCCGAAGGTAATTGGTTTAACTTCAATTCTGGCGCGTATGGTTTGGATTTGCAGTCTGATATAGGTGTTTATGATTTACTGCTTCATCCTCAGGATCGGGCATACACGGTGCCACAATTATATGAGTATGTTGAGAGTTCTGGTTTGGTATTAAATAAACTGTTTAATCCTGATCATCCTCTGGGAGATATTCTTTTTCAGCCAGAGACATTTATTCGGGATCAGGCAACGCTTGAAGGTGTAAAAAAACAGAGCTTTCGAGAGCAGGCGGCAATCTGTGAGTTAATGTTTGGTCAGATAATGAAGCAGAGTTGTTTTATCTCATTTAAAGAAAAGACACAGCCATCTTTTAATGACTTTACTTTGATACCTTCTATTTCAATGACAGGATCTGCTGAAAATAGGTATGCAAGATTGAAGTCAGAATTTCTTGGTAATTCGCCCAAGATAACAATAAATGAATATGTATCGTTCAATCGTTCAAAATTTGCGGCAGAAATTTTTAAGGCAATTGACGGTAATGCAAGTTCACAAGAAATTATTGAGAAAGTGCATGGCTTGTTCGGAGCAGAGCTTGATATAAAAATGGTTGAAAATCATTATAAGAGTATTCTCGAGATACTTATTAAGGTCTCGATGCTTTATTTAAGAAAGCCTGGAACGAAACCCTTTCAAACTATCCCTCAACTGTTAGGTCATATGCACGAAATTTATGGTGAAAAGGTTTGTAAAAAAGCTCATAAGGCATACTTATCAAAAATGCAAGGTTTCCTATAAGCCAAGTGACAGCAATGGGAAGTATAATCACAACAGGCTTTTCTAAATTTCTGTTTGTGCTAAAGTAGCGAAAATTAAAGCCTGTTTAAAATGCGTATTATAAAATTTGGTATAACAACCTTATAATTAATGCGCTTCAAATGATAAACGGTGTGCAAATTCTTTTATAAATAAAAGTCTATTCAAGGAGAGTGCTAGTGTTAGATTTATTGAAGCCGGGTGGCATTATCATGTTCCCCTTACTGCTTTGTTCAGTATTGGCTTTAGCAATTATTATTGAACGCTTTTGGACCTTACGCGTTAGTCGCTTGGCGCCTAAATCAATGGTTCAGGATTTGTGGGCTTCAATTCGAAAAAAAGAGTTGAATGCACGTAAAATTAAAGAATTAAAAGAAAATGCTCCCTTGGGAAGAATATTGGCTGCTGGTTTGGTGAATGCCAAGCATGGTCGCGATATTATGAAGGAAAGTATTCAGGAGGAAGCAAGTCATGTTGTACATGAAATGGAACGCTTCTTAACTGCATTAGGAACCATTGCGGTTATTACTCCCTTGTTAGGTCTGTTAGGTACCGTTATCGGTATGATCAAAGTATTTGCTCAGCTTCAGTTAGAAGGTGCAGGAAATGCGGCTGCGCTTGCAGGTGGTATTTCAGAAGCCCTGATTACAACCGCGGCAGGTATGACTGTTGCTATTCCAGCCTTGATTTTCCATAGATATTTCTTGCGCCGTGTTGACGAATTAGTTGTCGATATGGAACAAGAGTCTTTGAGATTGGTTGAAGTGCTTCATGGTGACCGTGAATCGCAAAACCAGGGAGAGAAAGACGCTTGAAATTCAAACGCCAGGTAGATCAAAACGTAGCCGTTGATTTAACCCCAATGATCGACGTGGTATTTCTTCTGCTTATCTTTTTTATGGTTTCGACAACGTTCACCAAAGAAAGTCATTTGGAAATTGACTTGCCTCAGTCAAGTGCTGAACCGGCTAAACCTGCTATCGATGAAATTGAAGTAGTGATTAATGCCGCAGGTGAATATTCTGTTAATGACCGAAGCTTAGTCAATAACCAAGAAGATACTCTGAAGCGCGCAGTACAAAAACTCTCCGAAGGGAAAAATACTATTCCTTTTATAATTACTGCAGATGCTAAAACTCAACATGAATATGTTGTTCGGGTGATGGATGTTGCTGGTCAGCTTGGCTTTGTACAGTTGAGTATTACGACACAACGCTCAGGTAAAAACTAGAATCGAAGTTCTATGGCTTTATCTTCTGATAAAGTCATTATCCAACTATCAGTAATTACGCAGGTTAATGTATTCATGAGTGACAATATAGACTCAAACTGGGTCATTTATAAACGATTACTAGTTTACGTAAAGCCTCTCAAATACTTCTTTATACTTAGTGTCATCGGAAATGCCATTTACGCTGGGGCAAGCGCATATATGGCCAAAGCACTTGAATTCGTTATTCAAACAGTAGAACACCCAACTGAAGAAAATAGAATATTACTGCCTCTCTTAATTATTGCTTTATTTGCTATGAGAGGCTTAGGCGGCTTTTTAGGCGGTTATTATATTGCTTATGTGGGGCGGAATATTGTCCACAAAATAAGAACGGAAGTGTTTGGTCGCTATCTGACATTACCTAGTCGTTTCTTTGATTCTAGCTCATCTGGCCACCTTATTTCTCGTATCACCTATAACGTTGAACAGGTTTCCTCTGCTGCGACCGATGCTGTCACTATTATTGTCCGTGAAGGCTTAACTGTAGTGGGTTTGTTTATTGTCATGGTGTCTTCTAATTGGAAGCTTACTCTTATTTTTCTAGGCTTAGGGCCGTTTATAGGGATTTTGGTTGCGTTTGTTAGTAAGCGTTTTAGAAAGCTGAGTAAACGCATTATGGCTTCTGTCGGTAATGTCACGCATGTCGCTTCAGAGGTTGTGAATGGTTATCGCGTTGTCAGAATATTTGGTGGAGAGAAATACGAAGCTGGACGTTTTAATGATGCTAGCCAATATAATCTTAAGCAAAGCCTAAAAATGGAAATGACCAAATCTGTTAGCACGCCGATTATTCAGATTTTGGTGTCATTGGCCATCGCCATTCTAATCTGGATTGCTTTAGATCCTTCTATACGTGGAAATATGACGGCAGCTAGCTTCGTCGTGATTATTGCAGCCGCATCAACGATGGCTAAACCGATTAGACAGTTAACACAGGTGAATGAAAAAATTCAACGTGGTGTTACTGCTGCACGTGATTTGTTCCAAATTATGGACACGCCTCAAGAAAAAGATGAAGGCACCATTGAAATAACACGGGCCAAGGGTGAGATTGTCTTTAGAGATGCATCGTTTAAGTACGAGACTAGCCCTCAGTTAATTCTTAAAAAAATTAACTTAACGATTAAAGCGGGTGAAACAGTTGCCTTGGTTGGTCGATCTGGTAGTGGTAAGTCGACCATGGCAAATTTGATTCCCCGTTTTTATGAGTTAGATTCTGGCGAGATCACCTTAGATGGAATTCCAATCGATAATATAAAGTTGCGATCTCTAAGGGATCAAATTGCTTTAGTCACCCAGCAAGTTACTTTATTTAATGACACTTTAGCTAAGAATATTGCTTATGGTGGTTTGGATGGCGCAAGTCTTGAGCAGTTACAGGATGTCGCTAAGAAAGCCAATGCCTTGTCATTCATCGAAGAGAAAGAACATAGTTTCGATACCATGGTGGGCGATAACGGTATTTCCTTATCTGGTGGTCAACGTCAGCGAATTGCCATAGCGCGAGCGTTATTAAAAGACGCACCTATCCTGATACTCGATGAAGCCACATCCGCTCTGGATACAGAGTCCGAAAAAATGATTCAGGGTGAATTAGATAATCTTATGAAAGGTCGAACAACCTTGGTTATTGCTCACCGTTTATCGACAGTTGAGAATGCAGATAAAATCGTGGTAATGGATCAAGGGCATATTATTGAGCAAGGTAAGCATCAGGAACTTCTAGATGCTAACGGCGAGTATGCCAAGTTATATAAAATGAACTTTGCAGAAGATGTTAGTCATTAGATATGGTTATTTATTCGTTTTATTTCTTTAAGGTTAGGTCTTAAATGTCGCAAGCGCGTGAAGAAATAATAACTAAAGCATGGTATGAAGGCGCATTATGGTTATATCTATTATGGCCTTTTAGTCTAATTTATCATGCGGTTATTGTGCTAAGACGATATCTTTACCTCTCTGGTATTTTCAAAGTTCATTATGTCGATGTCCCTGTGGTTGTCGTAGGTAATATCACCGTTGGAGGCACTGGAAAATCTCCCTTAGTTTGTCATCTAGTAGAAGCTCTTCGGAATAAAGGCTTCAACCCTGGTGTTGTGAGTCGAGGTTACGGAGCAAAAATTGGCAAATACCAAGTACGAGAAGTATTTACCCATAGCCTCCCTGCCGAGGTAGGTGATGAGCCCTTAATGCTCAAAAAAAAGTTGGATTGTCGTATCTTTGTCAGCCCTTCAAGATCATTAGCCGCCAAGACTTTAGAGAAAGTTGGTTGCGATATCATTATTTCCGATGATGGTATGCAGCATTATGCTTTGCATCGAGATATAGAAATATGTGTATTTGATGGTCAGCGAAAATGGGGTAATGGCCATTTGCTTCCGATGGGACCACTTCGTGAGCCGATTAGTCGTCTTCAAAGCATTCCTTATCTGGTTGTTAATGGTGCAAGTGATTCTGGCTCTTATGGCCAAGCAGCTTTAAAACAAAAAGCGTTTAGTATGTCACTTCAAGCTGAATCACTCATTAGTATGAATAATGAAAACGCCAAACCTCTACAAGATTTTTCAGGTAAAACTGTTCATGCCGTCGCCGCTATTGGTCATCCTGAACGCTTTTTCAATACCTTAAGTGACGCAGGCATAACGCTTGAAACACATGCTTTTGGTGATCATCATGTATACCAGGCAAGTGATTTTAAGTTTGATCACGAACTTCCTATTATTATGACTGAAAAAGATGCCGTGAAGTGTGAGCAATTTGATTTGAAAGAATCCTGGTATCTGCCCGTATCGGCAAAATTGAATGGCGACCTGGCCGCCCAAATTATTAAAGATGTTGGCTTGAGTTAGAAGCTATATATGTATTATAGAAATCAAAGTTTAATCAAATAATCTCTATTATTTGTATTATCGAGTGAATGTGCGAATAGTCTGACAAGGTAAATAAAATGGATACTAAATTATTATCAATACTAGCTTGCCCTTTATGTAAGGGTGAGCTGAAGTATGACAAAACTAAAAATGAACTCATCTGCAGAGTCGATGGTTTGGCTTATCCGGTGCGAGATGATATTCCGGTTATGCTGGAAACCGAAGCACGTACACTTACTGTGGATGAAAAGTTAGGTAAATAACCATGTCGTTCACTGTCATTATTCCTGCTAGATTTGCCTCTACTCGTCTTCCTGGAAAACCCTTACTCGATATAGCGGGTAAGCCTATGATTCAACATGTCTATGAGCAAGCATTAAAATCAGACGCTGATCATGTCGTTATTGCGACGGATGATATTCGAATTCAAGAGCTTGGTTCAGCAATCGGTGCAACGGTGGTAATGACATCGCCAGATCATCCGTCCGGAACGGATCGTTTGGAAGAAGTCGTGTCGAAACTTGGCCTTAAAGATGATCATATTGTCGTGAATGTCCAAGGTGATGAACCTTTAATTCCGCCAGAAATTATCAATCAAGTGGCCCGCAATTTGGGAGAAAATAAGGCTTCAGGTATTGCCACGCTGTGTGAAAAAATTCATGATCCAAAACATCTTTTTAACCCAAATGTCGTGAAGGTCGTATTTGATGACCGTGGCTTGGCTAGTTATTTTAGTCGTGCGCCGATACCTTGGTCACGCGATAGCTTTACAGATATGAAAGCAGAGTCCATTCCCTTTGGCGCAGAGTATTTCAGACATATTGGTATGTATGCTTATCGAGTAGAGTTTCTGAAAAACTATGTGACTTGGCTACCAAGCATGACTGAAAAAACGGAATGTCTTGAGCAGTTAAGGGCGCTTTCAAATGGCGTTAAAATTCATATTGAAGAAGCGCTGATCTCGCCACCCGCGGGAGTCGATACAGAAGAAGATCTTCAGCGCCTAAGAGACTTGATGGCAAAGTAAAGCATATGATTAAGATTCTATTCGTTTGTTTAGGTAATATTTGCCGATCTCCTACCGCTCAAGGTGTCTTCGAAGGCAGGCTCGAAAAAAATATACATGATGCCTTTGATATTGATTCGGCTGGCACCGCTGCCTGGCATAGTGGAAAACCAGCCGATACACGCTCACAGCTAGCAGCCAAACAACGTGGTTATGATTTAAGCAAGCTACGAGCAAGACAAGTATCTGATAAAGACTTTGCTAAATTTGATTATATTTTAGCAATGGATAAAGCCAATCTAAAATCCTTACAAGATCATTGCCCAAGACAGTATCAACATAAGCTCGCATTGTTTCTTGATTATGCTGAAGGCTCTGAGCAAGAGGTTCCTGATCCATATTATGGTGGTGAAAGCGGCTTTAATCAGGTTCTAGATCTTATCGAATCTGCAAGCGATGGTTTAATATCGCATCTTATAAAGAAATCTAAAGAATGATCAGCTTGCAATCTCAGGTAGATTTAGCACATTCAAATACCCTGAATTTACCCTGTGTCGCCTCTAAATATATTGAGCTTGAGGGTGAAAGTGATCTTCTTGATGCGTTCAAAAAATATCCTCTCAATTCATCAAATACCTTATTAATTGGGGGGGGAAGTAATCTCATTTTACCTCCGATACTAGAGTGCTATGTTTTAGCCTTCAAAGCAAAACCTCCCCAAGACGCTCTTGTCATCAGAGAAGACAGCCAAGACTCTGTTTTAATCGAAGTTGAAGCGGGTGTTCAGTGGGATGCGCTGGTCGATTATTGCGTCATTCAAGGTTACAACGGCCTAGAAAATTTATCGTTGATTCCCGGAACCTTGGGTGCAGCACCG
>TARA_R110001592_G_scaffold101870_1_pt1 | contig 23295 bp, 17 predicted proteins | sample TARA_R110001592 | Tara Oceans TARA_R110001592 (sample SAMEA4398387) | marine metagenome | biome: Polar Biome; feature: [SRF] surface water layer (ENVO:00010504); material: water (ENVO:00002006), including particulate matter (ENVO:01000060) such as... | depth 5 m | reverse complement strand
GAGATAACAACAACGACAAATGGGGACGAGGGCATTGATACGGCAAGTTTGAATATACAAGACTTTTCATTAAGTGTAAATACGCCAAGAACTCCTAAGACAAGATTAGGGACAAGAACCCCAAGGTTTAGATATCCTGACATGCCAGCAGCAGGTGATTTAAGCTTTACTGTTTCAAAGACAAAAGTTACGGGGCTTAATTTGTCTAGTTTAGTTTGTCAAAGTGGTGTAATTAAAATTGATTTAAAAGGAGATAATGATGCTTCTGTTATGGATTTTTCTATTAGTGGATGTTGTTTAGAAACAGTGGATGAATCAACTTCTTTGGATGATAATACTAATATTACCTTTTCTTACTATTTTCCTATATTGCAATGATTATTACTAGCGGAGAATTTAGCCCTTATAAAAACTCAATTTATAATGTGAGTTTAACTGTTGATCGTCCACATGATGGTTTTGAACTTTGTTTATTAGAAACGGGAGCTAGCTCAGAGGGTGAGTTAGTAAAATTTTCAGGAAGACAGGGCTATCTTTTTGATCAAAGTGGAAATTTATGGGGAGGATATAAAAGTGGAGTTCCTTTTGATTTTCAAATTCATTACGACTACTATGATAAAACTTTCTCGTATTATAGTGAAGATACTCTAATTGCTAATGGTTTAGATGTCACGGGAGCCAGTGTTGTTGATGATGGAAAAGTGGGCTTAATTACATTTAAAAAACATGGCGATTCAAACGCTTCTGTTTCTATCACTGGACTTAAAAGTTGATAATATTCTTTTTTAGAGTATAATAATATAGATGAAAGAGCTATACTCATTTGATGTAAAAAGAGAAGTTGAGACAGAAGTCCCCCATGTAAGGAAAACTAAAAACGGACCTGTCGAAACAACTAAAAAAGTTAAAAGCTCTATTAAAACTAGGGTTGTTGTGCGTAAACCTAGTGTTGCAGACGTAGAAGATGCCGAGTTTTTCTATGGTCAGAAATTCAACGAATTTATTAATGCGGGTTTTTTAACAAAGGCCATGCTGGCAAAAAAGATGGGAGATCTCGGGGGAATGACCTCGAAAAGAACAGAGGATATTCTTGCTGAATTAGCTGTAGAAAATACTGACGCTGCTAGGGTAATCGAATTTTTTGGAGAAGCAAAAGATCTTAGTGAAGAGCAGAAGAAACAGCTTGCGGATGCAAAGGTCGCATTTGCATCAACCCAAACTCAAATTAGAGATTATGAGACTAGCTTGCGGGGACAATTTAGTCAGACTGCTGATTCAAAAGCAGAACAAAAACTTATTGAGTGGTTTATTCTTAATTTCACCTTTTTTGAAGAAAGCTTAGAAAAAAATGATAAGAAAGAGCTATTTCCATTCTTTAAAGGAGAGAATTATAATGAAAAGAGGAGTTACCTTTTAGACCTTCAAGAAAAAGATGATGACATAAAGGATGTTCAATTTCTTAAAAAGCAAAAACTTTTTGAAAAATCATATCAAACTTTAGTTAGGGTTTTAAGTGTTTGGTATAATGATTACGGTAATGATCAAAAGTCTATTGAGGCTGCATTAAAAGAAGTTTTTGAAGATGAGCGAAACTAATGAGTCACATTCGGTTGATTTATTAGAAATATTGCAAGGATATTCTATGTTAGAATATCTAAATACAAATTATTACTTTAAGCACTTTAACATATTAGAGGTTCTATCTCTAGATTTTGAAGAAAAAAAAGAAATAAAAAAATCAGTAAAGACTGGTATTAAGACATCTGAAGAGCTAGTTAAGTCTGCTATAAATATAGGTTCTTGGAGTGAAAAAAAAGAAGATAAGATAAAATCTACTATTTGGATGATAAAAAAATCCGAAGCCGCCTTATCTAAGATAGAAGACACAAATCAAAGAAAAATTTTTAACAATCAGATTGAATCTCAAAGAAATGAATTAAAAGAGATTCAAAATGAAAAGTCTAAAATTACAAATTACAGTGCAGAGCATCTTGCTCAAATAAAAAAAATAAAAAAAATGGTTAAATCTTCCATTTTTTTAAATAAAAACTTTTCAGAACAATTAAAAGAAGAGCATACAATCCCTTTAACAGCTATTTTATTTGCAAAATTTAATCATTTAAACTCCAGAGAAACTTGTTTAAGGGCTTCTTATAATGGAGGTTTTTTTGATTTCTATGTAGCTCAAGCAGGAAATCCTTTATCAATTTTTGGGGTAACTTATGATAAGTTAACTTGTTTTCAGAAAAACTTAATTGTTTATTCAAATTCCTTGTTGAATAAAATAAAAAATGTAAGTATTCCTCCTGAAATTTCAGATGATCCTGTAAAGGTTTACGAATATGAAGAGAAACCTCAGAATGAGTCTAAAACATCTCATGGTGTAGATGACTTAAGGACAAAAATGGCGATGAGGGGTGGGGAACTTAAAGCAGAGGACTTTTTAAGCTGATAGGTGTAATTTACCTATATGGCTCAAAGTTTTAATGCTTCACTTAATGTTACACTTAATACTGCTAGCTTAAATGCTTCTACAAAGCAGGTTAGGCAAGCTTTAGGTCGGATTACAGGACAGGCTTCAGAATTTCAAAAATCTCTGGATGCCTCTACTGCCCGTGTATTTGCTTTCGGGGCAACAACTGCTGTTTTGAATGGGGTTACTCAATCCTTTAAAAAATTAATATCTACAACTATTGAAGTAGAGAAAAGACTTATTGAAGTTAACTCCATCTTTCAAGCTACAGAAGCAAGTTTTAATAAATTTAGAAATTCTATATTTCAAGTCGCAAAAGAAACAGGTCAATCATTTAGCACTGTTGCAGACGGAGCAGCAGAATTAGCTCGTCAAGGTTTAAGCGCTGAAGAGACCGCTCTTAGACTTAAATCTGCTCTAGTTTTGACAAGGATTTCTGGATTGGATGCAGAAAAGTCTGTCAAAGCGTTAACGGCTGCTATAAATGGGTTTGAATCTGCTGGATTAAAACATACAGAGATCGTTAATAAGATGGTCGCGGTTGACACAGCTTTTGCTGTTTCAGCACAAGACTTGGCAGAAGCTTTTAGTCGTGCTGGTTCTACAGCAGAAGATGCTGGGGTTAGTTTTGATCAGCTTTTGGGATTGGTTACTGCCGTTGAACAGAAAACAGCAAGGGGTGGAGCAGTTATAGGCAACGCATTTAAATCAATTTTTACAAGGCTTGCCCGAGGATCTACAATTGAAGACCTTAAAGAATTAGGGGTTCAAATAGAAGCAACTCAGACAGGCGTTCAAAAATTAAACGCATTATCAAAGGCTATAGAAGGGATATCTGATCCAACTGTCGTTTCTAAAATTAAAGAATTAGCAGGTGGTGTTTTCCAAATTAACGTAGTTAGTGCGGCTCTCAAAGACTTAACTAGTGAAACTAGTATATTTAGAGAAGCTGCTGAAACAGCAGCATTTGCTACAAACGAAGCTTTTGAAAAAAATAAGGCTTTAGGAGAAAGTTTAGCTGCTAATATTAATAAGTTAGTTATTGGATTAACTAGTTTGGCTGAGAAGGTGGGTACGGTAACCTTTGGTCCAATTCTTGAAAATCTAGTAGGTATAGCAACAAAGTTTACCGAATTTTTAGATACAGCTTTAGATCCAGAAAAAGGAAATACTTTTATAAAAGGATTCTTTAAAGCTATTGGTACGTTTTTAAGTGGACCCGCTATAGTTCTATTTACGGTAGCTTTTGTTAAAATAACAAAACTTATTGCGAGGTTCGCTGGCGACGGACTAAAGAGTCTCTTCCAAATGGGGACTCAGACAGAGAGAGTCAAGCAGATTGAGGGCGGTATAGTTGGGCTTCTTCAAAGAGATTCTACTTTGAGGAAACAAATGGAAAGCACAACAATGAGTCAGGCTCAAAAAGAACAAGCCGTCATTGCCGCCATAAAAAGAGAAAATGCTTTGCTCACTACTCAAGGTCAATTAATGAGGAATTTAGCCTCTGCTGCCGCCGCTAGAGGAGTTAAAGGATTTAGTGATTCAAAAGGCTTTACTGGTAAAGCGGGCAAGAGATATAATGCTGGATTTAAAGCAGAGGAAGCTGAAGCAATGATGCTTGGAGCTAGTCCAAGTGTGAAGGCTCATATGGGCAAGGGAACCATTGGTGGAAAGAAGTTCATCATGAATAACCAAGAAATGGAGGTTCCTAAATTTGCTGGGGGTAGCGATTCTGCTGTTTTACCAAGATACCCAAAAGGGTTTGTTCCTAATTATTTAGATGTTGATACTGTTGGAAAAAGACCACGGTCTGCATTTTTTGATGCAGACGGGAATGGCAAAACAGACAAAGTTAAAAATGCAATTCGTGATCCTAGAAGTGCGTTAGGTGCTGCCTTGATTGCAAAAAGAGACGCAGCAAAGGGCAAGAAAACATATTACGCCAATAATAAGCCGAATAAGGCTGTTATGATTATCCCAGAAGAAATGGGATTTGCGTCTAATAAGGCAGATCATAGATTTACAAGTCCTTATGGAAAAAAGAAAATTGATTTCTTTGAAGGGGGTATGTCTGGAATTAGCCCCAATCTAAAAGGGAATAAACGATTTGGAAAATTACTAGGTATAGAGAATAATATTCAGGACAATCTTGGTGATGCGGTAAATGCAAGTTTGAATCAATTAACTTCTGGAACTCCATTAAAAACAAACCCAAGAAGTTTCAAGGGAAAGGACGTAACTAAATTACTAGATAAGGGTGGGGCTGGAGCTTTTGGGGCTATTAAAGGTGCAATTTTTGAAGGGGTAATTCAAGCTATTACAGGAGGAGTCGCTCAAGACAAAGGGCAACTAGATATTCAATTCGATAAAGCTAGAAAAGATCTAGAATTAATCTTCGGTTTAGACGGAGGGGATTTTGAATTTGGAGATTTTAAATCTTCAGACAGCGAGGGCAACAAGACTAAATACGCTAAACAAATTATTGATAATGTATCTGGTCGAGTAGAGAAGGGTAAAAAGACGAAAGTTAAGAACGAGAAAAGACGAGCTAGAGGATTTATACCAAACTTCACAAAAAAAGGTGGAGTTCCTATCTCGATGATGAGGGTTCACAAAGACGATCAAGGTGAGCCTGTTGCAGTGACTAATTTGAGAGATGAACCAAATGGTTTACAAGATGCTGTAAAGAGAGAGCGCAATGGTGTTGGGATGTTTGCTGATGGATTTGTTCCAAATTATAGTAAAGGTGCAGCTATAGCATCTCTTTTCGGATCGTTGAAAAAAGGACTACCTATGTTGAGTCAAAAGGCAAAATCATCAGCAAAGGGTCTTGGTAGTATGGAAAATAAAATGGGGAAAGCAACTACTGGTTTGTTCCTTTTAAGTTCTGTTAGTGGGATAGTTACAGCGAGCATGGAGCAACAACATGCAGCCATGCAATCTCAGTTAGATCAAGATACGGAAAACCTCCTTGTTAAAGCACAACTTCTCGATAAGGACAAGGAGGGTCTTGAATTTAAGGACACAGAGGTAGGTTCGATACAAAACTCTGTTACTGCAAGGGCAGACGAAATTATGGCGATGCGGAGACACACCCAATCTCTCATGGAACAAAGAACAGTCCTCCAAAAAGGGGCTAGCGTATTAGACAAATTTGCGGGTGTCGCCGCAACTTTTGCAATTCTTGGAGCTTTTGGAGGAAAAGGAGGGAAAGGTGGAAATAAGATAACAAAGCGACAAAAGACGCAGTATAGAGATATGAGAAAAGCAGGTGTGAGTGCTCCTGCCGCTAGAGCGACAGTTACAGGGCCAGCAGGTAAGTCAGGGATAGGAGCAAAAGTTGGAAAGTTTGCCACAAGCACGAAAGGGTTAGGTATTCTATCATCAATTGCGACTGTTGGTAGTGCTGGTTTCGCACTCAACAGTAATCAGAAAAGACAAGATATTGGAGCAGGAGAGAAGGGGAGAAATACGGGAAAAATCATTGGCGGTGCAGGAGGAGCAGTGGCGGGTGGATTAGCAGGACTTAAAGGTGGAGCAGCGTTGGGCGCACTTATGGGTAGTTTTGTCCCAGTTATAGGGACTGCCATAGGTGCAGCGCTTGGAGGTTTAATTGGAGGAGGCGTTGGGGCATTTTTCGGTCAAAAAGGGGGATCAGCAGCGGGTGAAGCTGTCGTGGGTGGGAAAATGACAGACGAGGAAAAAGCGGCAGATCTAAGCCCTATACAAAAAGCTTTTCAAGCCTCAGATAGCGTTCTCCCTAAAATCCTTGAGGAAGAAGGATTTGGGACAGGAAAAAAGGGACTTGAGGAATTCAATAAGAGAGTTTTTGAAATGAGGAATTCAACTCCAGAGTTTGTTCAATCTATAGTCGAGGCAAGAAGTAAGTTAGATCAATTCGCTATGGAGGTATCCGCAGCAGAACAAAAAGTAAACGAAGACGGGGGAGATGAAGGCAATGCTCAAGCACTGCAAATAGCTAAAAGCAAGTTGGCTACAGCGGAGACAAAAATGGCCTTAATCGTACAAAAAGGAGCAAAACTTGAGGGTCGTAAACTTCCAGAAGCACAAAAGAGAGAAAAAATCATAAAAGAAGCCAACAGAGATTTAGCAAACGCGCAGGAAAAATTAGCAGCCGCACAATTAAAGTTAGCAAGAGCAACTGAAAAAATGTTAAATGCGGCTAATGAGAATCTTGAGAATGCACAATTGGGAACCATGATGGCGGGGATTACTCCTACTGGAAAGGGAACAGGAGACGAATTTGGATTTAACAAACAGACGAACGTATTAAGATCAAGCCAACAAGAAACTATGGCGAGCCTCCAATTAGATAGAGCGAATCGTTCAGCAGCCGAAAATGCGGCAGCAAATGCGGGTTCAGGTGTTCTAGCAAACTCTAAATTTGCATCGGAAAGGGTTCAGGGAATGGCAGCGAAGATTAGGAGTGGCGGTGATCCCTCGATTACTGCGACGGGAGAAAAGGGTGAGGAACAGAAAGAACTTGTCGCAGATGCTAAAGCATTTAATGCAGCAGCAGGAGATACTGCTTTAACTCTAGATAAAGCCTCAAAGAATTTTGAATTAAATGTAAAGAAAGCTTACATAGGGTTCCAAAAATCAATAAACGAGATAGAATCTCTACAGAGGAAAAACGCAGAGGCTAGAGCGGCTCTTTTACAGTCATCTATACAAGCAGCATCAGATCAAATAGCAACCGTCTTTGGAGGAGAAGGTTTAGATATGGACTTTATGGGACAACAAGTTTCTGAAATGGTAAACGAAATAAATAAAGGAGAAGGAATGGATAAAGATGCTTTAGGCGCTATGATAGCAGAGTTTGATGATCAGGGTCTTGGAGTTAAGATAGGCGACTTAATACAACAATTCGATCCAAACATTACTGGAGAAAAGCTCGCTAGAGTTCTTCAAGATACTTTGAGATCAGGAATCGGATCGGGAGCAAAAACAGACGTAGGCAAAAAATTTGTAGGATCAATGGGTGATGCCGTCAAAGGAGGAACTAAAGGATTCTTTAAAGACTCAGGTGTGGACATAAGTGATGGTATGACAAAACTTGATGATGAAGCAAAAAGTTTAACAGACAGGCTCAAAATCGCAAACGATAACATTACGGGCTTATTCTCCAAAGAAGATACTGAAAATCTAGCGTTAGAAATGGGTAATCTGTATGACCAAATGGTTACTGCTACTTCTGGTCTGAGCAATTTTAGTGAGCTTGTTGAAGCTCAATCTAGTGATACAGAGAGGGTATCATCATTAATAGAAGAGAACACTGAGGTTTTAGTCAGTGCAAAGAAAGCACTTGACAAATCAAAGACTTTGATCGCTGATGCTACGAGTAAACTTGAGGAAGCAAGAGGATAATAATAATGGCAGCTTTAATCGTCAACAATGTACTATCTTCATCTGTTAATGTAACTTACAGTTATGTAACGGAAGAAGAACTATTTGGTTATGAAGTAGTAGGAACTTATGAGATTGATATTTCAGATATCCACATAGAAGATCATGATACAGTTCTAATAAAAGGAAGAGACGCAATAGTTCACGCTTACGGCAGAGAAAATATAGTAGCTCGTATTGGTGCAGATGATTACATCAATGGAAGAATACAATCTTTTGATTTTGAAGCTGGCGCTTTAGTTGGTTCCGAAGTTGTAACAATAACAATCCAAGAATCTAGAAGATTAGATGATTATTCTAATACATCTTTTACAAGATATATACCTAACCCTCAATTAGTTGAAGATTTTACAGAGTCTTATGAATTTAGTAGATCTGGAGGAGATTATAATTCAAAAAGAAAAATAAGTCTAAAATACAAACAAGAAGCGGGAGATCAATTTTTAAATGACGCAAAAGTATTTTTAACTAATTATTATTTTGTAAATAGACCTGATTTGGGATATCAGGAAGATGGTATTTCAGAAAACGCTAGATTAGATGATAAGTTTAGAGGACTTATTAGCGAAAGTTATGATTTAATTGGTTTATCTGTAGACTTAACAGAAGATGTTTCCACTTCTTTTATAGATAGTGCTAAAAATGTAGGGAGAAAAGAAACTCAATCTATAAATATAACTAAACAGGGTTTTATTGAGAAGACTTTCAATATAGAATTATCCGCTTTAAGACAGGATTCTGAGAATGTGTTAAATAAAGCTATTGGTGAAATAATAGATGAATTAAAGGTTAGTGAAGCTAGTGAATTTGGTTCTCCTTCTTCTATTTCGAAGGGTATATCTAAAGATGGATATACTGCTACTTTAAATGTAAAATTTACTACAGACCCGTCATCTCAAGATGAAGTAATATCTTACAATGGGGCAGAGTCTAAAGCTGGAAAATTTAAAGAATATAATTTAAGTATACAATATAATTCTTTAGGAAAAAATAACAAAGAAAAATTTATTAATTCAAAAGCTGTTTGGGTTAGAGAGCAACCTTTTCAAGAAACTAGGATTGCTAGGCTTTTTCATCCCACTGTCCCTATCTATGAAAAAGCTAGGAACACAAGCTTTGTTAAATCAGAGGGAGTTATTTCTGAAAGTATTATTTTTACAACAGACGATTCTTATAAGAATAACGATGATGGTGTTTTAAAATTAAAAAAAACATTGAATAAAACACATCAAATTAATAGAATTGAGAAATTCTTAGATTTACAAAACCTAAAAGAACAAGTTGTCACAAACAATTTAAAAACAGTTGGCAATGCTAGTGTGTCTGCACAGGCCGTAGTTAGTCAAAGTGCAGGTATTTATAAAGCAAAAACGACATTAGAAGAAAAGACGGAAGAGTTAACAGAATTAGTTAATGAAGATATAACACATATTACGTCTGATTCAATAACTTTAAATCTTGGAGAGGGAGAAGCGACAAGAACTATAAACTATATATTTATTAAAGATGAGTGAACAAATTACATATGGTTCTTATACTTTCCCTAGTCCGACTCCTTTAGTTGGGCAGTCTGTTGAGCCTGTCTATATACAAGGAAAGGTAGATCATTTTATAGAAAATATAAATTTGATTGGTAATTTAACTGGGGTAGATTTAAGTGGATTGCACTTGCAAAAAATGCAGATGATAAGTGGTCTACTCCCAGAGTTTAAAACTTTATCAATAACTCATGGAGCTTCTACTACAGGATTTGCTTTCTCTAAACCAGATTCAATAACATTTGACGATTCAGATTTAACTACGGTTTTACCTTACTCTGTTTCTTTAACTTCTTACACAGATAGATCTTTTTCAAAATTTTTTGGTATAACGAATCCTGTTGATAACTGGAATTTTAATGAACAACAAGGAAAAATAACTCAAGCTACACATAATGTATCAGCAGTAGGGGTAAAGGCTAAATCTTCATCAGCATTAGTAAATGCTAAAAACTTTGTAGATTCTAGGGTAAATGGTTATTACAACTTGAGTTTATTCCAAACTGGGGTAACTGGATTTTTAATAAGTAAAAATGAGAGCATTGATAGAAGCAAAGATTCTTATTCAATAACAGAAACTTATAAGTATAATACTAGTGAAGATCCTATAACAGATTCTGGAATTACTACATCCAATACTCAAATATCATTTGATAAAAATGGAGGATTAAGTGTCGGAGTGAATGTTTCTGTCCAAGGATCGATGTCTGCTGTAAAAGATGGGATAGGTATGCTGGATACAGGAGTGATCACAGCAGATATGGCATCTGATATAGCGATCAACGCTGTTGTGTCATCTTTGTCTGATTATGAAAGTGGAGCTTATACATTTAGTGCAAGACACCCTTCTGCCGTTAATTATAAAGTTGATACAGGATCAAATAAAATTGATTTTTCTTTTTCGTTTGATGATCCTGAAAATTTAGATCAAATAGGAAATATCATGCACAAAAAATCTGCTAGCGTATCTGCGTCAAAAGATAATTCTTTGATAGCAGTTTCTGTTAACGGAAGTATTGAATATAACAATCCATTTAATATTATTCCCACAGGAGACCCAGCAACAGGGATACGCTTTTTAGAAGTTGATAATTTTTTCAGCGGTGTTCAAGAAAATTCTGGTTTTTTAAATTTAGCTATTGAAACGCTACAAGATTTTACTGAAGATGCCACGGGTTACCATATAAGTGGAGATTATTTAAACCCTATAGAATTAAACAAAAGTATAAATAAAGATCCTCGGAATAGTTCTATTTCTTATTCTTTATCTTTTGATAATAGAATAGATATTTCTTCTGGAACTTTAACTGGACTTAAAGTTTCAATAGTAGATAAAAAACCTATAGAATTGAGTGGTATTGTCCCCAGTCTTGGAGGGTTTGCTAAACAAAAATTAATAGAAAGAACTGCTGGAGAGATTACGGTAAATGCTACTTGTGAGGAAGAGACAGGTAGTTTGCAAAAGTTAAAAGATGTTGTGAGTGGTCATTTAACAGGGGTATTTACATATGCAGAAAGTAGTAGCATAAATGAGAATACATTAACATTTAATATGAGTAAATATTACTAGTATGAGTCGTAACGCATTAGAATTTTCAACAATAGAAGCTCTCGGAAAAACCGATAGACTTTTAACATTTTATGATTTTTCTGGGATGAGCGGGAGGCACATTGGAGTAGAGAGTATCACTTCTTCTGTTAATTACGGAGTTATAGAAAATTGTGATCCAGCATTAAATACAGGTATTTATAGTGGGATTGTTGTTGGTGTTGGGGCAACCCTTGCTGATGCTAAAGTATATACTACAGGAACATTTTTAAAAGAAGATAAGGCTGATTTAAACTTATCTAATGTAAAAGTAGAGACTCCTAATTTGCTATACTCTGAAGCGTCTGTTCTTTTTGATTTTGAATTCAATGATATTATAACAGACTGTATTTTATTTGGTTCTTTAAACAAGACATCTGAGACAATAAATTCAGAAGTGGTATCGGGGGCAAAGGGTTATAATTTTGGGATAAATGATAGAGGAAAGTTATTTTATCAAGGTTTTGATAAGGGTGGAGATTTTATCTATACAGCAAATTCTATAGAATTATCTCGTAGAAATATTGTAGGTTTTTCTTTAGGAAATAATAGTTTATCTTTAACTAGAATAGATTTGTTAAACAATATAACAGATTCTGAAGATTTTTCTTTAGATACGAATTTTATTTCTAACAGCAGTGAATTTTATTTAGGAGGATCTAATGAATACTTTAGGACAGGACCAGATGGAGCTTCAGGAGAATATGTAACTTCAAGAGTCAACTTGAAATCATTTGCGTTGTTTTCTGGATTTTTACCTCAAAGTTCAATGTTTACAATATCCAGTGGTTTAATTGGGGATTACTTAGATTCAAGTTCTTCAGATATATCTTCAAGAAGAATAACTGGGTATAATCAAACGACAACATTCAAAACGGGTATAACTGGTTATGATTATGAAAACACAGGGGACGTAAGTATATCAATGGGAAGATATATGTTATCAGGAGGGTTCTCTTTTGATACAAATACAAATACAGGAGAAGGAGATAGATATTTTGAGTATAATGCTTTTATTGAAAGTGGAATAAAAACATATTCTAAACAAGAAGTTGGATTCTTAAAACATGATTCTGGTTATCAATATTTACCTACTGGAGAGGGAGCTTTTGATACACTTGGGCTACAAAATGTCGAGGGAGCAGTGGGTGAATATATAGAAGAACAAGCAATCTCTGGCGCTCAAAAGGTTTTTGTAAAACTTTTTGGTTCAAGAATACAAACTGGGATTTTAGAAGAGGTCAGCGGTGTTATCCAGCAACCTCTTTATGAAGATATAATAGAAGGAAAAGTTTTTGTGAATTCTGGCGTGGAAATGAGTGCAGAATCAGAATTATTTAAAAAAGATTATATTTATTACTTAGGAGAAAGATTATGATTTACGATAGTGTTGTAACAACAGGCAGAGCATCTATATCAGGATGTTCTTCTCCTGATATGGGGGCAGATATTGCTGAGAAAAGAAATGTTTCCGCTATTAATTCAGCTAGTAATTTTTATTATGATAGAGATTTAACAACAGGATTGAATTTAGATACAGGAAGGAGTTCTATCAGATTATCCTTGAATGGGCAAACTCTTCAACAAGAGATCCCGCAAGGGATAGAAGCAACAAATCAAAGAATCTATCAAATATTTACAGGTGATTTTTTTACAAAATCCGAATCTGCTCCAATTCTAGAAAGAACTACTTTGAATTTTGATCACACAACTCCAGCTAAACCTACATCAACCATTATATATAACATTATTACTGGGGGTATTTTTGCAGGAGAAAAGGATTTTGGAAGAAGTTTAAAAACTGGAATTTTAAATGGCATTGGCACAACCGCTACCGCAGGAATTTCATTTTCTGATTTTGATTATTTTTTAAATGGCCAGAAAGTTTACTCTGGGCAGGGAGTTGGCGTTTTTCTAGGATCAGAATTCGCGGGGTTGACTGCGACTGGTTTCCAACCAAGTTTTAGCACTGCGGCAAATGTAAATGGAGTAGTTATAGATGAAAGAAAGACGAATTTTAAATACACTTCCAGTAAGAAGAGTAAAAACACACTGTCTGCTACTGGTGTTTCTCCAGATATGAAGGGACAGAAATTCATTGAGAAAAGAACTAATTTTTATATAAATGGAGTGGAAGAGCTTCAATCTAATTATTTAGAGCTATATTCAGGTGTAATAACTATTAAATCAGGTGTTTCTGCTACATTGCCAAGCTCTGGTTTTGAACCATATGTTGTGGGAGGAGAAAACTCCACAGAACAATTTATTTTATGAGGGAATCAATTACAAAACTAGATTTAAATTTTACTAATTCAGGTGGGGGTCACAGTGCATCAGTAACCTCTATTGTAGACGCTAAAAATTTAGATTCATCTGAAGGTTTAGGAATTGTAATAGGAGGACTTGGAGAAATAAATTCCTTCTCCAATGATGAATTACAGGCTACAATGAATAACTTCGTATGCACAGAAATTACGAAAAATTCAGACCCCAATAAAAAAACAATCAGTAGAAAATACGTTGATAAAATAAGTTTAATTTTAGATTCATTTATTGTGTTAGTAAGAGGAGTCAATTGCCCCCCAGATAATACCTTGAGTTTTGATGGGCCGTTTGCACCATTTTCTGAAGTTATCAACGCCCCAAGAGTTAAGGGTTTAGATCCATTTCCTTCTATTGGTCCTGAAAGACAAGGTTCGATACTTAAAATCGGAAAAATTTATAATTTTGAAACAGCGGCCAAGTTTGACGGAACAAAAATATCTTTATATTATAATAATAGACGACCACCATTAAAAGAGTTAAGTTTAAATTTAGATTCTGTTAGTAAAGATTATAAATTAAATCCTGACTTATCGCAATATAACTTTAGGGGAGGTTATACTTTAAGAGAATTTAGCGCAATGGTAAATTTAGCAGGTATTCCCATAACTGGAATACCTCAAAATAAAGATACTGACGGTATAATATTTGAAGCCACAGGGACTTTAAGCAGCGTTATTGGCACTGTAGCCTCTTACTTAGGGTATTATTGGTATGTAGACCCATCAACATATTCAATTAAGTTTATTAATTCTCAGGAAGCGGCAACCTTAAAAATCACTGATTATACTAATAGTTCAAATAAAAGAATTACGTCTGCATCATTTACAGAAAGTAAGAGATCTAATTTAATTGTGAATACATATGTTGGGACTACTGAAAAACCACAAACATCAGATCCATCAAATGACAATGATGATAGACCAAAACCAGTTTTCTTTAAAAGAATCCCATTTAGACAAAGTAAAGCTTTCGAGAATATGTTAGATTATCCAGAAATGGGCGTGTTCTTTGGGATATTTAATCAAAATGAAAGCACAGATGTTTTTGATAAATTTACATATATTTTGATGCACGGAAATGCCAAGCAAAAAGATGGTAAGACACCAAATGAACAAAGACTTGGTAAAAAATTAGATTTTGGGGAGTTATACGATTATACCCCTTTCAATACTGAATATTTTAATTGGAGTTCTGAAGATGGCACTCCCTTCATATATGGCAGTGATACTTTAGCAAAAAAAGTAAACAAAGATAATCCAACTGAGTTACCAAATTTAGATAGGATTACTAATAAATTTAAATATAAATTACTAAAATATAAACCAATTGATGAGGATGGTGAGCAAAAAGAGACGGCTAAAATAATGCCTAAACCCTCTGGTAGCCCACTTTATGAATATTTGAACACATATTTCCCGCTTGCAGGAGGAATTTATATTACAAATGCTTACAGTGATTATAAAACAAGCAGAATGAGTTTCCAAAATACTGGGAACATGACTGTATTAGGACCATTCAGAGGAGATGAAAAAGTAAGAGAAATTGATGACTTATCCATGTTGAATGATTGGCTACAACTTCTTACTAAAGCACTCGCAGATAAAGAAAACGCACAAACAGATGTTACTGTCTATGATTTAGCAGAAACAACTAATGGTGACGCTAAAGTAAGTCGATCAAAAGAAAAAGCTTACTTTTTCATTGGTATAAGAAATATACCTTCGCTTGAAAAGAAAAATGCTGGAGAAGATGGGGCAGATGAAGATGAGCCTCTTGATTATGCCCCCCTTCAAGAATATCTAGAATTTTTTGAACCTACAAATAAAAGAAGACAATTTTTCATTGGAGGTTCTAAGTTTACTAACAAGGATATTTTTGAGCATATATATGATTTGGCAGAAAAATCTTATAAAAGATATAGAGAAGCGCTAGAGGATAATAAAAAATCAATAAAATTAAAATATATTAGAAGTAAGACTAGAGTTAATGATAAAGACGAAGATGGAGAAGAAGCAGAGGACGATGCAGTATCAGATTCAAGTGATTCTCAACAACAACTTAACGAGCTTTTTGATAAGGTGGAATTAAAATCTTACAAGGTAGATTCTCCACATTATGAAAGAACAAATAAATTAGTTTTATCTTCTGCTAGTGGTAGCACTATAGAGATGAAAAAACTGAAACAGATAAAGGGGACTCTTATTAATCCCAACATTCGTCCATCTTCATCTTCAAGAACTTTATACGGATTACATATACCGAGATTTACTCCAACAATAAATTCCTTGTCTATTTCAGTAAGTTCTCAAGGAATATCTACTACAATCGGTGAATCTACATTATCCCTGATACCCCCAGATCAGACATTCTCTATTGATTCGTTTGGAAATACAAACGCAAGTAAAGGGAACAATCCATCTACGTTTAACGCTTCTCAGAGAAACTTCTTTAGATTATGATTTTTTGCAGATTGCTATGAGTTTTCTACAATCTTTAGCAGGGATATCTCCATAAGATTCCCAATTTGCAGTGTCTTCATTCCTGTATTTCTCTTCTTTCCAAAACGCTCTGAGAAGGGGTTTAAAGTCTTCAAAGGTCTTTACTCCCCATTCTTCAGATAAAGCCTTCTGAAGCGTCCCTGCGGGCGTTAATGACAACATAGAAGAGTCGCTAGAGGAATCATATTCAACGGTATTTGAATTATCAGCACCTTTTGACTTATCAATCTCGTCTGCTCCTACGATGTGGATATTCATATAATTGCGAACACAACGCACGAAAGCTCGATTACAAGCGATTGTTTCTAAGAATTTAGCACAAAAGTTGTCCGTATTAGAGAGAGTAGCATTAGCTACATCTGTGTATTGTTGATATGAGCCATTATCATGAGTTTCATAGTTATTCATCCATTCAATCTGACATTTCGCGACGACATAACCATCTGCAACATTTTCTATCTTGTAGTCAAGAGCGTTATACCCCCTGAGCTTTGCTAACTCTTTAATACCACCAAGCATAATAAGAAGCTGTTTGTCAGAAAGACCCTTAATAGAGCTAGGGACATCTTTTTTCCTAGACACAAACCAATCCTTATTAGGATAGAGAAATTCTTCTTTGATCATTGCTCTCCAATTGACAGAGCCGTCCTCATTAAATTCATAATCTACATTTTCAAGTAGTCCATGCTCGTTGCGCTTGTAGATGTCTGGTCCGTAAATCTTTTTATCACTCATCTTTTTCAGTATAAACTCTAAAGAATTCTAAATCAAGATAAAAATGATCTAAATTTTTTCTTGAGTTTAATTCAAAAAAACTGTTGTAGGTCTTATCTCCGCAAACTACTTTTTTGTTACTGTAAATTTTAAGTTTATCAAAGTCTTTTTTGCCTATCTTATTTTTATTAATTTTAATTAAACCTTCTACATCTAAATAATGAATTAAGAAATCAAAATTTTCCGCTCTTTCCTTAGAAAGATTTTTTGAAGATGTGCAAATAATAACGTGTGGAATAGATGATTTTTTAATTTCATTCAAAAATTCAGAATCAAAAGAATCTGCTTTATATACAATTTTATTAATTTTTCCAGAGTGTAAAAATTTTAAATTGATAGGTTTTGATAAAGTTACTTCTACTTTATTATTTTTTACAATATTTGATAAAACTTGCTCATTGTGAGCATAATCCATTCTCACATCAATGTGAGATGCTCTTACTGTAGTATCTTGAGTTGGGATAATTTCTACAAAGCTTGATGTATAATTATTACCTATAAAAATAGTTTTATGGTTAATTTTTTTATCAATCCCTAAAATATCAAGAACAGACTGAGCTATTTTTTCAGGTTTTATAAAATTAATTGTTTTGGGGTGTTCTTCTAAAGAAAAAGAAGGTTTTTTCCCACCTCTATCCGATTCAATAACTATAGCTTTACTTTTTTCATTCCAAAGAGGGGAACAAGTATTTGCATAAGTATGAGAATAAATACCCACTACAGGTTTGTCTAGAGCAGAAGCAATATGGACAGGAACGCTATCAATACCTACATGACCCAAAGAATTACTAATAATGTATGAACATTGTTTTAAAGTATTTGTGGGAATATGTTTATCTACTCCTTCAATGGTTTCTTCCCCATTCGCTCCAATTTGGATTACTTTTATATCTCCTAATTGTGGCTTAAGTAAAGACAAAACGTCAGTCCATAAATTGTATTCTTTGGATTGAACTTTTTTATCGTTATGTATGGTTATATATTTATCCTCTAAAATCGGGAAGTAATGAGTTTTTAAAACTGGTTTTCCTATTTTTACTCCACAGGATTTTGCATATTCTTCTGCTAAATGACTCATCTTAATTCAAATTGGGTTTTATCTTTGCCATTATGTATATAATTCAAGTGCCTTTGTGTCCCTATGTTTGGTAGAAAGGCTATATCAAAATATCCTTCATGGTCTCCCTTCCCTTCAAGAAATAGTAGATTTTCAACTTGAGGAGAGTAATGTAACAATTTGTGAACATTCGGATTATCTTCGATCATTTGATAGAATTGAGGCTTTGTAAACACATATATATTTTTATCTGGATATGTAATCTTTAAATTTTCCATCAAAGAATTTAAAATTAAAATATCTCCCGCAGATTCAGGTAAGACAACAGCAATTCTATTTTCACAACCTTCATCCCCTAAAACATCTTCTAAGCTTAAGGTTTCTTCAGATTGATCTTTTATCTCTTCTTCTTTTAGTTCTGGTTTTTTTAACGAAAAAAGTATGCTCTTCAACTTATCGCAAATAGCTTGTGTTGAAAACTCTTCTTTTACATATTCCATTCCTTTTATTGACAATTCTCTCTTATCAGAGTCTGTCATATTATAAACCTCCCAAAGTTTATCCGCTATATCATTAGGACAAGTTGTAGCTTTGATAAATTGTGTTTGAGGTTCTCTATACTCGTTCCATTTTAGTGGAATACCTCCTTGCTCCTTATAACAAGAATCAGTGCCACAAGAATATTCTGTAACCAAGGTGATTAAACCAGTAGCTTTAGCTTCTTGAATTGGTAATTCTTGACCTCCACTGGTAAATGGATGGCAATATACATCCATGCAATTATATAATTCATTTAATTGTTTTTCACCAATCCCTTTTATACTACTTTTTGTTTTAAAGGTTTTTTCTTTTTTACATTTGGGGCAATCTTTATCTTCCCCTTGATATGGAGCCACATAGTAAAAGCCACAAGAATGACAAAGATATGTTGATAAAACATCTTCTGGATCAATATTCATCTCTTTGATATACCTAGGTATATCCCATCCTGATCCGATTTCAGCCCAATCGGTATGCAGTAATAATTTTGCTTTTACTTCTGGGTTATCTTTTTTAAATGTCTTGAAACCCTGCAAAATATTTGGAACAGATTTTCTTAATTGATTTTTAAAAACGAAACCAATTACAAAATAATCATCTATACCGAAATTTTTTCTTATTTGAGATCTATCGTCTAAAGGTTTAAAGTTGCTATAATCAACAGCCCCATGCAGAGTCTCTACATTTTTATGCCCAAGTCTCTTCATCTCTTTCTCTGCGAACGAAGCCCAAACAAGCATCTTATCGCATGTAGGCTCCATTTGTAGAGCTTGGTCTAAAATTGGTAAACTATCCAAAGTAGTCCAAAGAACTTTATTTATCTTATTCCACCAAGGTTTATTTTGATAATTTGAAAAAGCCCAAATATCTTCCACTCCAAGATATATATCTGGTTTACATTTTTCTACAATATCGTCTATTGTATAATAGCCATATTGAGCCATCCTTTCTTTCGGTCCATCTCCTTTAATGGAATTAACAAGATTAGGATCTGTAGGGTATGTCCCATAACTCTGCCAAGGAGTAAGTAGATCCGCTCCATATTTTGAGCCATTACCAGCTTCAATAACTTCTATCTCTGGATCTTCATGCAAATGCATAAGAATATTTCTGGCATTTTTGCCAAAACCAGTAACAAGTCTGCTGTGATTAGAATGAACTAATACTTTTAATTTTTTAGAATGGGACATCTGGATCTTCGATATCTTGAGTAGCTTCTTGAGTAGCTTCTTGAGGTTCCTCTTTCGGGGCTTGAGGTTTATATGCGCCCGCTACAATGAAAGATTCTAAAATATATTTTTTGAGTAGTTCTGACAATACTTCTGTTTCTCCAGCTTCCAAAGGTAGTTTAAATGTCATAGACGAGTTTCGCGTGACACTTAATCCAAAAGCTGGGGTTTCGTGCCACTGTTCTCCTTCTTTTGCCATAATTTTTCTTTTTTTATCCCAAGGAGTAAATTTAATAATTGTAGTATCATCATTCCTTCGATGGAAAGCTACAAAAGGTATTCTAGTCTTAAAAGAAGAGAGGATTTCACCAGCTTCATTAGCTGATAGTTTAATTGTTCCAGATTTTTCAGGATTTTTCGCATTTTCTTTAAAAGATCCGCTTTTTGTTTTATCATTCCAACTATGCTGTTGAATCATAGAGACATACATAACTGAGTTGGTTTTTTTGTCTTTTGCTAGATCGAAGCTAAAAGCTGCGCCTGTATTTTTAGAGTTTGGCTTATAAATAGTAAATTTCATTGAATTCGTGTAATGTATTGAAGATAATCTATTGTATTATGTCCTTTAACAAAATTCAACCTGAACAAATCCAGATGCCCACTTTTTTTAGTGATTCTGGTGATTTAAACATTAGTCAAGTAAGTGATACTGGTGTCCTGATCAATGTATCTAGAAAGCTAACGGGAGATTTTTCTTTTACAGGGCAATTATTGACTAATAACTCAGAGGTTTTCGGAATGCCCAATAATATTGACGGTAACAAGTTTGATATTACAGGCGGTAATTTGATGTTTGCAGGGACTAGCACAGAAATCGGACTTGATTCATATAATAGAGATAATCTTGCGCTGTATTCTACTAACGGAGATATTAGTGGAATTAGAAATGTAATAGTTCGCGGAACTAACGCTACATTTAATACGGGAAGTAAAGACAATGTTCTTTTGGCGGGGAGAGGGGTTACTTTTTCTAAAGAGGCAACTGGAAGTGTCGCAATAAAAGATAACGTTTCTACCACAGCAATGACTGTAACGAATGATAATACTTTAAATATTCAATTCAACAGCGGAACTTATTTCAAGGGGGGAAATGTTTATGTAGGAAACAGTATCTCAGTTCAATCAACAGGAACTTTTTCAGGAAGTTTAAGATGTGTTGGAACAAGTTTTTTCTCAGGTGTTTCTGAGTTTGGTGGCTCATCAACCCAGTCTACCTCTTTCCACAACACTGCAAGATTTAAAACAGGTTTTGCTCTCCCCATTTGGTCGGGACATGGATCTCAAGCTGGAACAGCAACAGCACCAGCAACAGGAGCTTTAGCTATATCAGGGGATAAACTTTGTGTTTTCGTTGGCGGTAGCTGGGGAGGTATTGATATTACAGATATAGGAACTATTTAATCATAGTCAACCTTAACTGATTTATTTTCAAACTTCGAAGCTTTTTCTGAAGGGTGTTTTTTACCCACTTCTTTTTCATAACTTTCAAAGTGCTTCTTTTTAACAGGATCTACACCTCCAGATTTTTCTGCTCTTTTTTCACTAAGTTCTGAAGAGTAATCCATCATGTCTCCAAATGTGCCTTTCATGTTTGCTGTTTTATCTAAAAAAGTATTACTATTAAATGGGTCTGCATTAGAAGAAATTGCGGCATTAGGGATATCCCAAACTCTTCCCCACTCTTCCCCATCTTCAGAGTAAGTATGATCATCGTTCATTCCTTGAATAACTTCCTTATACCTCTCCTCAGTGGGGTGTTTATAAGTATATATCGGCATTAATTTATTTTAATTTTACGTTGCTCACTAACGCATTTTTTTGGCATTGTAACGGTGAGTAAACCGTTTTTAGTGTCACAGAAAATATTCTCTACTGATACAGAATCATATAAATTTAATTTAAAATATTTCTGACGCTTATCATTTTTAGCCTTAATAATTAAGTTGTCATTTGTTGCTGTAATATCAATGTCCTCTTTGGCAAAGCCAGCAAGCTCAAATTCAGCGCTGTATACATCTCCACAATCTTTAACATCAGCGTGTTTACTTGTTCCGTATGCATCAAAGAAGTTATCCAATAAATGTGTATTTGATTTGTAATTCATGCCATTCTCTTTATCATTTTTCATGCCATTTTATAAATCGCTGTATATACGGTCTAAAATAGCATCAACTGTTTTAGAGTATGTAAATTTGTCCCTCAATTTTGTCCCTTCTGTGTTAAGTTGTCCCGCTTTTTCAACAGCTTTATCAAATGCTGACAAAATATCTTCACCACTTAGCTTATAGTATTGTCCCTGATTAAACGATGCTCCCTCTCTAAAAAAGAAATTGTCATAACAAGGTTGTTTACCTATAGGATCTACTAAGATGCTATTTTCTTCAGTAGCCCAATCTTTGTGGGCAGAACAATTACTGACAATAGACCATTTACCCAAGGCAGTAGCATTAAAAGATGGCAAATTCCATCCCTCTCCATTTGACAACCCAGATAAATCTATATCAATAGAATTTATAAAATCATTAACTTCTGAATTGGTTTTTAAATGAGGTAGTAAATTTACATTTGACCAATTCTGTCCTCCGAAAGAAGCCTGAATAGCAGAATTCATCTGTTCTTGGTTTAGAAAGGGATTTGTAATTAAGCAGCTAAGTTGATATTTTGGATTGTTACCAAACTTTTGTAACCAAAGTTGGATAATCGCTTGTGTGTTTTTTCTTCGTTCAAACTTGCCGATTAGTCCAAAATGGGTTGTATCTTTTAGGTATTCTTTTTCAATTGTATTAAAATCTGGGTCAAATCCTAAAGGGATGTAAGACACGTTATTGCAGCCCTTTGCTTTAAAAGCTTCAGCAGCTTCAGAGGATGAAAAGAAAACGTGTTTTTGTATGTTTACAATATTTATTTCTTCTTCGGTAGGAGAATCAACCTCATAGAAAGTATATAAGTATTGATTAGGTAACATTTTTTCTGAACCATTGATATGCCAAACTTTTAAACTTGGAGTTTTAGGGTCAAGTTTTTTTAGTCTGGAGTTTGCATTATATCCAACCCACTTTCTAAATTCTTCATCTATTTTATCATAAGCATCAAATTCTGCTTTTTCTCCTACTGGAAACAAAGATAGATCAACGTCTTTGTTTTGCAATTCTCTTAAGAAATTAACCGAAACATTGCCTAGACTTAAGGAATTAATTGGACCATCAAAATTTAATTTTTTCATTTTCTATTTTTGAATTAATTTCTTTAATCGCTTTATTGTGAATGTTGATACAGCCTTGTGCTGATAAGTTTAATTTGCTTGCTACCTCTTTCCAAGGTTTTAATTTACCTCGTCTTCCGCAAAAGTATCTTTCGTGGAATAGTGTTTTTAATCTCTTGTCTTTGTGCTTATTTATCAGGTTGATAATCCTTGAGAATGAATCATTTATGTTACATTCTTCATCTGGAGTATATGATTTGTCTTTTTTACAAAATTTAATATCCTCAAAATTAGCAGTGGTCCTATTATTTTTGTTTTTAGTCTTTTGAGTAAGACACATATATTTTGTTTTATTAGCTAGATGGGTAGAAAACTTCGCCTTTGACTCGTCATATTCCAAAGCGGCTTTGTAAATCACATAATCTTTGTCCTTCATAATATCGGAAACTTGATTTTGCGTTAAGCAGTTCATGCCAAATTTCTTAAGCATATCTACATAAATTCCAGAATGCCGAGAAATTAATTCATGTAAAGCGTCTTCGTGGTTAGACGATTTGATTAGGTCTGTCAAAGCAGAATCTGTAAGGTCTTCGATCAATATCCCTAATATAGGGAAGAAAATTAAAAAAATCAAGTTTTTTTTT
>TARA_R110001592_G_scaffold268269_2_pt1 | contig 23325 bp, 17 predicted proteins | sample TARA_R110001592 | Tara Oceans TARA_R110001592 (sample SAMEA4398387) | marine metagenome | biome: Polar Biome; feature: [SRF] surface water layer (ENVO:00010504); material: water (ENVO:00002006), including particulate matter (ENVO:01000060) such as... | depth 5 m | reverse complement strand
CATTTACAATGGTTCTGATACCAAATTTTACGGCAAGCTCAGGTTTTTATGTAAATTGCCGTTTATCTAAAAGCTTACTATGCGCAAGTGGATCTGGATTATAATTACTGCCCTTTGGCTGCTTCTGCTATTTATTCCTTGGCAAGGTGTTCCACCTTTGCATAAATTCTTACTCTACCCCAACTCAGTCTTGCAGGTAGAAATGGAAGACCAAACTAAAACCCTCAGCAACAGTCGTTTCCCTGGACTAAATATCAGTTTCGACGAAAGAGGAGTGCCTCATATTTTCGCGGAAACAGAAGAAGAATTGGCTTTTGGCATGGGAATCAGCCATGCTAAAGATCGCCAGTTTCAACTCGAAATGCTAATGCGCACCGTAAAAGGTCGTCTTAGCGAAGTAGTTGGTGTAGAAGGTATAGAAAGTGATCGTTGGTGGATTAAGTTCGATTTTGAGAATAAATCAAAGCTTGCCTTCCAGGAATTACAAGAAACAGATCCACAAATAGCAGGAGTTTTTAAAGCTTACGCAGATGGCTATAATTATTTATTAAAGCAACAAAATGAAGCGCAAAAAGCGCCCGAATTTCACCTTTTAGGTTTCGACCCCAGCCCGATGGAACCGTATACGCCCATTATGTTGGTTCGCTATATGGACAAGGTTTTAAACTACAGTGAGAATGACCTTAAATTTAGTGCCTTAAAAAAGCATCTTTCGCAAAGTCTAATTGATTATTACTACCCACTGCAAAGCGATTTAGCTTTCCCGATCTATCCCGAATTAAGCAATATTGATAGCCTCGATCCACAGGCAAGTATAATTCCTTACACCTCGCCAAGCGACTTTCCAAAGGCCGAAACCCGCACCGGCGGCAACAATGAAGTTGGCTCTAATAACTGGGCCGTGGCGGCCGAGAAAAGTGCCACCGGTAACGCTTTTCTTTGCAACGACACTCACCTTCCCCTCGATTTACCTGGCACTTGGTACGAAGTACATCAAGTGGTTAATGGCCAAGTCTGTCATGGTTTCAGTATTCCAGGATCACCCATGGTTATCTCGGGTTATACCGATAAAGTGGCTTGGGGAATGACCAATGCCACTTGGGACTTGACAGAATTTTATAAGCTCGAAACCAACGATAAAAATCAATATAAACTCGACGGGCAGTGGGAAGAACTGGAAGCTTCTACGGTTAAAATCCCCGTTAAAGGCCAAGAAGATTTTGATTACACTTATTTCAATTCCTATTTCGGTCCCGCCGATTATATGGAAGGTGAACTTTTGGCTACCCAGTGGGTAGGCGAAAAATTCGAGCTCAACGAAATGAAAGCTTTTTTAGAAGTGCGTAATGCGAGTAGCGTGCAAGAGGCACATAAGGCTTTATTAGGCTTTGGTCATCCCGCTCAAAACTTTGTTTTGGCAGATAATCAAGGAAATATTGGCATGGTAACCGCTGGCTATGCCCTTTTACATTCTCGCCCTCAACGTGGTATTAGCCTAGGAAACCGTAAAAGCAATTTAGCAAAATTCACCCATTTAGGAAATCGCCTAGTGGTTTTAGAACCAGGCAAGGGCTGGAACCATTCCGCCAACCAGCAACAGGTTAAAAGTGATTTCGCCCCTTATTTAAATAGCCTTTTCGCTCCTACTGCTAGAGGACGCAGAATTAGCACCATGCTGATGAGCGAGGACAAGATTGACCGTGAATATTTAAAGAAAATGCACGGTGATGTGGTCGATGGTGAATGGCCACTTTTAAAAACCATGATTTTGGAATCTGCTCCCGAATCTTTTCTTCCTTATTTAAAAAATTGGGACGGTTCCTGCACTGTAAATAGTGAAGCGGCCACCATTTATAATGTTTTCAAAAGTGCTTTGAACGATACTATTTCCAAGCGACTATTAGATAAATTCGACTTCTTGCCCCAGCAAGAGCAATTGCTTTATTTGGTAAATCACAAATTGCCACTCCCCTTGCCCAATGGCAGACAAATAGATTATACCGAGCTCGTACAAAGTGTTTGGGCGGGAACTATTAACTACCTAGGCGATTATTATGGCTTCAATCCCAAATTATGGGAATATGGTAAGTACCATCAAATTTACTTCCGCCACCTAACGCGCCTGCGTCCTTTTAACTATCAGGCCTTCCCCGCTCAAGGCAGTCCGCATAGTATTAATGTTTCCACCAACTTACCCGGTACACATGGCCCTTCCATGCGTTCGCTTATTGAGCTACGTCCTAATGAAGCACCTATCGGAGAAACGGTAATTGCAGGCGGACAAAGCGGTCTCCCTAGTCATAAACACTATACCGATCAAATAGAACCTTGGTATAAGGTAGAGTACTTCCCAATCGAATGGGTTAAGAGTGAAAGTGATAAAAAATGGGCCTTCCAATATAAATTCAAGTAAAATGAAAAGTCAATACCGCTATAGTTTCTTGCATTTCAGCTTATTCGTTGGTGCTTTAATATTGGAAAATGGCTTGATCTTTTTCGCCTTTGCTATTGCTTCAGGTTTAGTGCCCCGCTTCAAATATCGTTTTGGCTATTATACTTTTATAGCAGCCCTAGCTATGGTTTTAGCTTTCTTCTTAAATCCAAACTACCAACCGCTTTTAAAGATGTTTAATCAAGTTTTGGAATTGCGCACGATTTCTTTAAGCACCCTTATTGCCATTGTAAGTACCCTTACCCTTGGCTTATTAGCGCGCGCGAGCAATGAATTGCTATTTATAATTGCCCCGCCAAAAGTGAAGACGGTAGATGATGAGGAGGATTTTAACGAAGACTTCGATGAGGACTTTGAAGATGATGAAGATTTCGCAAAGGCCTAAGGGTAATCGATAACAAGAAGATTAAAATTCCTAATCGGAATAATTAAAAGAGAACCCTAATCCTACATAATAACGTAGCTGCCAATCTATATTATTCGTGCTTAAGCCCACGGATATAGGCCCAAAAAAGGTGCGTAATGTCGTTTCCAAGCCCATCCCTAAAAGGAGATTGAAGTTATTGCTCCGTTCGCCTCCTAGCATTAAAGCCCATTCATCTAATGGCAAGTAATTGTTATAGGCCAGGCCATTTATCCCCGCCCGTACAAAGAGATTTTTGCCTATTAAATGCTGACTTTGCATACCTACTAAACCAAAATTGGAAGTGGTAATTTCACCAAACTGTAGGCCTAAAACGCGGATATCCCGAATGTCAACTCTTTGCATCCCACCTAGCCTAAAATTCTGTACGATAGCATTTTCTTCACCCAATCCTAAACTTAAACCAAAGGCCGCGTAGGGGTTTAATTGCCAGTTGGTTCGTAGTGATTTATACTTACGTATCGTCCACATAATATCGCTGTAAAACCCTGGATTATAAAAGTCTGCAAGCTCATTTAACTGCGCTTCGCTTAAAGTTACCACTCCCGAAGAGCCTAAAATCTCAAGGGCAACAGAATCCACCCCTTCATTCAAGCGCACCGACAAATTTGTTCCTAAATAACTGTTTAAAATAACAAGCGACTCCCCTCCTTTTGTTGGGAAATTTCTATCGTTTAAATCATTAGAGGTATGTGTAAATCGTAGGCCGTAATTGCGTTGAGTAGAACCGCGTAAACCTTCATTTACATTGTTCCCTACGCGTAAACGCGATAAACTACTCTCAAAGAAAATCCCTACGCCGTAGCTCTCTTTTAAAGATTGGGTGGTTAAAAAATTAGCACTTAAACGGTGGGTATAAGAAATAGAAATATCGCTTAAAACGCCTTCCTCATAGGTCGGTAATTGAAGGGCACCATAGTCGTAACGAAAGTTAAAAGCTAAACGCTTATTCTGACGCAGGTACTTGTAATAGTCGAAACGAAAACGCGGATTACGCGAAATATCGAGGGCAAAAATACTGCGCGACTCACTCCCTAATAATTCACGCGTGGTATAATTTAGGGTTATTCCTGCCGAAAAAATATTATCGGCATGCAAAGACGCGAAAATATTGGACTGCGATTTCTCCTTCATTTTTAGACGCAGGGTATTCTTGCCATTATGATTAATTATTTCATAATCTATATTCAAAAAGCCATTAATCCCATATACCCGTCTAATACCTAATTCTAAGTCGTCCCGCGTAATAAATTGCTCGATACTAATATTAAGCTTGCGCAAGATTAGGTCATCCGAAAAAATGGTATTTCCCCTAATATCGATGCTATCAATTTTTAATACTGTATTAATTTCTCCCATAGAAAAAGGCTGCCGCTGCATGCCAATCTGCTTGGCTAATTGCTCAAAGGCCCCTTTATAATGCTGTCCTGTGCTATCGCCAATCCTTAAAATTTCCTCCGCATCTAAAAAGCTGGCAGCATTATAACTATCTAAAGGTGGTTCTATGTAAATATTACAAAGCTGCATTTGTCCATCCAACTTTTGGGTAGAAGGAATCATCGATAAGCTCATCAAAATATCAGGCATGGAACGAGGTAAATCCTTCTGCAAGTTGGTCCCCACATTTACGCCAATAATATAATCCGCACCCATGGCTTTTACTACTTCAGCAGGAAAATTATTCAAAACACCTCCGTCTACCAGCAAGGTACTATCTCTATCTATTGCCGTAAATGCTGTAGGAATAGCCATACTTGCTCTTAAAGCCGCCGGCAAAGATCCCTCGCTAAAAATCACACTCTCCCCTGCTCCAACATTGGTCGCCAAACAACGAAAAGGAATGGGGAAATCATCAAAACTCTCATATTTCACTGCGGGCCAAAGATTATAATGCATAATTTCACTCAACATTTGCCCACGAATTAGCCCTGAGCCAATCTGAATAGTATAGCCTTTAATGGGGAAACCAAGCAAATAGCGATCGTAATATTCTTTTTCTTCAAAAGCGATATAATTCAAGGGCACGGAGTTCGACAAAACCTGATCCCAATCTACCCTGCGAATAATGCTATCAATTTCATGGGCCGAATAGCCCAAGGCGTACAAACCGCCCACTATGGCTCCCATACTGGTACCTGCAATATAATCGGGCCGCAAACCTGCTTCCTCCATCGCTTTAATCACTCCAATATGCGCCATACCCTTTGCGCCACCGCCGCTCAAAACCAATCCCAACTTGGGTGTTTTTTGTGCGCTTAAAGCAGATGCGAAAGCTAAAATGAGTACAAGCTGATACCAAAACTTCTGCATAGAAGAGGAAACCTTTATTGGACAGATAAATTAATAGTAATTATCCATCTCCGCAAAGGTGATTCTTTTAATTTCGCTGCCAAAGGAATAATGATGCATCCAAAAATTTATCTTCTATTTTTCGCCCTAGCCACTTTGCAAGTCCAGGCCCAAGATTATTCTCAAGGCTTAAAAAGCCCTGCTAACCCCTATGCGGTTTTCCCCGTAAAACACAGTTTTAATACCGGCGACACATTACGCGTAGTAACTTGGAATGTAGAACATTTAGTTGATAGCATCGATGATCCTTATGTAAACAATCGCATGGAAAATGCCGCCGAAGTAAAAGCAGAAAAAATGCAACTTCTCGCTCTCGGACTAGCCTCCATGAATGCCGATGTGGTGGTTTTCGAAGAAGCCGAAAGTGCCAATGCGGTGCAAGCTTTGCGCGATGCCTACTTCCCTACTTTGGGTTATCAATACATTGCGGATGCACGCAGCCGTAACTGGTATCAAAATGTGGTAATTATGAGCAAGTTACCCCTTGGCGAAATCACAAGTTATGGCAATGTTCACACGCCCGTGGCCTTTACAGAAGATGGGCAGGAAAAACTGCAAAGCCAAGATTATATCAATACCCGCATGTGGTCTTGCGAAGTTTTGGTGAATGAAGCCTACTACTTAAATATTACCGGTCTTCACTTAAAGGCTGGGCCAAAAGACCGCGATAAAGCTATGCGTTTGGGGCAGATACGTTTCCTGAAAAGTGCCCTCGAAAAACAAGTTCGCGCCAATAAAAAGGCGAAACTTTTGGTCCTGGGCGACCTCAACAGCTTTAGCGATAGCGAAGAAATATCAACTCTACTTAATTTCGGATCCAAGAAAGTTCGTCTCTTCGATCCATTGCCTAGCGATGTATTTACTCATCCCGCCGATGCACCTAGCCGTCGCCTCGATTACATCCTTTATAATAAAAATCTGGCGCCTGATATCATTCCCAATTCTTGTCGAGTAGCTCCTTTCTTTAGCCCGCAAGAAATGCGCGTGATTAGCGATCACCTGCCTTTACAAATTGATATTTTGGTAAAGTAATTAGCGCTTTCTAAAGCTTTAGCGTACTTGAATTAATTCATAATTCGTCAAGCCTACTGTGTAAAAGAAGTAATTCCCTTGCGGTAGATGAGATAAATCAAGCGTAGTGTTTTTACTGTTAAAAACGCCTTCCTTAATAATTTGTCCCTGAGAATTGGCGATAAAATAATTCTCATTTATTAAATCGTCGATTACCTCAACTTGCACTAAACCTTTAGTGGGATTAGGATACACCTGTAATTTCGTATCCTTCAATTCGCTTACACCGACATTATTGGTTATTGTTAAACTAGCCGGCTGTGATGTGTCGCGACACACACCCGAACTCACCACACAACGGTAATTCTTGGCATTAAAAATCATGGCCGCACTTTGTAAAATCAAGGTATCATCTTGTGCTCCAGCGTAAAAGGAATTGTTGGCAATATCGATAAAACTCGTCGCAGTACTTACCTGCCATTGAAAAGTAGCATTAGGATCATTGGAGGCCACACTAAATTTGGCCGTAGAATTTATTACGGTATTAACCGATAATGGCTGTGCATTAATAGCGCCACAAACAAATAAACTCACCACATCACTGGTATCGCTACATGAGCCACCGTCACCAATAGCGCAGCGAAAGGTGTAACCGTCCATAGCAAAACTTGCATTACTAATGGTAAGGGTGTCGCTAGTTACCCCTTGAAAAATAGCATTGTTTGTAAGGTTTTGAAAAGTACCATTACTATCTATTTGCCACTGATAATTTAATCCTGTAGTACTTACATCTACTCCGAACTGAGCCGTGGCACCCACGCTAACCGAATCATTTTGAGGTTGTGAAACTACCGCCACATTACAACCTAAATACAAATCTGTAATTTCTGCTTGGCTTAATGCACGACTCCAAATACCTAAATCATCAATCTTTCCCGCATAGTAATTACCTCCATGACTGCGCCCAACTCTTAAAGGCAAGGCCGACTGAACACTACCGGTATTACCAAAAGTAGCGCTCGTTACAAACTGGCCGTTTTTATAAACCTTCATGGTACCATTTTCATAAGTGCCTAAAAAGTGTTCCCATTGATTAACGTTATAAGTACTATTGGCCCAAGACCAGGCCGAACCTTGTTTGTTGGTTCCATAATTTATACTTCCTGAGGCAGAAGATTGAAAAAGCCAAATAAAGTATCCACTTGCACTCGATGATTGCATGACCGCAATTCCATATTGATTGCTGGTTTTCTGTGTCCAAAATGAAACCGTAAAAGAATCGGTTTGCGCAAACGAAAAACTAGGACTATTTACCAGCAGGTATTGATCTACCCCATTAAAATTATAAGCCGAATTAGCATTTCCGTCGCGATCTGCCGTAAGGCTAGCTCCGCCTGTATTCGTGAAGTTATTGCCATTACCACTTAGATCATTGGCATTACCACTAAAACTCCACCATGCTTCCAAACCTTGCGTGGGTACGATAGATGGTACCTGAGCCAAAACACTAAGACTGAAAACCAGCGCTAGACTAAGCGTGAAAACTAACTTTTGCATGAAATTGGTTAAATTAAATTTAGGCCTACCCGCCATTAAATCTCTAAGCAGTACACCAAGGAGCAATTTAGAGAAAATATTTGTTCTAGAATTAGTTTCCATTGTGATGCTATTAAATGGCATAGCTCAAGGGCACGACAAAGGTTAAAGCTAGCTTTAGGCGTAAAATTATAGTCTCAGATTTTCAAGAAAATGCAAGCTTTGAAAGCTTTAATCTCTTAAAAACGAATGCACTATTGTATTGCCCAATCTAACTGGTGACCATCTGCTTAATCTGCTATAACCCGCGATCTACTTGAGATAATAATGGCTAAGGAAAACCCAAAGGACAAATGCAAGGCAGTGCATCTCTTCAATAATTACAACCCTATCTCCCCTCGAAGAAATACCCATAACTACTAACCGCACACCAATCTCAGTACTAAGTACTCTGTACTCAATACTTTTTCACACACTCCCCCACCATATACCCTAAAATCGGGCGGCATTTATTCTCACAGGCAGGATAATAGTGGCGATGAATCCGCTCGAGCGGACGAGCATTTTTTCCCCACCAAAATTCAGCAATGGCTAAGGCCTTCATATCATGCTTAAAGGCATAGTGAAAAAGTTTGGGAGCCGCACATTCCCCTGCTCCCGAAGGTGGTTTCATGCCATTGTAGTCGGCAAAAATATCTAGCAAATTCTTTTCCTCTCCCGCGCCATTAAGAAAGTTATAATTACGAAAAAGCTCTTCTTGCAAAGCCTGCGACTTCTCTTTACGCATCTGCCGAAGAGCGAGAGCCAACTCTTGAGACTCGGCCTCAGCTTTTGCTTCCAGGCTTATAATTTGCTTGCCTAAAGCCCCTAACTCAAGCATGCCTTTGGTAACAAAATGATTATTGGTACTTACATCAAATAAAGAGGGTACGAAAATACGGGGTTGAGATGGGCCTGTGAATTTCCCTGAAAAAGTAGCTAAATATCCTAATCGTCCATCCTTGTTTTCTACAACCAAAACCCCAAACATCTTACCTTTCACTCGACCCTCTTTTGCGGTACCAAAACCAAAGTTTTGCTCCCAATTTCCCTGCTGAGCTTCTATATAATTGCATAAATCCGCCACTGCAATTTTGCATATTTCAGGCGGATCCAAGCCAAAGGGATCATTAAGTTGTGACGGTATTAGACTAGCTAACTCTTCTCCCGCAAGGGGAACAAAAAAAGGATCAGTCGCTTGATTAGCCATGCGCAAATTAGACTAGCTTTAGCTTTAGCCTTGGTTTTAAATATAAAGGTAAATACCCACGAAATGGCAAATGCTACCCCCCAATACCAATAGATGCCACACCGAGTGACTGAACCGCATCTTGCGCAAGCTGAAAAATACTGTACCCAAGGTATAGCAGGCACCACCGGCAAAAATCCACACTAATAATTCGCTCGGGGCAGATGCGAATAATGGTTTTAAAGCAAAAACAATTAACCAGCCCATTAAAAGGTAAATGGCAAGGGATAGCTTTTTATATTTCCCTAAAAAGAAAAGTTTATACACCACTCCAATTATTGCTAAAGCCCATACCGAGCTTAAAATGATCGTGCTCCATATACCTGGTAAAACGAAAAGCGCAATAGGCGTATAAGTACCAGCAATAAAGAGGTAAATCGCCGTATGATCGATTAGATGTAAGTAATATCGTCGGCTTTCCTTTGCGCGATACATACTGTGGTAAACCGTTGAGCTTACATAAGTCCACAACATGCTAAAGCCATAAAGCAGCGCGGCAATCCAGTAGGAAACATCACCTCTGTCGCTGGCTTTGCCCATTAATAAAACCAAAGCTGCCAAGGCAAAGGGGATACCGATACCGTGAGTAATTGCATTCCAAATCTCTTCTTTCGGACTCGCTAAAGGCGTGGGTGGACGCTGTTTCATAATCGCTGGGCACTTGGGTATTTAATTAAAAGGTAAGCTTCATTCAAAACTCCTTGCTGCAATTTTAAAATGTCTTAAACTATTCTATACTTTCAAAGCGGCGGATAAAACGATTCATTTTAGCTTGGGTGCTAATCGTATAAGTGAAAGGCGCTTTACCACGATCTTCATTACGACGGTCTTTGATATCCATTTCTTTAAGGATATTCATAAACTCCTCGTTCGTGCTGAAAATACCCATCATATTCCGCTTATAATCAATATATAGCTCTTCGCCTTTTCCTAAATCTAAATAAATATAAACTTCATCGCCTTTTCGCTTACGCTGGATTTCCACAAAACCATCGACTTTAGCATTTACAAAAGCTTCTCCTAAGCCCGCTAATCCTACTTGACCAGAACTCAAGAATGAAATCGATTCGGGGGTCCAATCCATCGCTAAATCGCCAAACCATAAAGTCTGTTGTAAATCGTCGGGCACTTTTTCAGGTGCACCAAAAGCGGCAATTTCCTCGTTAAACTTCACTAAATCTTTGTCTTCTAAGCGATGATTAGCGGCTACTTTAAAGGCGGGACGACCAATGTCTACCCCTTCGCCATCTGCGGAAGCGGCAATGATTTCTGCTAAATTCTTTAATAAGTCTTTACTAAATGGGAACTCCATTCCTAGACTTAAATCTAAATTCATTTCATCGGTGGTGAGGTCGTAGTAAATAAGTCCATAACTGCTCGTGGCCAACTGCGTAGCATTGTCACCCAAACTCATTTCGCCTTCGCCTTCCATGGTACAATCCACATTATTGAAGCGTAATACATTTATGGGCAAACTACTATTGCTAATTTTCTCCCTTTCGGTGATTACGTAGCTAGTAATACTTTCATCGTAGTATAAAACGCCATTAGCAAAGAACATTTGCTTGTCTACCGGACGCACTTCTTGCGATAAGAAAGCCGCGTAACCGCTGATGGTATCGGAAGCTAAGTAAATTCCGTTGGCCAATGTTTTGGTCTTATCATCGGGATCAATTTCGGGTAATTCAATAATTATATTAGATGGATCAATCTTACTTTGGAAGTTAAACCAGTTGGTGCTTACGGCATTACAGCTAGACTCGATATGTGTGTATCCACGGAAACTCAACTGTTGCTCATCTGCGCGCAGACGCACATTACCATAATACGCAAAGTAAGGACTCATATAAAATGCTTCATCCTGGCTTATTTGGGCAAAACCCACTGTGGTTCCGGTATCCACTTTAATGTCTTTAAAACGAATCGGCCAAGGCGTTCCATCCTGATCTAAAAATTCATAATCGGCCGTACCCGTATAACTCTTTGCCGACTGAATATCAATCGTTCCGCCGTAAAAACTGTGGAACTGATTGTAAATACTGGCTAAGATTGATGAGTTGTTTAAAGTACGCATTTGGGCATTGGTATCTATAGCCACATAACCGGTATCGGGGTAAATATAAGCATCGGCCACCATAATCTCCGGAACCTGGAAAGACTCCAAAAGAGTATTCTCGAGGTAAAATTTACTGCGCTCTGTTTCAAACCGCAGCGAATCTTGATGGGGATGAACGGATATCATTTCCGCTAAACCTGTTCCTCTGGTCTTTTTAACATCAATGGCTTTTTGCGGAATATCCCAACGTGCATAATCCATTAAAGCGATATAGCGGTTGGCGGTAAAGCTTACATAATCGGCCTCATCGTTAAGATTGAAAATTCCTTCCTGTGCATCAAAATCGATATCGGCCTTGGCATTTTCTAAACCAAATCCCCAATTGGCTTTTTCATTGGCACGTACCCTAAAATCGGTTGTACCCGCCAAGAGTTTGCGACTTTGAAAAGTATAGTCTTTCGAATTAGTTTCTGCATTTAAAAACTCGTTTAAACCTTTACCCGTGAGTCCTGTGGGAGCGTGGGCAAAAGTTCCCGTTGTGCGCATGCCAATAGCATCGTATACATCAAAGGGCGCATCTACCGTAGTGGTAAATAACACGTCGTTTTTCGGCTCCCAGTGCAGATCTACTGCTAAAGCTAGTACGTGCGGATTGCTGCCCACCGTGCCTTCTTTCTCGAATATTTCGTATTCATAGGTTCGTCCGTCGGTGGAATCGGGGAAAAAGAAAAATTCCTGCGAACGGGCAAAGGAATTTAAATAATCAATTTTACCATCGCCTCTTAAACCCTGATTACTAAGGCTAAGCTGACTGGTAAAAGTGCCTTTTCCGCCGTAGGCCGCCAAGCCTTCACTAGGAGTTTGTCGTTTGAAACCAAGCGAATAATCTTCCTGCACCTTGATTCGTTCGGCCATATCGGCAAAAATACCGGCACTAGTAAATACGCCATCGAAGCTTAATCCAGTGGTACTGGTATTATCGAGACTATCTATTTCAAAGGGTTCGAGGGTTACAAAAAACTCTTCACGATTGTAAACGCCGTTAAAAATAGAGGGCTTATCGTAATAGATGTAGGAGTTTTTGGCACTATTGAAAATGGGATACTCCGAATAGTAGTTTTTCCCCGATTTATTGTTGGGTTTGTCGATCTGCAAATCTCCCGTAAGGTCTTGCAATACTGTTTTCACATCTACCAAATAACGCTGGCCCAAGCTATTCGGCTCGAAACTAACCACCTTAAAGCGCATGGAGTCAATATCGGTCATGGCAATACGAAATTGCTCATAATTGAATTTAAAATCGTTACCCCAGAAATTAAAACGCCCCGCAGTAATTTGTCCGCTAAAATCGAAATTAAGGTCTTTATGGATAATAATTTTTTGGCCATAAGGAAAGAGCCCAACTCTTTGTGAATCAGAGAGAGCGATGGATTTGATCCCTTCTACTTCCATGGCATAATCTTCTAAACTAAGGGTGGCATTGGATCCTTGCTCGAGGCGAGATACGAATTGAATTACATCGTAATCGCGCTTCCCCTTGGCGTTAAGAATGTATTCAAAAACCTTATCCTTAATATAACCCTCGCGTTTTTGCACACTGTACTCCACAAAGCCCAAAACCGACATTTGCATCATAAAACGGTGGGCATCACTTTTATCCATTTTTAAGTGATAGGCAATGTCTTCATCACTGAAAGTTCTTTGTCCTCCCTGCGACTGCGATAAACGCTGCAAAGTCATTAGCGGGTTGGTGCGACTCATCCCTTCAATTTCCCGAAAACGCCTTTCGCGGTAGTAATTATTACTCTCAAAAACTACTGGCGAAGTAGAGCCCATGTTTAAACTCGAGATAACCATACTCGGCCGGCCAACCTCCCAAGTGATAATATCAAAAAGCAAATCGAGGTTGTGATAGCTATCACTGAACACTGCACCTCCCATTCCCTGGTCGTTGCGGATAATGCTAAAACGTCCTAGTTCGGGCAGATAACGCATGGTTACTTTAGGATGGTAGATACTATCCTTACCAAGGTAAATCACCGCTTCCACATCTTCCGAGTAAACCTTATCCATGCGCAACCAAAAGCGCTTAGAGCTTACCTTAATTAAAACGGTGTCTTTGTAGGATAGGATAATTGTTGCACGACTCGAATCATCTCCACCGCCATAAAATTTAGAACCAATTACCGAAAAGCCACCAGTATACTGGGCGTGTGGTAATATATAAGGAACGTATAGGTCTTTACGATAAGACTGAAAACGCGGAAAAGTGGCACTGGAAGCCTCCTTGCCCCCTTGACTAGTGAGGCGTTCTTCAAAACTACCTTCCACAGGCTGATCGAGGTAAAACTTGGTATGCAAAACCACCGAATCTGCTTTAAAATCGGGTTTACGCACATCAAAAGCATAATTTTTAAGATCCACATAGGCCGAATCTTCCGTCATTCCGGCGCGGGTAAAATAGCTTGTACCGCCCTGCCCCTTAAAGGTGAAAGTTTTCGGACGATATTCGCCTTGTGTGGCTTCCAATAAAGTGCTATCCTTCTTGTAAAAGCCCACTAAATCCATCGTTTCAAAGGAGAAAACCGGTTCGCCATCAAAGCGATAAGTAGGCTCTGCGCCAACGATTTCCCATTTTAATCGACCATCGTCAAAAAGAACATTGCGGTATAAAACATTATAAACCGTTGCTAAGTAATCGCTAATGCGCGCCGATGGCTTATTACTTATTTCCTCAAAATCTTTCAAATAAACCAGCAGATCCTCTTCCGCGAATTTCTCTTCAAAGGCGATAATAATGCGCAGAAAACAATTCCAATCTTCAAAGTTCTTAACCCGACGACGCAAGAAATTATTGCTAATCGTATAAATTAGCTTTTCCTCTTCCTTGCTAATAGTATCCGAGCGCCATAGCGAGCCAAAAGAATTGATAAGTGGAAGCAATTCGGTTTCTGCATCAATATCATTCCCCTCTTTTAAAAAATCTTGTACTTCCTTTAAGTACGCCTCCTTATCGGGGCTAAATTTCTTTAAACTCTGGGCACTTAATCCAATGCCAAGTACCAAGAAAAAGAGGGAAAGAGTTAATCGCATAGCTTACAGAGCTTTTATGATTTTTTGTAGTGACAACATTGCCAGCGGTTTTCTTCAATTTTACCGACGAAACTTAGACCTTGGGCCTTGGCTGCATCGTCGATCAAGTTAAAATCGTAATCGAAAAATCCACTTAAAAGTAGATCTGCCCCCGAGCGCATCGACGCAACATAAACCTTCATATCTTCTAACAAAACATTGCGGTTAATATTGGCCAGTATAATGTTAAAGTCTCTTCCGCTTAAGGCAGATGCATCACCATGTAAAGCTTCAACTTTGGTGCAGCCATTACGTTCTGCATTTTCTGCAGTATTCTCCACTGCCCAATCAAAATTATCTATCGCTAAAATACTTTTGGCCTCTAGTTTCTCGGCCAAGATGGCTAAAATGCCCGTGCCTGTGCCCATATCCAATACATCTTTCCCTTGGAAATTTAAATTGAACATCGCTGCCGACATTAAACGCGTGGTAAAATGATGACCCGTACCGAAAGACATTTTCGGTTCAATTACAATTTCAAAGCGATAATCGCCTTGGGCTTCATGAAAAGGAGCGCGGATGTACAAATCTTTATTTAGACTTACCGGCTCGTAATGACGCTCCCATTCTTCGTTCCAATTGATAGTAGCCAACTTTTCAGTATCATAGGAAATCGAATAATCCGGATTACTAAAAAGCGGCAAGGCTTTGAGGGCGCTTTCATCGAAATCTTCCGACAAAATATAAGCCTTTAACCCTTGCGGAGTCTCCTCGAAAGAGTCGTAACCAATTGAATCTAATAAGGCAATTAATATGTCGCGCCCATCATCTACCGGCTTTACCTGCAGGTTTACCACTAAATAATCTTTCATCTTAATACCGATTCACCAATTTTAATTAATTCAATAAAAGATTCAGGCTTGGTGGCTGCTCCGCCAATTAAACCGCCATCCACATCAGGTTGGGCGAAAATTTCCTTAGCATTTTCTGGTTTCACCGACCCACCGTACAGCACTGAAATTTCATCAGCTAAAGTGGCAGTATAAACACTGGCAATATGCTTGCGAATAAAAGCATGCATTTCTTGAGCCTGCGCAGGGCTAGCCGTTTCTCCGGTGCCAATAGCCCAAATGGGTTCGTAGGCTATCACTAAGCTCGATAGTTCATCGCCCGAAAATCCTTCTAAAGCCGACTCCAGTTGCGCTTGCACGAACTTAAAGTGATTACCCGATTTACGATCTTCCAGTTTTTCTCCAACACAAAGAATAGGATACAAATTAGAACGCAGGGCTTTTTTCAACTTCGCATGAATCTGGGCATCACTTTCGCCTAAAATCTCACGGCGCTCAGAATGACCAATAATCACCAACTCTACTCCTATTTCCTTTAGCATACTGGCGCTAATTTCACCGGTGAAGGCGCCATTATCGTTCTCGTTCATGTTTTGTGCGGCAATTGAAACTCTGCCATTGGGCGCGTTTTTTACCGCTTGCTGCAATTGTAAAAAAGGAGGAGCAATTACCACCTCAACGTGGGCAAGCGGATTGGCCTCTACAAAGGCATTACTTGCTTTTACTAATTCTTCGCCCTCTTTTTGACTGAGGTTCATCTTCCAATTTCCTGCGATAACTTTTCTGGCCATGATATTTTGTTTTGGTTAATTTCTAATGCGTGGATCTATCCATGCATAAAGCAGATCCACAATAATTGTTACGAGCACAAAGGTAAGTGCTATGAGCAGTACTGCCCCCATCACTACCGGTAAATCAAGCTGATTTAAAGATTCTACGATTTGCTTTCCTAGTCCATTCCATCCGAAAATGTATTCTACAAACACTGCTCCCGCCAGCATAGATGCAAACCAGCCTGAAGCTGCAGTAATTACGGGGTTCATGGCATTGCGTAAAGCGTGCTTGGCGATTACTGCCCTCCCCTTTAAACCTTTGGCGCGTGCCGTTCGAATATAATCCTGCCCCATTTCCTCTAGCAGAGAGCTGCGCGTTAACTGAATAATCACCGCTAAGGGACGAATTCCTAAGGTCAAAGCTGGCAGAATTAAATTGGACCATTTAATATAAACCCCTTCTCCAAAATCATCTACTTCATAGAGGCTACCCGTCATATTTAAACCAGTATAATCACTTAAAATATAGCCAAAAAGCCAGGCCATCAAGATAGCGGAGAAAAAGGACGGCAGCGACATACCTAAGGTTCCAAAAACCGTAGATAAGCGATCGAAAATACCGCCTTTATTTAAAGCTGCTATAATCCCCAGACTAATGCCTAAAATCAAAGCAATGGACATGGCGGCAATGGCTAAAATTGCTGTATTAGGAAAGGTTTCACCAATTAAGGCGCTAACCGATTTACCCTGATATCGAAATGATTCCCTTAAATAAGGTTTCTTCAAAACCAAATGCCCAGCTCCAATTGAAAATAGCTTTTGGTAACCGTCTGGAAAACGCTTGAGATGGCTAAAATCTTCCGCAACTTTGCTATGCCAAGAAATAGGACTTAAATCGTTGAGATAATGCACATATTGAGCACCAACACTTTTATCAAAGCCATACTTCCTCTTTATATTAGCTAATTGCTCACTGTCCTCGCGTTGATCCAACATCATACGCGAAGGGTCACCTGGCAATACGTTGAATAAAAAGAAAACGGCACTTATTACCCCTAGCATAACTAGGCAGCCATAAGCGATTTTATTGAGGAAAAAAGAAAGCAATTAAAAAAGCTCGCCATCTAGTTCTGCAAAGGCTGGCAAATCTTGATAATGCCATTTCTTTACAATCACGCCTTTCTTTAATAGTACAATACCGGGATTTGCGCGCACAATAGTTTTTAAAGCAGTTTCATCCATACTTGCAATGGAGAAGCGCAGTCCTAGTTTTTCCGTTTTTTCTGCAACCACACTAGGTAAGGAAGCACTTAAGCCTAAAAAGGGAATGCCTTTATCGGCCGCCGCTAGGGCGAATTCATTCAGTTTAGCATAGGCCTCTTCCTCGGTTTTCTCCATGCGGTAGGCTATGGATAAGAATATTAAATCCGCTTCTAAAACCTGATCCGTTATTTCATTGCCCCCTAAATCAATTACAAAATCGTGAATAGGCGGCTCATAACCTTCTGTTTCTAAGGCCGTTTCTGTAAGCTCACTGTTAATCTGCCACTCTTTCTTCTCCCACCAACCTTCATCAATATAACGCCTAGAGTCAATTTTCATAGACTCGCCGCTAGCCGCATTTTCTAAAGTGTATATGGTAGCATATTGGGTTGGCGCTAAGCCTAGCTCTTCGGCTGATTTCATGCCTTCAATTATACTCTTCCCTTCTGCATAAGCACGAAAATCTTTAAGCGGTAAATGATTGAGAACCTGATGACCTAACCAAAAACATAAGAAAAAGGAAAGGGCCAAAGTGATATAACTGCCCATTGGTTTTAATAAGGGCTGTATAAGCTGTCGCTGAAAGAATATAATAGCGATAAGCACGGTCAGAACAACATCCTTCCCAAAAGATTCCCAAGGTGTTAAAGGAATTGCATCACCAAAACAACCACAGTCAGTTACTTTATTGAAGTAAGCCGAATAGAAGGTTAGGAAGGTGAAAAATACGATCATTAAAAGCAGCAGCCAGGCCGTAAGATTTCTCCATAAACCCAGTAATAATGCTACTCCTAATAACACCTCTAAGACCACCACAAAAAGCGCTATTGGCAGGGTATAATTTAGTAGAAAAGGTAGATTTAAAACATCGGCGGCAAAATAATCGCCCAATTTAAAAGAGAAGCCCATGGGGTCATTCAACTTTATTAGTCCCGAAAAAATAAATAATAGACCTACTAAAAGGCGCGAAATTTGGGTGATTAACTTCATGTGATTAAGACTTTTCTGACATTAAAATTAAGGCGAAAACAGCATAGTTTAGCATATCGAGATAGTTGGCTTCTAAGCCTTCCGACACTTGGGTTAAACCGGCATTATCTTCAATTTGTTTGACTCTTAAAAGTTTTTGTAAAATAAGATCCGTTAACGATGAAATGCGCATCTCGCGCCAAGCCTCCCCATAATCGTGGTTTTTACGATCCATCAATTCTTTGGCAATTTTGGCCTGCTTATCGAAATGTGCAGCGGCTGATTCTGCATCCAGGTCGGGCTGATTGGCCACCCCTAATTCCAACTGGATTAAGGCCATAATGGAATAATTGATAATGCCAATAAATTCGCCTGCCGGTTCATCGGCCACCATCTGCTGCCCCTTTTGCTGTATGCTACGCAAGCGTTGAGCTTTAATAAATATTTGATCGGTAAGCGAGGGTAAGCGTAAAATGCGCCAGGCGGTACCGTAATCTTCTAATTTCTTGGCATATAAGCTGCGGCAATTATTGATTATTGCCTGATATTGCTCAGAAGTATTTGTCATTTGATAATTTCGCCTCTAAATAATTACAAAATTTGGCGAAAGATACGGGATTTCATAGCAATATTAGCCTCAATTTAGGCGGAGATCTTCTCCCTTTACGGCCTGCTTTGGTCATGGGTATTTTAAATATAAATGCCGACTCCTTCTACGATGGTGGTAAATACACATCTGCGCAAGCGGCCTTAAACCAAGCCCTAAAAATGACCGAGGAAGGAGCCGATATAATCGACCTTGGTCCGGCCAGCTCCAAACCAGGTGAAGACTTAATAGATCCTCAGGAAGAATGGCAACGTTTAAAAGGCGTCTTGAAATTAATGCAAGCCGAAGCGCCGCATATCAAGCTTTCGCTCGATACTTATAATGCAGAAACCGCTGATCGAGCCCTTAACCATGGCGTGGCGATGATTAATGATATTTCGGGAGGAAGCTTTGACTCCGCCATGTTTAAAACCGTTGCTCGCTACCAGGTTCCTTATGTTTTAATGCATATCAAAGGCCAACCTAAAAACATGGTTCATCAAACGCAGTACAAAAATATTCTCAGCGAGCTTTCGAATTATTTTTCAGAAAAGTTAGAACAACTTTATGCCCTCGGCCTCAATGATGTTATTCTCGATCCTGGCTTCGGTTTCGCAAAAACAATGGAACAAAATTATCAGCTAATGGCGAATCTGCAGTACTTTAAAGCTTCATTCAAAAATCCGCTTTTGGTGGGGATTAGCCGTAAATCGATGATTAGCAAATTTCTAAACATCGACAAAACCGAAAGCCTGAATGCTACTTCGATTTTAAACACTCTGGCTTTAAGCAAAGGAGCCGACCTATTGCGGGTTCATGATGTTAAAGAAGCGCGGGAAGCGGTCAAAATTCTTACATTCACCCAAAATTTAGCCTAAATGTCGTTTCTCGACTTCCGCTTTTTAGATCTAATTGATATTCTCTTGGTAGCTTTTCTGCTTTACCAATTGTATCGTCTTATAAAAGATACTGTCGCGATCAATGTGCTAATTGGGGTGGCGGCTATCTATGTAATTTGGAAACTGGTAGGCCTGCTGCAGATGGAACTTTTAAGTGAAATTTTGGGCAAGTTTATCGGCGTGGGGGTTATTGCTTTGGTCATCGTTTTTCAGCAGGAAATTCGCAAATTCCTTCTTGTTATTGGCTCAACAAATTTCAAAAGGCGGCGATTATTTTTAAGGCAGCTTAAGCTGATGCGAGAAGACGATGAAGTAGATTACCGGCATGATGACATCGTTAAGGCTTGTGAGTTCTTCGCCAAAACCCGCACGGGGGCCCTTATTGTAGTAGAAGGCGATAGCAAACTTGGCTTTTACAGTTCAACCGGCACCATGCTTAAAGCAGAAATAAGTACCAATCTTCTGGAGAGTATTTTTAATAAGCACTCCCCCCTGCACGATGGCGCCGTAATTATTAGCCGCAATACCATCATTGCCGCAGGATGTATTTTACCCTTAACAGAAAAGACTAGCCTCCCTTCGCGTTTTGGCCTCCGCCACCGAGCGGCCATGGGGATTTCCGAAAAAACAAATGCCCTCACAATTATTGTTTCCGAAGAAACAGGGGACATAAGCACAGTGCAAGGCGAGAGCTTCCAACACAAGCTAAGCAGCATTGCCTTAAAGGCGGTTTTGAAAGAATTTCATCAGACCTAAATTGAACTAATGGTGATAAATTTTGTTATCTTCGCAGCATCATTTCAGAAAGTGTAAATCTTACACCAACGGAGGACAAAGGGGGAATTAACAAAGAATTAATATGATTGCAGCGAAGAAATACGTTATTGCGGAAGATAATTTGGTATTAATACCAGCGAAGAAAATGAGTGATTATTTAAGAGGTAAAAGAGTTTTATTGGCTGGGGCCAATGAGGTAGATGAAATGCTATTGCGCTATATGGTTGTTGATGGTGGTGGCACACTAAACATTGCAACTACAACGGAAGCCTTAGAGAAGGCCTTGCATAAAAGTCGTTATGATTTAATTTTCATGAACTCACGCTTGGGTTCCGATAATGCAATGACCATTCTGAAAAAATTACGCTCTGAAGGAATTTTAAATTCTCCGGTAATTGGTATTTCTAGTACCGAACTAGCCGGACGTGGTATTTACCACGGCTTTAGTCATGTACTTGGCCGTCCCTTAGAAAAGAAAATTATCATCGAAGCCTTGAGCGAAATATTCGAATCAGAGTAGGAAAGCCAATAATTACACGATTACAATTTAAAAGCCCAATTAAGGGCTTTTTTTTTACCCTAATCCAAAGGATTAATTAGGCAGTCTTTTTCGTTAGACTCATCGAAAAACTGCATATCCACTGGATCTAATCCTTCTACCAACATATGATCACGCCACAAATACTGCTTATAATAGTCGTATTTGCTGCTATCACTTGCGTATACGTAAAACCGTTCTCCTAATCGCAAAGAAGCCACAAAGGAAGCCTCATCATAAACTTGAATATGCGCGCTTTCAATCCTTAAATAGCGCCTGCCCAATTGGTAAGCACCAAAAAAAGGAAGCATCAGCAAAGCGCCATATAATGCTATTTTTCGCTTATGCAGAAGGAAAATACTCAGCGCGACAATTATGGCTCCAAGCATTACTGCCTGTTTTCCATTAAAGGGAATGTCACTTAGTAAGGCCAGCGGTAAATCGGCGATCTTTTCATTAAAATAGATAAGTAAAGAAAGTAGCTTTTCTAAAAGCTCGTAGAGTATCGGTAAATTTTCCGCCTGCCCTAAAATGAGTAACACGAAGCCCGCATACATTAATACTGTTACTAAGGGAATCATCACAATATTACTCAACCAAAAATAAGTAGGAAACTGATGAAAATAATATAAGGATAAAGGAAGCGTGCCAATTTGTGCCGCTATGGAAACACTAAGCAATTTATTGAGCCAAATGAGCGGCTTAAAGCGCGATTCAAACAAGGCTTCAATCTTAGCTTGCCAAATTAATATCCCTAGTAGCGCCGAATAACTGAGTTGAAAACCTAAATCAAAAAGCCAAGCGGCATTAAAAATTAATAGTACAAAAGCGGATAGAAATAAGGCCCGAAAAGATGTCCCTGGTCGCTCTAAATTCTGTACCGCTGCCATTATGCTAAACATAGTGGCCGATCGTAAAACCGATGGAGATGCCCCACTAATTAAGGCGAACAACCATATTCCACCAATCAAAAGCAAACTGCGCAGCATTTGTAATTCTTTAAAATAGCCTAAGGCCACCAAGAGATAAGAGAGCAATAAATAAACGATGCCAACATGTAAACCACTAACTGCTAACAGGTGCATTGCTCCCGCTGCCGCAAAATCTGCTTTTAATTCTTGACTAAGTTCATTCTTATAGCCTAGAGTTAAGGCTTTGAAAACTGCCTCATGCTCCTCCTTCCAATGCCAACTTTCAATTTGCGCTAATAAATATTTGCGCCATCTTGTAATGAGTTTGGCTTTTGGTGCTTCGGCCTCAAATATGCCCCAAGCGCCTTCTTTTAAAAATATTTGTCCCGCATAGCCCTTTTGCAGGAGATAGGCACCAAAGTCAAAAGCACCCGGATTTGAATTTTCAGGCAGTTTAGAAATTTTAGACCTCAACCAAATTAACTGACCTTCTTGGGGAGCGATACTGCATGAATCGATTCTCAAATGCGTCCAAAACAATTTATCCGCTAATCTGTCAAGGGAGTCATTTCCATCGCTAAAACGCAGGGCCAACTGCACAGCATCTTCTTTTTGTTTGAGGATTTCCTCTACTTTAAAAAGCCGCGGTGATTCCTCTTTCTCTACCGCTAAAGCTTCGGGTACACTACGCTGAAAACTATAAAAACCCAAAGCAAAGAAACAGAGGTAAAAGCTAAGACTTTGTATTCGACTTTTAATTTTCATTGACCCTACCACTAGCTCAATAAGCAGAATCCCCAAAGCTCCGAACGCTAAATACTGCACTGGAAACTGCGGCATAGCCATATACTCGAAAGATAGCTTCGCACTTATAATACCCACAAGGAAAATCGAGAACAGGCGATACATACAGGCTTATTTCGCACAAAAGTAAATTACGAGCCACCAGCAACCCATCGTCTAAACATTTGACAAACAATTATTTCCCTCCTTACCAACCGAATTTCCCATCCCGCACAATCCTCTTCTTCCCATCGAATTACAATTGAATTACCTCTTAACCCAGCGCCATAGGTGCGGCATCTCGATAATACCCCCTTCATTTAAAATTTGTGATTACTACCCTATCCAAAACCCAATCTGTTACCATCCGCTCAATTCGCGAAAATCTGCACGCAAACCCTCCCGCAAACCATTCTTAGTCTTGCATGAAACAAACCAATTTCCCTCCCGCACAATCCTCTTCATCCCACCGAATTACAATTGAATCACCATTAAATTACAATGAATTAATTGTTAAACGTTTAAAGCACGAAAATTCATTTTAATCATAATAACTTCGCAAGCCTTAACCAAAGTCGATCCTTGCAATACAAAGGGACAAGACGCCGTAGAAGTCAATATTGAATTCTAAACAGACAGCTCCATTAAAGTCAAATTTTTCATGGCTTATTGACGCTGAAAAAACCCGATAAAAATTCAAAAATATGAATACCAAAATATTTAAAACGATTCCCATCTGCTCTCTTTGTTTACTACTAACAATAGCCCTAAGCTCCTGCGAACGAGC
>TARA_R110001592_G_scaffold116942_1_pt1 | contig 23336 bp, 13 predicted proteins | sample TARA_R110001592 | Tara Oceans TARA_R110001592 (sample SAMEA4398387) | marine metagenome | biome: Polar Biome; feature: [SRF] surface water layer (ENVO:00010504); material: water (ENVO:00002006), including particulate matter (ENVO:01000060) such as... | depth 5 m | reverse complement strand
AGGAACTTTGGGTATGGTGCCCAGTATTTTATTGTTCCTTATTTTTTGCCACAAGGCTCGCCTGTAGCTACATTTATCCAGTTTTCTTTTTCAAACCAATCCTTTAGAGTAGCACCTTTTTTTCTTGCACCTTTTATGTTGCTTTTAGAACTACGCCTATACTTACCTCTTGACGCAGCATTTTTTTTAGCATTAACAACTGATTTTTTTTCTTCTTCAGACATTGAGTCTACTTTAGATTTAGGTAGACATACTTTTCTAGTTCCTCCTCCTTTAATAGCCATTATTTTTTACTTTTAATAGGTACACAGTTATTAACAAGTCTTCCACCTTTTTTCTTCATTCCTTTTTTAACAAAGCCTTTCCAACAAGGTTTTTTTCTTTTTGTTTTTTTTAAAGCCATTATTTATTATCTTTACCTTTACCCCAATTAGCCGCTCCTGCTTTACGACATTTAACAAGTTGACCTGAAGCGTAAGCACTAGGCCAAACTTTATTTGCTTTTTTTACTTTATGGTAACAAGCATCTTTAACTACTTTTTTTGTTCTTTTTGCCATAACTAAGGTTTTCTTTTATTATACTTTCTTTTATTTTTAACTTTATTATATTTTCTTTTATATGTAGATTTTTTAGACTTAGATTTAACTTCTTTCATTATATCCCATGAAGGCCAACCACCTATCATAGCTAGTCTTTGCCACCACTCAGCTTCTTCATTCATGGATCCTTCTATATTTTCCATTTTAAGTAAAACCCTATCTAATGGTACATTTGTTGTAGCTGAAATAACTTTAGCCGCAGACATTAGCCCAGGGTTTTTTAAACTAAATCCTTTATCTATCATTTCTTGTCTTCTCTCTTTGCTATCAAAAGCCCAACCCGCTGCTCTTAGCCTAGCTATTTTAGAGCCTATAGGCGGAGAAAACTGTAATAACTTCCAAACAGAATCAGTATACTCTGGTCTAGATCTTCCAGATCTTTCGTAAATATCTATTAAAAAGTTTTTAGCTACAGAAACAGTTGCTCCTCCAATACCTAAACCTCTTAATAATGAATCAGCCATTCCGTTTATAGTTCTATAAGTTCTTTTCTTTTCATCTTCCTCGTCATCTTCAAAGCCTAGTTTAAATAAAGCCTGTTGCAAAGCGTTGAATATTAAGTTCTGTACAAAACCGTAATAAACTATTTTACTCATGTTAGATTTAGAACTACCTCTTCCGTTTACTAAGTCTTGAAAAGCTCTTTTCATTAACCTAGAATACTGCATGGGTGTATTAGCAAACATTAATATTAAACGACCAACATCACTTGATTGTTGTTGAGATATTTTATCAGGCCTAGCAGACTGTTGAGACTCTTCAGCTATCTCTCTAAATTCTCTCATTGCTACTTCTTCAGCTTCTTTTCTAGACATACCGTCTTTCATTAAAGCATCTATTTTATTTCTATAAAAAGTAGCACCACCTAAAGCTATTGCAAAACTATCAGCAAATTGTGTAGGTAAATAACCTTTTTCAAGTATATAAGCCATAACAGCTTTAGCTTTATTTTTAGATGTCTTAGCTAAGTCAGCTATTTCAGATTCATTTATATTTATTCTAAGGCCGTTACGTCTGTCTCTTAAAAAATCTGAGTTCATTAGTGCCATAAAATCTTTCCAATACTGAGGTTGATTAGCAAAAGCTTTACCAGCTTTTAAAGGATTATTAAAATCCCAATTTATAAAGTTAATAGCAGATATAGTTTGTAATATTGCAGATCTAGTATTAAAAAACATAATAGCAGCATTAGAACCATTTATATAATTTAATATTCTATTGCTTAATCTATTGCCTGTTTGTAATCTATTGCTACCAGCTTTCATTCTTGAAAGTACATTTTCTAAAGCCTCTCTATATTTTGCACCATGTATAGCTTCTAGTTTATTTAAGTTTTTATTACTAAATATAATATCTGCATTTTCTTGCCATTCTGATAGTAATTCAGATCTTTTAATTTTTAAACCTTGAATTAAGTCAGAAGTTATATTACCTGTCAACCAGCCCTCAGCAGGTGCAGGATAAGCTCTTTTATTTATTTGTACTAGCTTGTCTGCAAATATTTTTAATTTTTCATTATTTTCTACAGCGTTAACTAACTCTTTAGTGTCAGTTTTAGAAAGACCAGGTATTTCTAAACCTTGCTTGTTCCATAAATAAACTCTTACAGCTTGCTCATTAGTAAAACCATCTACAGATTCTTTACTTAACTCTTTAGGAACATCTAGATCTTTTTTAAGAGCTTTAAAATCGTTCATTAAGTTTAATCTAGCTTGTGATAAAGCTTGATTAGCTTTAGCAAAAGGATCAAGTAAATGTTTTTTAAACCAAGCCATTTGGCTGTCACCTAGTTTACCTTTACTTAACAATGGATATATTAAGCCCATAAAATCCTCAGCAGATGGTGGTATCCAAAATTTAAATCTACCTTTGTTAGCTCCTCTTACTTGAGCTTTAGCTTCTGAGTATTCTTTTTCAGATCCTATACCAGATTTTTGTTCTATTATATCATTAAAATCTTTATCAACATTTTCTGAAAATCTTAGCTTAGCTTGTTGAACTTCAGATTTTACATCAATAACACTTAAAGCATCTCTAACAGCTTGTACATTTTGTATAGCATCATCAGCAAAATAAAAATCATTATAACCTTTAGCAGCTTGATCTATTATCCAATTAGCTTTAGCAGCGCCTGTTGACTTACCTAAACCTATTATGTTTTCTTTTTTAAATTCAACTCCTTGTGATTTTAAAAATTCATATATAGCTTGCTGAGATTGTGGTGCTCTTGCTGTTAACACAAATAGATCTTCATTACCTCTAGCTGCTTTTATTTTCTTAGCTATTTTAAGTAATGGACCTTCTGCTCCTTTAGTTACTTTATTAAATTCACTAAAATCAAATTTATAACCTTGATCTTGCAATGACTTTCCTTGTTCTGCAAACTCTTCTGCAGATAGTGTAATGCTTTCACCTTCACGATTAGCTATAACATTAGACTCTGTAGTAGCCAGCGTATCATCAAAATCAAATACTCTAATCTTTTTAACAGGTGCGTTTAGCTTATTAGCTTTCTTTAAGGCTTCATCTATAGTTTTAGCTTTACTAAGAACTTCTTCCATAGACATATTGTCATCCACGTCTAATACTTTAGATTCTTTAAAAACAACTACATTTTCGTCTTTAGCAGAATTTTGGCTTTTATCAAGAATTTCTATATCTTCTATAAGCTTTTCTACATTACCTAATTCAATAAAAGCTTTTTCACCACTTTTAGCATATAAATTTTTACTAAACTTAGGATTGTTTTTTAAGAATTTAGTTAATCTAAAAATACCTTCTTTACTTGTTGCTCCAGTTTTTTTACCACCTTCTACTCCTTTAGCATCTATAACATCCATTAAGTATGTTGGTCCAAAAAGCTGTGTATGTTCTACAAACATTTCTTCTAACGATGCATCTGTTAAATTGCCTTCTGCTATACCTAAAAATATTTTAGCCATAGTATTTGCATTGGCTCCTAGATGTTCTCCTTTTATAGTTAAATCCTTGTAAGCTGATATAGTTCCAAAAGCAGCTTGCCACTGAGCATTGATTAAGTCAAGTTTACCTGCTTCTAAATTATTTTTTAAATGAAGATCATATCTTTCTTTAAAATCATTTACTGTATTAAAATCTTCTAACATCTCTGCTCTTTGAGCATCTGTCATTTCTAACCACTTACTTATAGAAGGTTTTGTTTTACCTTCTACGTATTGATTGCCTTCTTGAAGATACATAAAATCAAAACCACTAAGAGATCTAAAACCTAAAGCTATATTTGTCTGAGTTTGAAGCATTTGAAAAACATATTCTAAATCTACATCTCTTTTTTTATAAGCTTCATTTAATTTATTAGCTATATATTTAAATAGTAATTTATTAGCTGTATTAGCTTTTTCTATTTTTGGTCTTGCTTCTTCTAATAATTGTTTTTTTCTTTCTAAATTAGTAGCTTCAAATATAGGTTTAAGTATTTTATTTAATTTAGTAGTATTTTTGTTCATTAATATAGAGTCACTAAGCTTTATGCCTAGCTTATCTAAGTCTTTAACGTACTTCTCAAATAATTCATCAGTGTATTCTAATTCTTTTAAAGCCTGCACATCGTTGTAGTACATTCCCTCTGTACCATCTTTTTTTCTACTTGCAGGATCTAGTATACCGTTTTTATAACCTAAAAAGTCAAAACCTAAAGCTCCAAATATTCTGCTGTCAATAGTTTTACCAAGTGCTTGACTACCTGCATTCATTCTATCAGTTACAGCTTTGTTGTAATTCTTTACGCCTTTTACTATAGATCTTAATACTGTTTCTTTATTTTTAATTTTATCATATAAAGCTGGATCAATAGTTTTTATAGCTTCTAGTACTTCTTTTTTAAAACCTTTAGCATCTACATTTAAAGCTGGATTTTCCTCATATAGATAATTTATAAGCTCTCTAAGTTTATCACTAGATTTTTCTAATGCTTCTGCAACTTCCGGCACTAAATCACCATTACCATCTTTAAATCCTTTATCTAACACTAGGTTATTAAAAGTGTTTAAATCTTTTTGCAAGTTAGGAGCATCTTCTTGAGTTATTGAACCTGTAGAACCATCATCTAAACTATATTTAAATGTCATACCTCTAGCAGTTTGATTAGATATATCATTAGATACAGCTTCTAATTCTGCCATAGTTTTATTTCTATCAGTCAAGTTAGCTAACGTCTCAGGATCTTGTAAAGCTTGCTGAGATGCGTCGAAACCAATAATCTCTGCTACAGATTCAGCTAAAGCAGTTTGCTTAGAAGCAGGTCTTCCTGTGGTAGGATTTAAGTGTTCTTGTTTGAATTTATCTATATTAAAAGGTTTCTTTTTAAATATAGGATTACCAGCTTTTTTATCTGATACTTGCACACCAATAGCTTGAGACTCACCTACAGTCATACGTTTTTGTTTTCCAGTAGTAGGATCTATCACTGGTTCTTTAGCAAAAGCAAATCTTTTATTTATTTGTCTTTGAGTTAATTTATCATATATATTTTCACTAAAATTATTTAAAAAGTCTTTATACTGCTGAGAATTAGGTGTACCCATTAAATCTTTTACATCATCAACAAATCTTTTAGTTTTAAACTCATTTGTCAAATAATCAACTATTTGTTTTGGAGTTGTTAAAACACCTTTTTGTATTTGAGCTTTTACTTTATTAAATAAACCATTTGCAACATCTCCGTAAGTTTTACCTTTATTAGACCCTTTTTTAACTACTTGTTGTTGAGAAGATTTTAAAAGCTTATCATATTGTGGTTTGTTTATTTCTCGATCAGCAAGCATTTGATCTAATTCTTTAGTAGTAAAAAATCCCATTGTTCTTCTAAGACTTTCACCTTCTTGTCTACCTTCTGGTATTGGAGATTTTTTAGGACCAGTCTTTGGAGTTGCATAACCTAATACTTCTGCAGCTATTTGTTTTGATCTTTGTCTTATACCACCAATCTGATTGTTAATAAACTGACCTGCTGTACCGTCAAACTCTTTATCTGTTTTAGCTTGGTACTTTCTAAATAAGCCTAGTATTCCTCTTTCGTCTGTTAAAACAGAGTCAATTAACGCTTGCCTGTTTGCTGAGTATTTTGCATTACCTACATATTGACTAGCTATAAAAGTAGCTAATGGCTTAAATTGTTGTAGAACTTCTTCTTCATTAGCTGTTTTATCTAATTCTTTTTCTATTATTTCTTTAGGTATTTTTTTAGTAATTTCATCTACCTCATCTATACGAGATGTTTGTATTTCTTCATCTACTTCTTGACCAGCCTCATCTTGTATAGATAAACCTTCTTCTTGTAAAGAAGCCTCATCTATAGATTCTTTAACAGATATATCTTGCTTCTGTAATGGTCCTTTTGGTGTTATATCTTCAGATACTTCAATACCTTTATCTAAGGCATTTTTTTGTGCTTTAGTTAATTTACCTTTAGCAAAAGACTTATTATAATCTTTTATAAATCTATACACATCTTCAGATGTATCAAATTTTATTTTACCTAATTTACTTTCAGGTGCTATTTGCTGAAATACTCTTCTAACAAAATCTCCTAGCTTTGTAAAAACTCCTTCGTCAAAAGTAACTTCACCATTTGTTAATGCTTCTGATAGCAATGTAATTTTTTCTTCAGCTCTAATAGATTCAGGTTTATCTTTGTAAGCATCTAATCTCTTTTTAAAATTAGCATTACTTTTACCATCAACATTCTTTAAGACATTATCTACAGCATTACCCATAGCGAAAACAGCTCTATCATTGCCTTCTAGTGCAACACTCAAGACGTCATGTAAAACCTCATGCTGAGCAGTTGTCCATTTTTTTGACTTATTAATTGTTTCTTCGTTAAGTATAATACTTCTTTTACCATCCTTACCATCAACAACATGTATACCAAAATTCTTAGAAGCAGCTTTACTTTGTTTATTGTTTAGTTTAAATTTTTTTAATTCTTTTTGAGTTTCTGCAGTAGTCTTTTTTCTAATAATATTAACATCAAGTCCCGCATCTTTAGTAAACTTCATTGCATTATTAATAGCATTTTCACTATTAGACAAATCTGTTAATTCTTGACTCACCTCTGCTAAAGCTATTTTATCTTTACCACTAAATTCATCTAACTGTTCTTTAGCTTTATCTTGCAGTTTTTTCTGTTTAACCATTAAGTCTAACGCTTTAGATCTGGCTTCGTTAGAGAACTCCTTAGGTATCTTTAGAGATGAGTTTCTAAGATTAGATATAGCATCAACCTCTTCTTGGTATTGTTCAGGCGTAATTTGTTTTTTATCTAATTTAGTTTTTAATGCAGTTTGAGCATCTTGAAAAAACTTTGTTTGTTGTTTAAAGTTTTCAGCATTTTTTAAGTTTAAAGTAATAGCCGCTTGTCTAGAAGCTTTTCTAATTAAGCTAAAACTGCCTCTACTCATTGAACCTGCACTAGGTAGTATAGCACCTACAATACCACCACCAGTACCAGCTTGTTGAGCTGATTTTAAATCTATTCTTTTAAGTATATCATTATCTAACTGTTGTCCAACGGAAGCTTGGCCAGCTAATTCTTGAGATGCTTCAGTAAAATATTCTTTAACATAACCTTTACCACCATTAACTAAAAAAGACTTACTATTTTTAACAGCGTTTCTTAACTCTCCGTTCATAACTTTAGTTACAAAATCTTTAGTACCTTTAAAACCCATTGAAGAAGCTGTAGTTTTTAAAGCTTTGTTTATACTACCAAAAGTACCTAATTCTAAAGCAGTACTTAAAGCAGCCCAACCCGCTGCTGTCCCTTGATCAGCATATTTGCCTTCAGCTAAAGCGTCTACAATTTCCTCGTTACTAGGCTCTCTACCTAGTTCTTCTCTTAATCCAGTTTCTAAAGCTGTCCAATAGTTACTTCCATATTCTTGACCTCCTATTAATAAAGAACTACCAAGCAAAGACAAACCACCAGTAACCGGAGCAGCAACAGTACCAACAATTGCTGTAGCTATGTTAGGTAATACTTGACCTACTGTACCTACTACATCTTTAAAAGTCATACCATCTTCATCTTCGAAATCTATTGTATCAGCAAGCTCTGCAACTTCTGCATATTTTTGTAATTCTTCTAAATCACCTAGTATTATTTCTTCGCTCTTATTGTTTTTAACCTCTCTATCAGCTATATATTTTTCTGGATTAACTTTCTTTGACTCCCACTTATCTCCGCTTGCTGAGAATTTTTGTTTAGGTTTTTGACCCTCTGTTAAGCCGCCTGGATCACCTTGACCAATAGTGCCTATGTCCATTCTACTATAATCTAAAGTTCCATCAGGGTAAGCATATATTTCTTTACCTGGATTAGCAGCTTGTAGATTTTTCATTTCATTTATCTGGCTTGTTCTTTCTTCTAAACCTAATTGTTGTTGAGATATTTGAGCAGAGTTAAAGCTTTTTCCTTGATTTTGTATAGCGCTATAGCCTTGTTCTAAAAGAGTACCTGCTATTCCTGTAAAGCCATTAAATCCTTTTAAAATTTCTGCTGTTGCATATACTGGATTATCCATTTTATCAATAAACCTACTAGTCTCTTCAGCTGAAACACCTATTGCATTGTTAATATCTGAAACAACATGTTGGTATATTGGAGACTTTGACATTTTGCTTTGAAACAATTCACTAGTTAGTTTATTATATTCTTTTTCAGCTGCTTCAATACTTGACTCTGAAGAATCAAGAGTTAAATTATATTTCTTTTCAATACTTTTTCTTATTGCCTCATATTTAGGTTTTAAAATGTTTTGAACAGACAAAGCTTTATTTTGTAATATAGGATCATTAGTTACTAGCTCAGAGCTTACTTCTTGTATTCTTTTTGCATAATTTTTAGACACTTCAGGATTTGACATGTCTTGGCTAATAAACTCTTTTTGAACATCATCTAAGTAAGTGTTTACTTTTTCTTGAAACTCAGGTTTAATTGCGTATTGCATTTTACCATTAACTTCTTTCAATGTACTATAAGTGGGCTTGTGAAGATTATCTATTTTTATATTTTTATCTTCTTCACTTAAATTACTACCTTTTATAGCATTTACTGAATCGTTATAATCAACTGTTTGATCTTCAATAGACCTATCGTCATAATAAGCAGGACCTCTACCATTAAAAAGTTTTTCAACTATAACTTGATCTTCTGTAGGCTTTGCTTTGTTTTCTTCATAAATCCTATTAGCTTCTTCATTACTAACTTGAGTATATATTTTTTTAGTTATACCAGTCGACTCAGCGTAAGTAGTGTCTGGTATTTCTTCTACAGTTACTAAAGGTGTATTTTTAAGCTCTTCTACATGTGATGATTGGTTTTGTAAAACTTGATCCATTTTAGGCAAGCTGTTTACAGCAAGCTTATCGTATTTTGTATCTATAAACTGATCATCTTCATCATCACTATCTGTCGCATTTATGTTTAAAGCTTTTCCTCTTTTTACTATATCATCTATAGTTCTAGACACTTCTGAGTCATATTCTTCTTCTGACATATCAGTCTTCTCATATGTCTTGTTTAACTCTTCTAAAGTTTTTAATGGTTTTTCCTCTGGAACATCTACTTTTACTTCTGCTTCTACTTCTTCTATTTCAGTTGGCGCGGTCAACTCTTCTTCTAGTGAGCCTTCTTTATCTGCTTCCATACCAAACTCTTGAAAAGATGGATTTATTTTTTCATAATCATATCCATTAGCTTCAGCTGTACTAACATAGTCTAATAAAACATTTTTGTCATATCCAGATAGTTCTGGAAAAGCAGCTATTGTTTTATCAAAATCATATTCAGCACCTTGAAAAGTTGTTATAAAATCTTTTAAAACACCTTGTAAAGATTCATCCATTTTATTAAGATTTTAGTCTATTATTTCCTCCAGCTGCGTTAGTTGTAGCTGGTTTATTAACTTTAGTAGTAGTTGTTTTATTGTTAATCCCTTTCTCTTTATTATAACTTTCTTCAATCAGCATAAACTTTTCATCTACACCTATTTGTCTTAATAAAAATTTTTCAAAAGCTTCTTTTGATGAACCAATTTCACTTGCAAAATCACCTTCTTCAAATCCCATTTGTTTTTCTACTTGTTTTACTGCTTCTTCATCTATTACTTCAGGTAGAAATTTAAACTTAGAGGTTATATTATCTCTTTTTTTCTGAACAACTTCAAAAGCAACTCGTTCATCCCTGCTGTTTTTAGTTAATTCCCACAAAGATTTTTCTGGTTTACCAGTAGGGTTTTTAGAATCTATTTTTTGATCTGGTTTTTTCCTTTTGCCTATAGTTTTACTAGCTCCAGGGCTTAAAGAGTTTTCATCCCAACTATTATTAGCTAAATACCTTTTAGCTGCTTTAGCTTGGTTTGTTTGTATTAAAGTTTTTTGCTCGTCACTAATATTAGTAGGATATTCGCCATACACAGAATTTTGCCACTCTTCCATAGTTAAACCCATAGCAGTTAAGTCTATGTCAAGTTCGTTGCCAGGTTGTGCAAAAAAACCTAAAGTATTTGGAGGATACGTACCATCCTCTTGTTCCTCTCCGTCAGCTATATTATCTTGCCAAACACTTAACATAGATTTTTGATCTCCTAGTGTGCCATCTAGCATACCACTAGCTTCAACCTCATCAACAAATTTTTGTTTTTTCGCTGTGTTAGGCATTTGTATAACTTGAACATAACCATCTTCTAGTCCTTCAATAGGTTTGCCAGAGGTAGGATGTATATCTCCATTTTCAAATGTTTTAGTTATAGTGTATTCACCTAAACCAGTTTCCTCACCACTAAGTTTATTCCATATAGTTTTTGTTACACCGCTTGTATTTGCTTTTAAATCAAACAAGTCTTCACCAGCTTGAGATCTCTCTGCTAACTTAGTTCCGTTCAAAGACCCTTCATTTTCAGGCCAAGGTAAATTAACTCCCGCCTTATTTTTTTTAGGTATGTAATAAAAAAACTCACCATTTTCTCTAGCTATCTCAACATCCCTGTCATTATACATTGCATCTAAAACAGCTTTATTAGTTGGTGATCCAATAGAAGACATGGTTCCGTTTTTTAATGACTCGCCATATTTTTTAACTTCTAATTCTAAGTAACCAGCTTGCTCTTGAAACTGCTTAGGTGTTTGCTCTATAGCTCTTCTTCTTAAATTAGCCTCTGTTTTTGATATTCCAAGTGGTGGTCCTAGTTGTGCTAATCTATTTATTTCTACATAATCTTTTGTTAAATCTTCAAATGTGTTTGCTACTTTAGAATCTAGATGTTGATGACCTTTTGTAGAATTTTGTACACTATCAAAAAAGTTGTTTTCTCTTTCTATGTTTTCTTCTTCTAGTTGAGCTAATTGTTTCTTTTGTATTTGACTAGCTGCTGATATTTCTGCACTAGTTGTTAAAAGTTGATCTTGCATTCGCTGACCGCCTTTTTGAATTTCTTGTGCTGTTCTATTTATTATTCTTGCTGGATTAGTATAACTCATGTTTTATAACTTTTTTTTTGAAATTTATTTACCCCATCTGCTTGGCAGCTCCTGATAAACCAGCCATCATACTAGTTCCTATTCCCATTATTCCAGCTGTTCTAGCAGCTCTAGCATCTTGCTCGTTTTGAGCTGCGTTATCAAATAACTTAGACGTTCTATCCATTTTATTTTCATGAAATTTTATTGCGTCTTGTTGAGCCTTTAAATCTCCTTCACCTTTAAGCTGGTCTAAATCAGCTTGACCTTGAGCTTTTAACTTAGCCACATTAGCTGCACCTTCCGCTGCTAGCTTAGCGTTTTGACTTTCTTGAGCATTTATACTAGCTGCAATACCTTGTTTACTTTGTAAAGCCATTTGAGCTAAAGCAGTTGCTCCACCAGCAGCTTGACCAGTTTCCATCATAACATCTAAACTGTTAGCTAAAGCTTGATCAGCGGCTTTTGCCTGCATATTAAAAGCTTGTGTTGCAACTGTTAAATTTGCATATGGATTGTCTAATTCTGCAAAAGCATTTTGAGTATTTTCGTAAGGATTTTGTAAAACAGGTCTAGACGCTTCTAAAGCTTCCAATGCCAAGCGTTGTGTTTCAGCTTCTTTACGCTGTGTTTCAGCTTCTTTTTTACTTTGTCTAGCTGCTATGCCTGATGTTACGGCGCCTGTTATTCCTCCTAGAATACTCATACCAGCACCTGCTGCTTTCTGTCCCATAGTTTTAATTTATTATTTTTAACATATTGGTTGCTTTTTCTTTTACATTCCAACCTAATTTTTCATATCTTTCTGTACTACCTTGACCTTGGTAAGTAAACATTGCTTTTGATCCGGCATCTTTACACACTTGCTCTGAACACATTATTAACATATCTATAGCTTCACTTTTATTGCTTTCTTTATAGTCTGGATCTGATATAGGAAAACCAAACCAAGCTACTTTTGAATTAGTAAACCATATAAACCCAGCAACTATATCTATGTTATTATGGCTAATTATTAATCCACTTTTACCATTATCTGGTAAGAATTCTCTACTCATTAAAGGCCATTTTCTTTTTTTATACCAAGACATTATAGTCTCAAAATCTTTTTCTGTTATTTTTCTAGCTTGCATTAAAAATTAGATACATTATAATTTAAATTAACTGCGTAAAGTTCTTTCATTGCTCCTGGATCTGTAGATCCATCTGTAGACATTGTAACATCTAAATAAAACCCTTTTAAACCAGATACTTGGTTACCAAATATAATTTCACCTGAATTTGGATTAGAGTTGTTTTTAAAATTAGCTACATATTGATTTTCTTTTCTATCAAAACCAGCTCTAAAAGGAATACTGCTGCCTGGATTATTATATAAACCTTCATAATAGCTATATATTAAAGAAGTGCTATCAAAAAAGCTAGACCAATTACCTGTTTGCGACGAAAAATTACTTCCAGTTTTATCAGAGTTTGCGGAAGTTACTTTCCAACCACTAGCTCCTTCATAACCTATAGTTAAAAATACTTTTTGAGTAGATGGCTGAGAATTAGCTACAAACTTTACAGTAGATGGATTGTTTATGTTGTAAAAATTACCTCTTGAAACCGAATCGTCGTAGTGTTGGTATAATCCTGTTTGCAATATAGTAGTTCCATTCCAAACAGAATTATTAGTAGTAAAAAAATTTGACCTTAAACTACCTAATTGACCTGGTTTAAAAGTGTAAAAGCTAGGCCAACCATTTATAGCTTCATCAAATCCTAAAGTAAAATAAGTTGCATCTCTTCTTAAAGGTCCATTTGTGTTTTCTGAAACAGTTAAGTTTGGTTGTATTGATACTATATATTGTTTATTATAAGAATCCCAACCTCCTAAAACATAACTTCTATAGTTGCCAACTAATTTTAATCTAGCATCGCTTGTATGGTTAAAAAATGAAGAAGCTAAATTTTTAGAAGTATATATATAACCACTAGCGGAGCTAATACCACTTGTAGCTACGCTAGTAACATAAGCACCAGTATCTACATAAGTAGCACCACTGTTATTTGACCAAAATATTCTAGAACCTATAGAGTATTGAGACAATTGACCTATATCAGAACTTAAAAGCACTCTAAATACACTTCCAGCACCTGTTGAAATTCCTTCAGTTCCTGGATTTGGCAGCGTTACAATAAGACTAAGTTCTTTAGTGTATGTATTTGTAAAATCATCGTTTAATGGCGCTAGACGGTCTCTAAAGTAGTCTCTCATTCCATATTCTGAAACTTCTGTAACCCCATTACCAGATAACCTTAAAACAGCATTTCTATTTCTATCAACAAAATATTTTCTATTTGCATATATAGCAAAACTTTCTGGGTTTTTGCTTATACCAAATTCTCCAGCGTAAGGAACTATTTCGCCTAAAACTTGATTAGTAGTAACAACACTTCCCCCACCTTCAGCATTAAATATAGCATTTTTATCTATTAAAGCTCTACTACATTTATCTTCTTGTAGTACTTGTAGTTGGTTTTCTTCAGCATATATTTTTTGTATAGTGTTATATTGAGGATTAGCTGATCTAGTTATGTTTGTTCCTACTGGAAACTCATTAGTCCTGTTTAAACCAGTTCTTGAGTTATATATACCAGAGTATATTAATGTATTAAACCTATGCTGTTGTATTGGGTCTTCTTCGTCTAAGTAAGCTCTAACCCCTAAGCTCATAGAAGAATTGCTAAAACCTCCTCTTATTCTAGACTCCTCAATGTAAAAGTTTTCTTTTGTTACTGACGAGTCCAAATTAATATCACTGGATTGCAAAGATTGAGGAACTGTTTGACTAACTGACTGTAAATTCCAACCATTACTTTGAAAAGTTGGATCAAGCGGTGGCGCATATACACTACCTATTGGGTATACATTTTGAGCAGCCACACCAGTGCCTCCTTGAATATTAGATGTTTCCGTAATGGCGCCATAGCCATCATTATTACATTGATATAATGTCTGTGGTGTTAAAATTCTTTTATTCCACATACAATTGTAAAAATCTACTTCAATTAAAGGTAATACATTTAAAGCCATAATTTATAATCACTTGTTAATTAATACTATTTACTAAGCTGGAGCATTTCCGTTTGTTCCAAATAAAGAAGGTGTTACAATACAAAAAGAATTCTCGTCAGGAGGGTTATTTACAGTTCCACCCCAATTATTCCCGCTTGTAATTTGCTGTAAACCTATACGAACCAAATCACCTGGGTTGTAACCACTTCCATTTGATATTACTGACATTTGTCCTTGTGGTCCTATAACTCTACCACTCATATTAGATCCTGATCCAAAAGTACCTGATGTTCCTGCTGGAAAACCAGCATCGATCATATTTTGATTTGTAGGTAAAGGCCTAGGATTTGGCATGTTGACATTATAATTAGTTACAAAAAAGCTGCTAGTTCTAAGTGTCCAATCAGATCCGTTTGCAAGAGCCGTTGGATACCAATTTTGTGAACCAGCATTTTGTCTAATTAATATACTTGCTGCATTATAGTTTATTAATATATTAGGTCTAGTAACAACTTTAAATTTAAAATTCCCTACGTTTGTTGATAATCCATTACCGCTTTGATCCACAGCCCTAACTTGTACATAAAAAGAGTTTGTACTACTTAGATAAGTACCACTAAAATTACCTATATTTATAAGTTTACCAGTTCCGTAGTTTGATAAACTTAATCCAAAGCCAGAAACTGGCGTTGACGTTATATTCTGGTAAGTACTACCATTGTTGAAAGATACCCACAATTGCCAAGCTAATTCTGCTTGACTGTTTATGTTACCGCTGTTACTACCGTTTGTAGCATTCATCTCACTAGTGTTACTAGATGATGTTGAATTCCAACCTGTACTTAAAAATTTCCAAGGATCAGGTGGAAATGGTGTTGTGCCAAATGATGTGTTAGGTATTTTCGGTGGCGGATTCAAACCTTCGTTATTCCAAAAATAATAAGTTGAACTTTCAGAACTAATTCCGGTTAATATCTGTGGAGCAATGTTTTGAATTGTAGTAGTTACAGGTATTGTATATATTATTGGAAGTACATTAAACTGTAAAAACGTAAAGTTAATATTAAATGATACATTATTTAAAAGGGAATTACTACTACTATACATAGGGTTTGTAGCAGTTGTTTTTAAATTATATTTATTGTCAGTTCCGGTTGGTGAAACAACAAAAGGAGCTGGATTTATTGAAGTACCATTACTATATTGAGACGTTGAAATATTAAAACCTTCTGCTTGTTGATATGTTAATATATTACCATCTTGATCTATTATTTTAAAAGTAGCAACAGTGCTACCTGAAGTAAAATTTAAATTTTCACTTATACTTATTGATGATAAAACTTGGTTGGAAACAGCATCCACTAAATTACTAGGTATAACTAAATTATCTCTAACAAGTTGATTTAGTTCTTTAACAGTTCCTGAAGTACTTGATTCGTAATATATTTCTAATTCAGACATTACTGGTGTAGTTTCATAACAAGCAGCTACCGTAGGAGCTTCATTAGATGGCTTAACAGTGTTAGAATTTTGACCAATATTAAATTTATCTTCTATTATTCCAGAAGGAGGATCTGTATCAGCATTATATAATCCAAAATAAGTACCTCTTGGAAATAAGTTTTCAAAATTACCAATAGATTGCACTTTAACTTTTTGCTTTCCTGGAAATATAGGCATTGAAGCGTGGTTTGTTATATTAAAGTCACTACCATCGCTTGTCCATTTATTATATAAAGCGAACCTAGGTATTAATTCAACATTACTTGTAGAAAAGTTTTGTTGAACTGGACTAGCTTCATTTAATTCTGGTGGAACCTTATTTGCATTATCAGTAATAAGAGTTGTTGTGTTAAGAATACCAATAGAAGAAGAGGTGCTAAATTCAAATTCTACATTACTAAAAGCTTGATTAGTATTTGTTGTTACTTCAAACTGTGTGTAATTTAATATATTAGATATAAAAAAATTAACACTACCAGATCTTAATTTCATACCTCTTAATAAGGGAAATGTTAAGAATTCCATAGTTCCTATAGGATCTACAGTAACAATATTACTATTTATAGCAATAGAACATTTAAGTTTAAAAGGCTTTATTACAGGAGTACCACTAAGTAAGCTAGGCAAATAAACATTGTAATAATCTTGCTCTTGTTGCTTAACAACCACTTTATACGAATACCAACCCAAAGGGTTGTCAGCTTCTATAAACTGAAGTGGAGTTAGTGTACTATTTACAACTGGAGTTCCTGGAACGTATTGAGGAGGTAATTCGCTTAAAGTAACATAGTTTCCATCAACATCAGTCAATTCTATTTGGTTGTAAATAACAGCACCTGGTCCACTACCTATTTTTTTAGTGTTTACTAGATTTGCTTTTACTAATAAAGTTTTTATAGTAGTATCTGTAAAGCTCGTAGCCCATTGCACTTGCATACCAGGTTGTATGTTATCTGTAAAACCAGCTAAAAGTTCTATATAAGAAACTCCACTACTTGCAACAACTGGAACTAGTTGCATAGGCGCAGACGTAAACGGATCTTCATATAAACCAGGATAACCGCCTGCATAAGATATTGTTCTAGGAAGTTCTTCTGTAAAAAGCATTTTTAAAGAATCTCCTGGCCAATTTACTATGCCTGAATATATTTTATTTTGAATTTTAATATTACCTGTGGTTAAAGGAGTTACTACAGAATCTAAATAATCATGAAAAAACGTAGATCCAAAAAACACTAAAGGATCATCTGCATAAACACCATCTCTTAGCGTAAAATTTGTTTTAGTAAATTTTGATAATACAACATCTGAAGCCCTACCATACCTATCTTGAAGCACCAACCCTACTTGATATGTTCTATTTTGTTTTAAACTATGATTAGGATATGACACGTTAGCGAATCTGTTAGGCAAGTAAGGAGATGCATTGTTTTTAGGTGTACCTATTATAACGTCTTTAGTTTGAGTTATACTTCCTGGTGTCATTTTTTGATTAGCACAAACAAAATAACCTAATCCTTCTGGAGAAGTATGTTTGTCAAAAAAGTTTCCATATATTATTCTATTACCAGACGCAGATAACGTTTTAGCTCTAACTGGAGCTAGATCATAAACTCTAGTTGTTTCTGCCTCTCTAAGAGTCTTTATTGGAGATTTTGATTGATAAGTATATTGAAAAATGTTTGTTGAGTTAGTTGTTATGCTTTCATCAGTTATAGCTATAGTATCTATTACATTTATATTATTAGTATCTGAAGATTTATATAAAATATCTATTTCGTCAACTTTTAACTTGTTAGCTAATTCATTAATTTTATATTCATTTTTTATATTTAAAACAACATTAGTAACTTCATTTTCCATAAAGTCATTAATAGTTCTTTCTCCTGCTAAATCTTCTTGGTTTATAAAACTATTATTAGATAAAAGAAGTGAGTTTTCATTATATTCTCTAGGCCCTATATTTTTTAAAAAATAACCTTTTTGTTTAGGTATAAAAGTTGCTTGTGTAAATGGAGCTATTAAAGAGTATTGGCCATCGTCAAATTTAAACCTATAACTAAATCTAACAAATTTGTCTTTTAAAAAGTTTGGATCTCCAGGAAACTCATAGTCGTAATAAGAATTAGGCCAATGAAAAGAAAGTTGATCACCAACTACAATACCTAAACTACCAAGATTTATAAACTGAGATGATAAACTACCATTAACAAAGCCAGATAATTCTCTTATTCTAACAAATTGTTCGTTTGTGGCACCTGGGGCGCTAGCTTCTGTAACTACGTAATATTTAAGAGGATCTAATCTAGGGTGTGTAACTCTTATGTAACCATTTTCAGGGTTATTAGCAAGAGGAGTTCCTGATGTTGGTATATTTTTAGGGAAATGATTAGGTATTTCGTAAACTCCTTTACTTATTTCTCCACTAACTCCATTTTTATTTAAAGAATTAAATACTAAAGCAGTTCCTAGGTCATATAGTACGTTTAAATAAGCAACACCATTAGCTCCGCTAATAGGTGCAAATGTAGTTTCTTGGCTTCCAGGGGTTTTTACAGTTACTCTAGCTTGAGACTCTCTTAACCAAGGTGAACTAACATCTTTAGAGGTTTGATCAACAAAAAACAAAGGACTAACTTCAAGAGATGCTGCAGGAGTAGCAGGATCAGTAATAGTCATTTGTGCACTAAGATCTCTATCTATAAAAACAATTAAGCCATTTAAAAGATTTTGTCCATTAGCATCTGGAAAAGTAGATATACCAGTTGCTGCTATTTTAAACTCATATAATTCAAAATTTCCAGCTGTATTAAAATCAGACTTAAAATACCCTTGACAGCCTATATTGTTTCTCAATGCAGCAACAGTATCACTATCTTTAGCAACAGATGGACTAACACCTGCCGCTATTTGATATTCTTTTGTTTGATTATACAGTGGGTCTAATATAAAAAAGTTATATATGCTATTCCAACTATAACCTGTATATGATGAAATATCAAAACGAAACATCCAAGTTCTTGGGTTATATTCAGAGTTTAATGATATTGGTTTAAAAGGATTATATTTAGCAACTGAAACATGATCTTCATTAAAATAGTAATTAGGATTTGATTCACCAGTTTTAACATTTATCATTCTTGGTTGATTTCTATTATCAGTCCAAAACATTAAATCTTCTAATATAACCACATCATTTATAGGGCTGTTCCAAGAAAAATTTAAAAATCTACCATTTACCATAGTGAGAACTACTTGAGAGTCTAGATTCACAACTAGTATTCTATTTTCAGTACCTACAGGGCAAAAATTACTTATTTGGTCTACAGAGTTATCCTGATAGTTTGTATCAAATATATAAACTTTATTAGTGTCTTGATTAAAATACCAGCCAATTATTTGTGTTAAAAAAGAAGAAGAAGAGTTTAGCGTAGATAGCAAAGAATTACCTAATATATTTTCTAGTGCACCAACATCATCAGCTTCAGCTCTTGAAACAGATATGTTAACGCCTTCTCTGTACTCATCAGCAGACAATAATCTAGCATCTAAATCTTGGTTCATTTTAGATTTAGTAAATGTATGTTTAAATTGTTTTTGCATTTAATTAGTGTTTAATCCACTTTGATTGTCCTCTAAAGACTTGTACGATCTCATCTAATTTTAAATTAGATAATCTTATTTTAGCATTACGAGTTTTTACATACGCGTCTCTTTTCCAAAACGCTTTAGTGCCTGGATCAACATCTCTTCTTGGCATTATCATTGCTGCCATTATTTTTGAATATAAGGCATCTTCTACCATCTTAGGTACTAAAGAGTTTAAATCCACAGATAAGCCATCAGATATGTACTCTATGCTTAATAACCTGCCTGATAGGTTACTAGAAAAAGATATAGTTCCTAATCTTTCATTTATGCTAAAATAACCGTTAGACTGTGACAGCTCAGGGTTTAAACCATATCTTTGACCATATGACTGTTTCCACCAATCACGGTTATAAATATTTGATTGATCAAACCTAGAACCACTTATATCACTTTGATTTGCCTTAGCCCACCTTTCTTCTGTTAAAGACTGAGACGCTTGAATATTATTTCCAAAAAAACTTTGTAAAGGAACACCATCTCCATCATCTATAGTTAAGTCTGTTGGATTAGAACTTAACCCGTTTAGCGGATAAATAATATGTAGCACGCCATTATCATCTACAAAAGACATTTTTACATAATTAACGTAATCTTTAGGTATAGGTATTGTTAAATTTATAGGAACAGTTGCTTCAATGTTTTTAGCAGAAGGTAAAGTATCATAAGATAATTCTTGCATTGCTCTTCTTGCTGTGAATAATACATCTGTTCTTTTAACATTTGTTAAAGTTTTTTCATCTCCAACATACATAATTAAAAAATTATTTATTACGTCGTCTAATGATGTGTATCTATAACTCCCATAATTATCTCCAACAGCTTGATTACTTAATTGTAAAAAAACATACGATCCTGCATTTAAACCTACTTTTAGTGCCACAGTATTGTTGGCAGGGGTTTTTACATAAAAATCTCCTTCTGCTAATAAATTAATTATACTGGGTACTGTAGTAGCATCAGGCAATATATGTAAACTAAAATTACCTGTATCTGTAACATATTGAAAAGCGGAATTAAAATTAGATATTAAAGTAGTATTAAGTGGACCCCCATCACCTGGGTTAAAAGTTACTTCACTAGTGCCTTGTGCAAAAGGCCCTAGTCTCATTTGACCCGCATAGTATACAGCGTCATTTTCTTGTATTGGAATATTTGCTACTGTTTTAGTCATGTCTTATCTTTTTGAATTATCCTCTTCTTGAGCTAATTGTTGAGCAGCTGCTATAACTACTTGTTGATCTCTTATTATAATTCCTGAGTATTTTAATATTTCTAATATAACTTCTGTTTGCTGGCTATCACTTATTTCAAAGTTAGTAGAAGCTGAGCTATCATACACGTATTGGCCTACATTACCAACAGTAAAAGACCAGGCTGGATCTACTGGCTTTCTAATATAACTAAAACTAACATCAGTAGTTGCGGAAGCTGCTGGAATTGGAAATACTTGCAATTGATTTGCACTATATTTAGCTACAGGGAGATTGTTTGAAGGCTGCGTAAGATCAGATAGTTTTATTTGATTGTATACTTTGCTGCTAAGTATCTCTATAGGTGGTGAGTTTGTTCCAAGATTCCAAGAAACACTACCAAATCTATGTAGATCAGTAGGCTGGTTATAAAAGTTTGAAGAAGGAACACTGGAAGCAAAATTAGTTACTTCAAATATTTGAAACTCTTCCATAATATGATTCATCCTTGAAGCAAATTCCACATCCGTTTGCTCCATGCGTATAAATTGATTATAATCTTCAAAAAACTTTTCAAAAATTTCTAATTGAACTTGAGTAGCTACTTGATTAAACTCATATGGAGTTAAGTAACCACGCTGTTCTTTATTAAGTATACTTAACACTGTAGTGTACACTGTGTTTACATTAATTGCCATATTGTTGTTTTAATCGAAGTTAGTAAATACTAGTCTTGACTTGGCTTTTTCTAGTTTATCAGTTTTGTCTATAAGTAATCTTTGAAGTACATCTGGTCTTGTGTTTTCTCTATTTGCTAATATAGCGTAAATCATACAAGCATATAAAGCTTGTTCTGCTAGTTTTGGTATTGCAGCTGACTCATCTGTTGTAAGCGCGTTTGATAAGTAAGTTATAGTAGCAGTACCTGAATCACCGTAAACAATAGTTTTAGCTATATAGTCTATAAAATATGTGCCACTAACTAGATCTGCTAAAGTTTTAACTTCTGTAATAGGCGAGGAATTAGGAGGATTCAATATTTGTATTACAGCTACAAAGTCAGCAGGTAAAGGATAAGCTGTGCCAACGGTAACTGGTGTTGCTGCTGTTGTAAATTGACTTTTTAAAGTTTCATATGCAAATTCTTGTAAGCATCTACGTGCGTGGAATACAACTTCTGTTCTTACTGCGTCTGGTATTAGTTTTCCCATGCCAGTATAAGAAATTAAAAAGTTATTTATAATATCGTTAAGCGATATAAAAGCGTTGGATAAAGGTGTTTGTGCCATAATTAATTATTTTTGTCCGTCAGTATCTATTTGTTGTTCTTTTTGATTTGCCATTGATAAAACTAATTGATCTTTAGTCATAACGCCTGCGTAACCTAGTATTTTATCTACTAACAACGGTTCGTCTGATTGATGTAATTCAAAGTCTACAGAGTTATTGGGATTATAAATATAATTTCCTAACTCTAAGTCAATAGTAAATCCCCACTTAACATCTGTTGGGTATTTTAAATAGTTTAATTGAATATCATTTGTTCCACTAACAATAGTTAATGGGTATATTTGTATAATATTATTTTCGTATGTGTATACGGGATAAGTTGTTGTTGGTTTAGTTAACGGAGATTGATTTGTAGTATATACCTCGTGCTTTTGTATTCTTTGAACTTCTCTACCTACACTAACTCCTGCATCTGCAAAATAAACAACATCACCTAATTCTTGCACAGCAACAGATGGCGTTACAATACCGTTAGCGTCTGTGCTTCTTGATTCTACTCTTTTAAATATCTGTATTTTCTCATCTAACAAAGCAAATCTATCAGCATAAGCTAAACTAGTTTGAGATTGTCTTAACAGTTGATTTAATTCATCAAAATAATCGTTGAATATTTCTTGCTGCGCTTGTGTAGCAACTTTGTTAAATTCAGTAGGCGTTAGTACACCTCTTTTCTCTTGTTGTAGTACTACAAGTACAGATTTATATACCTGATTTATGTTTATAGCCATTTTGTTTTATTTTTTTAAAAAAAAAGGTGGTGATTAAACCACCTTTATTATAGTCACTTGTTATTGGAACTTTTTCTCTATTGATCTAAAAACTTCTAAACCTTCATCTGTCTTAAACCACGCAGCCATTGCTGAATAAGGGTTTTCGTCAAATGGAACATTCATTAATTTTCTACCATTACTTTTCCAAGTAAAAGACCTATTGTCATTGGCTAGGCCAATTATGTTTTCTTCAACAGCTCTTATAGCAAAATTCCTTAATTGTACATTTTCATCTTCTGCTAGATCTATGAATAAAGCTGGGTTTGATTTAGCAAACAATATTAAATCTCTTCGTATCTCCTTGCTGCTCATTTTAACAACCGCAGATCCTTTTTCAACTCTTAATATAGCCTCACAATGATCTATGTCCATTTCGTAAGCCATATTCATAGCTTCTATTTCTTCTTCTAAATGTTCAAAATCATCTTCAGCTATAATAACTTTATCGTGTTCTTTAAAAACAACATCTTTATGAGGGTGTTTAAGCAAAAACTCTTGTAAATTTCTTTTTTCTTTTTTAACTATTAAAACACCTTTATCAAATACAATGTGCTTTAATGTTACTTGTCCTTCTTGTTCTTCAACAAATATACTTTTTTGATTAGTAGCATATCTCATTTCTCTTTCATAGCCTTTATCTGGATCAAACCAAACTAAAGGATATCTTCTTGAATGCCTACTAGGTATAGTATAAGTTAAAGGAGTTTTATTGCCTATTAAAAAATAGGTTCTATCTTTATATTCCCAAGTATCTTTTTTTACTTCAGGAGTTGC
>TARA_R110001592_G_scaffold263589_2_pt1 | contig 23346 bp, 12 predicted proteins | sample TARA_R110001592 | Tara Oceans TARA_R110001592 (sample SAMEA4398387) | marine metagenome | biome: Polar Biome; feature: [SRF] surface water layer (ENVO:00010504); material: water (ENVO:00002006), including particulate matter (ENVO:01000060) such as... | depth 5 m | reverse complement strand
GGCGCCAGCCGGTCTAAAATAGTATGTACAAGTAGAACCGGGAATGAATCCATAATTATCTTTGAGACTTGAATATGGGGTTCCGGATGGGAAAGAGTTAATTGGTAGTATACCAAAGAATCCAAACGTTCCCCTTCTCTTTTTCTTATTTACGACACTACTTGCGGTAGCTCCATCTCTATACCCTGCAATATACATTACAAACTGATCAACTACGGAGTAGTTTGAAAGATAAATTGGTGTAAGTTTTGCTGTGGGAAAATATTTCATTCGGTTCCAATAGAAACCGGGAGGTGCATCTAAAGTCGAACCTGAACAGTCTAAAGTTTCTCCTGACCTTCCGAAGAAAGTATTACCCTCGAAAAGTGTGGTGTTCTCAAAGAAGTTTAATACTTTGTAACCAGAAGTTACACCGTCATCATACCCAGAACTATTTCCTAGATATCCTGCGGACATAAAGAAACCTGTCGAACCATCTAAACTTACACCGGGCCCTTCATGATATTCAGAGACGTAAATGTTTGGTGACCATCTAGGAAAACGATTTCTTCCTGATGTCGATGGACCCTCACCTACAATATTTTCTATCTTTTTCGTTTCCCAACCACCAATATTGCCTGGAGTAGCTTTGACTTGTAGTGTTAAGTCTTTCCATTCTGCTGTGTAGTCGGCGTTGGTTTTCTTAACTAGAGAATAACCAATCAAACCACCGGCAGGAAGTCCCAGTCCTTGTGTGCCAGTTTGTCCCTGAACCCCCTGAACACCAATATTACCTTGGAATCCAGTCGCTCCTTGTGGACCCTTTACAGTTCCTACATCAAATGTAACTCCATTTGAGAGTGTAATGATAAGATTATCACCACATAACCCACCAGCAGAAACTCCAATACCTTGAGGTCCAATCACGGATCCTGCATCAAGTGTAGTACCGTCAACTAGGGTAATGATTAAACTGCCACCAGAAACTCCAGCACCAGAAACTCCACTTCCCACTGTGGTGTTTAGGGTATCGATTATTTCATTGGTTTTACTAAACCAACCATAAAATGTTTGTGTTATGGCTAAATTTTCTAGGGTCACACCTGGCATATTAGTTTCCTCTGTTTATTAGAACTTTAAGCATTTGCTTAATTTCACTAACTTCATTTTCAATTAGGTTGGTTTTTTCTTCTAGTTTATTAATTTTGTCTTGTTCTTCTACTTTTTGTTTATACTCCGTCAGACCTCTGAGATCTGTTGAGAGTATAGCACCGGAACCGGAATCTTTAACAACATCTTTTCTTCCTTTGATATTTATTATACTTTTCATGCCAGTGCGATTCCTCTCAGATCTTTGACTACAGGGTATACTGTAGTGTTTAGTGGAGACTGATCGGAGTAAAGACAAATCTTAATTGTAAATTTACCCATTGGTTCGGTTAAATCTGTATCTAATGTATATTCTACTTCTTGGAACTGTTCCGAATTTTCAGTTGTATTTGGTGTTAACTGAATATATGGTTGGTTTTCGAAAGGAGCATCTTCACCAGCAGGTTGTTGTTTAATGAATACATGAATCTCAGTGTTATCTGGTTTCTTCTGTGTGAGAAGAACTTTAATATTATTAGACTCAAAACCGGAAGCTAAGTTAACTTGTCTCGTAATATACCTAGCTCTTACGGTTTCATCCGCAGCGATCGGTTTAGCAATTGGATCTAGTTCTCCGTTATATGCTTCGCCGGTTTTGTCTAAGTTTTTATTACCTTCAATCTTGTTCTCGACAGCAATGAGTCCCAGTCTACTGGTATCCAATACAGGCGAAACGTCAGGATCTAATCCATCTACAGTTGCATTCAGAGCGAATGTGGTTTCTGTTCCATCCAATTCAATCTTTCTGCTAATGTCAAGTTCAAAGTTTTCATTGGCGACAATGGCAAATTGTTCATCTGTAGCCTTAGTGTTGGCCGCACCGTTGGGGGTCATTCGAATCGAAAGATTAAATTTACTAGTGGGCCAATTGATATTAGAAGCGTTGAGTTGGAACAAGTCTATCTTAGTATCTTCAGTCTCACCAGTTTTTCTTTCCTTGAATGTCACTGTATTATTACCAACATCCTTGAACTTACATTTGTTAATTACAAACATGAGGTCAGAGTTCTGATCTGGTGTCCAAGTACTGGAGTTCTGAGACTTGAAAAGTGAACCCAAGTGAGGTTGTTCAACCACAGGGTTTTCAGTTCCAATTTGGTTTTCGCCCATAGTAGCAATGAAAACTTCATAGTCGTCACTGTTAGATAGAATGACAAGTGAGTACTCTTGTGGTAAGAGATAGATCGGCGAACTAAACTTAAATCTAGTTCTTGTTCCCGGACTATCTGCATCTGGACTCTCACTGATATTTATCTGTTCTGGGGTTAGAACAACTTCTGCAAGAGGTAGAACCGCGGCAGAGTGTGGGTAACCGTTTCTGGTTGGTCGAATCTGCATGGTAACTGGTAATGTGTCAGACTTCTTCTTGAAGAAAACATCAATACTGTCTACGAAGACTCCATTAGCGTGTTCAGATGGGCTAACCAAGAATGTTTGTGCCACTGGGTCTGTATTTTGTGGGATAGTTTCCCATGAAATATTAGTGTCTGTGATGATTCTTTCTTCAGAAACACTATTTCTTTGAAGTCGTGGTAGTCTTGTTGAGACTGATACATCTTCTTGAGTTTGAAGAATACCCTGTGCTGGATAGATCGTCTCGGCAGATGTTTGTGCATTCTTAACATCGTTAGATGGTTCGTCCGTGAGTCTAAACAACCTCTCCCCAGTCCTAAACTGACCACCGGGAATTATGAAGGTAAGAGATCTAGCAGAGGTCACAGCACCATTCACATCAGTGATTAGTTCTGATTCGGTCAGTCTCTTAGTTGTACCGGTATCATCTAGGAACGTGCAGTGTTCATCCACATTGATGTTATCGAAGAAAGCATGTACCGGAGTGTTCGGCCTCATGTTCGTTGCGGTTACAGCAATTGTTCGAGTTCGAATAAACGGAATGACACTAACATCAACAACCCTGTTACCGATATTTCTTTCAATACGTTCCGGTACAATTCTATTCTCGATTCCAGTTCTAGTTCCGGTGCCAATTCTGGATGTTACCGTTCCTATCTGGTTTCCTTGTCTGAATTGAGCTTCAGTCCAAGATCCTGTCCAGTTTTCTTCCCAGTCATTCCATTGAGTACCGAATGCAACACTACCCAATTCCTCCCAGTTGTCGTTTTCACCTTCTAGGTTTACTAGAACATCTGGTCGTTGTTCAGTATCGACCCAGTTGTCGGAAGGTGGGTCCATTATGACCTGACCTAACCAGTTTGTAACACTGAATGGGTTGACGTTGATGCTTCCGGTCGCAAGGGGTTGTCTGATGAAAACGTCTTCATCGTATGGTAGAGTTATAAAACCATCAACGGTTTGATTGAGATTTCCAAGTGAAGCAACATCAAAGTTAACACTCTTGGAAACGAAGGGTGGTCGGAGTTCTTGATTTCGGAAATCAATAGAAACATTGTAGTCTGGGTTCTTAACATTACCGACATTGTGACCAGAGAACTGATCAACAATAATACCGTTCTTAAATCTGTTATTACCGTTAGCATCCTTGATGAATAGAGATTCTGTTTCTCTTTCCAGTAGGGATAATGTGGCATAATATTCTAACTGTTCAACTCTTCTCTTGATTTTACCAATGTCGTTCATTGTAAATCTTTGGTTTCTAATGATCTTAGAATTTACATCGGATGGTTTGAAGGTGTATGCTGGGATATCGAATCTATAGATTTCCATAGCGTCAGCAATTTCATCAGGTGATATCGGTTGTAGAGATGGTATACCTTTAACAATTGTAAAGTTTTTATCTCTAGTGATTGATAATTTATCAATTCTTGGTAGAAAGAAACTATAAGACACATTGAAGGACTGTCCCGAGAAAGGTAAGAAAACTTCCCCGAAGGTTCCACCTGCAAATTTATTTGGTCTGAAGTCAATTACGGATTGTAATCTAGTAGTTTCGCCGGTATCCGTTGAGACATATTGTGGTATGTCGTCATAGGTCATCTTGAGTTCACCAGGCGCAGGAGTTTCATTGATGTATGATGATGTGACGAAAGGACCATCTCCGGTATGTTCAAAGTAACGATAAGTTACACTGATTGGTCCGACGAGGTTTGATGTCTTATTCACAGTTGATTGAACATCAGCAGTTGTACCAAACGCTTTCAGACCATTATTTACAATGAATATTTTACCGACATCATAGTAGTTATCTCTCTGACCGTTGTCGATTGTAAAGGAAGATGCAACGTCGAATGTTGCAGAAATACCAGTATCTACAATATTAGAAACACTCACAATATCATTTCTACTTAGATTGAAGAAATTATTACCACTGGAGTCGGTTTTCAGATCTTCAGTTCCTAAAGTGTCCGTAGTCTCTCTAAGAATTTTCTTTCTGATTGGACTGGTTAGTATGTCTGATCCGGGATTCACATCCAACATGGCGATCAATTTATAGTTAGTCGTGTTTGGGAATGAACCTGCACCACCTGATGTAATTTTACTAAGAGTTAGAGATCCGTTGCCACCAAAATCAGTATTATTTGTAAACATTTGGAAAGCACCAGAATAGATGTCCATGATCTTACCATCGTTGTCTATTAGGATGTAGTTGTTGATATCAGAACCTTCTACCAAACCACCACTCGATCCACCACCAACAAATCTGATTAAAGATGATCCAGTACTGATCGTAGCTGTATTCGTACCTTCTGCTAAATTGATATCAAATTCTTTTTGGATTCTATAATCTAAAGCGTTTATAGTTTCAACAACATCACCCTGTGGAACCTTGAAGAATAACTTATTGTTTTGTATACTGAAAACTTTACCAATATACGATGGGTGAACGTTGAAAAGTTTACCACCAGTGGTGGGAATACTTCCGGCTCTATTTTGAGATTGTGCGAAACCATAGAAGACAGATCTTGCTTCTGATAAGAAGAATTTGACGTTAGTTCTCTTAGTAAACATCTCAATATCGAAAAGAGAAATCTGATGTGCATCATCCGACTGTTCTCTTATTTGTTTAATTTTGGCCGTTCCTAATGTTACGGGAATCTGACTAATATACTGGTTCCCGGTTGTCGATCCGCCAGTACCTAAAGATCCACTAAAGAACGATCCGTTCAATCCATAATTATTAGATGAGGTTATTTTAGCTGAAGTACTTGCTATGAAAGTTCCAGATGTGTTCACTGAACCTTCCAATATTGGTCTGGCTACAGCACCAACTTCGAACGTAGATCCGGAATCAATTTCAATAAGAAGACATGTATCAGAAGTATCGCCAGAATTTCCGGGATTTCTTGCTGTAAAGTTAACGACGGTTCCTGTAGCGTGCGTCGTTGGGTTATTGCCGGGAATTTTCTGAGCTATCTTTTCTCCGACTGTATAAAATTTACCGGGAATGAAATTACTCTTTGACTCTAACAATTGTTCAACTTCTTCGTCTTCGGTGAACGTTCCAAATCCAGTGAAGTTAGCAGTGCTGACATTATAGGAATCACTGAAGTTTACTATGTTAGATTCCGTTTGAACTACGGAACCGGCAGATGCAATACCAGCACCTCCGTAAGCACAGAACGCATGACTACAAGTGCTATCGTATAAACCGTAGATGTATCCAAGATCTCTTTGCATCCCTTGGAATCCAGTACAAATCTTATTGATCAATCTCTTTTGGTTTCTGTCCCAACTAATAACAATACCCTTGTTAACCAAGTTTGGGTTTCCGGTCCAATCTCCATATTGAGAACTTGAATTGCTTATATCATTATATGTTATCTGATAAACTTCCTGACCGTGCTTGTAATCTCTACCCGCAATTTCTTCAGATACAAGTGTGTCAGCTGGTTTGTTGAAAGAGTCATCGCCAGTTTCAGTCCAGTTAGTAGCTTTAAAACCACCAGCATTTGTAGATACTTCTAGGTAGTTTGTATCCAAAATACCCGTATCATCTCCCTTGAACCTAACTTCTTGAACGTCGATTGAAGCTGTGTTACCACTTATGATACCGTAACTCAATCCACCGGGATCAGCAACAGTGTCTATAAGACCGGCAAAAACAAGTCCAGTTGACAATGGAGATGCACAACCAGATAAGAAATCTGGTACAGCAACAGTTGGATATCCACCGCTTGACCCCGTAGTAAACCCGCACGATTTAGCAAAAGTATTTCCGGCTAATGCTTCGACATATATTACTGGACCACTTGCAGTATTAACCCAAGAGACCACTTCCCCATACGCATATCTTGAAGTGGTTGGATCTGCAAATGATCCACCATGAAGTAGGAATGATCCAGTGATTCCACTCACTCCGGTAGATCCGGTGTACTGTATTTGTCTAAGAATATCACCGATTGCATAGTTAGAACTTGCAACATAACCATTAACACCCTCTTGTTCGGCGTGTTTTACATGTATTTCTAAAACCTGTTTATTCACTACCGACTGGATACTGGAACCATAAGCTAAAGGTGAACAGTTTTGAGTTGCACCAGAAATACCTGCAAAACCCTGTTGTACAACCCCTGTATCTTTATGAACACCGGCAATACCACCACTTTGGATTATAAGGTTGCTGTTCTGTCGGAAGTTTACACTACCCGCTGGAACCCAAGATCTAGCGATACCAATATCTCTAACATAAAGTTTTTCTGATTGATTTTCTCCAATGTTACCAATGAAACACTGACGAATAAAGGAACATGTACTTCCTTGAGTTGGATCTACAACTTTACTTCTCATACTCTCATAATTCTCGGAGTTAGCGTTTACACCAACACCTGTAGAGTAGTTAGAACCAGACCTATAGTCATCTTTGAATACGATTTTCTGTAGGTTTTTGTCAACATTTGTAGTTGGTGCGAAGGATACACTAGCGGAATAACCACCATTATTGTCGATCGTTGGTAAGTAATAAGCAGAAGAACTCTTCCCTACAAGAAGTGAAGTAGTTGATGATGATAAAGTCGCTCCGGAGAATGTAGTGATGACTCCAGAACTATCGAAGTTAGTCTCATGTTCTGAGGCAAACAACGGTGAGAAAATTGGAATATTTGCTAAACCCTTAGCGTCTGCTTGAAACGGAATATTAACCTGAATGAAATTACCTTTAATGTCAACCTGAGGCAAATCGTTCAAAGAAAATGGACTAGTGACTCCAAGAGGAGTAGTACCAGAAGAGAATGGGTAAGACAGGAATCTGTGACCAGAATATCTGATTGCAGTATCGGTCGGTGTTAATTCTGGAGTTTCGGCGACAATATAGTTTCCAAGTTGAGCATTTAGATTTACACCGGTTAGAGTGTTTGTAGTTCTCGCTTTGTCCGTTGGAACTATAGTTGTTGATTGGTTTTCAAATTCATAACCATAAACATAAGCTTTTCCGGGACTAACGGTAAGTGCTAGTTTACTAGAGTCACCGCCTTGTTCGTTTTCAAAAACACCAGTAGCATCTGGTACAAAAGTTATATTTGAAATTGTACCTGTTGCTTTATCACCAGAATCAACGACTTCGGAAAGTGTAGTTGAGGAATTGTATCTTCCTGTATTCATATCAACCGTCAACCTTTGAGCTGTAGCACCAACAAAGAGAGTTCTATCGGAGATATCTAAAACTTCTGCTGTTGGTCCTGATACGCCGCTGGACTCTGTTGATTGTATAATGTCTCCAACGTTAAAGACTTCACCGGACGAAGTTAGGTTGACATCTAGTTGATACTTATCTCGTTTGAAGTGTTCAAGGACAGTAGCATTAAAGGGTCTGACTACATAGTTACCCGATTCGTCAAACGTTCTTCTTGCCAGAGTCTCTTCTAATTTTGAGTACTCGGTTCTATCGTAACGTTTTGTTATGACTCCCTCTTGAACTCTCAGAGTATCGATAAAGTCTTCGTCGATAAAGTTACTTGGAGTGTTAGAACTTAAGATGAAAGGTTTGAAAGTTAAGACTGGATCAATTTGATATCTATCAGCACCCGGAGCAGAAGCGTTATAAGATCCTTTTGCTGGATCGACAAGTGTGGGATCGGTAATATGATCTACCACGTTCTTGTTTATACTTAAACCAATCCTACTAGTTGGTAAATTGAAGAGTCGAATTCCTTCCGGAGCTCCAGCAGAAAAACCAGCATCGGTAGATGTGATTCTTTCAATATCACCAGTACCAGATAGTCTACTTGGTACTATGGTCTGTGGTGTAACATGAACGAAAAATCCATCTACAAAATAAACTCCAGTATCAATTGAAAATGCTTTTGCAGATCCGGTGACTGCGGCCGAACCATCGGTCCCTTTAACTAAAACATTAACATCTTGAGTTGTACTGTAGAGAGATTGTCCTGAAGTAAAGGTATCGGGCCCTGTACCACCACCACTTAAATATTGAAGAAAAAGAATTGGGAAGTCGTCGTCTGTAGTTGATCCTCTTGGATCATCAACGTGAATAACTTTAGCTTTGAGATCTTTGTTTGAACCAGTACCGGAAATTATATCATTCTTTAATAGATTATAACTCGAAGGTTTCTCGGCCGAATCCAGTCTCACATAGGAGACTGTCTTTTCTGTCATGTACGAACCAAGAACGGATGTACCGTTCTTAAAGATATGATTACCAAATCTCTCAATTTGACTTTGTAGGGCAGTTTGTAACTGCGTAAGTTCTCTGGCTTGAACTGCATAACCCGGCTTAAATAGAATCTTCAGATAGTTCTTAGATTCGTCAAAGTCGTCGTAATACGGATCACCAGATGTTAGTTCAGGATCATAAGATGGCATTCGGTTTCTTCTCCCTAGAAGTCAATGACCAGTTTGATTTCTTCTTCTTGGTCTGCATTTCTTTGTACGGGCCTTACATTCTCTATGTATAACACTTCTCCACTATATCGTAAAAACTCAGGTTCCTCTATCGATTTGATGAGACCAGATTTACTGTTTAGGGTTATACTTTCGCCGATTTGGAATTGTTTAATGTTTTTGGTTGTAAATACATCAACTGTAGATCCATCAGCACCCCCACTAGTATTTCCTGTTGCATAATTAGCATTAACTACAAATGCACTCGCACTACTAGTAGATCCTGTTATGGATTGATCTAATTCTTGGCCGGTCACGATGAATGTGGCATCAGAAAAATAAGTTCTTAGTTTTGTAGTCAATCTATTTGTCATGTCAGTGTTCACGGGTTCCGAACCTAATTTGGAAATCACTCCAACTGGACTACCCGAAACTGAAACTATTCCGCTGTTGGTATTTAAAGTTCTAAATCCGAATATACGTTCACCATCCATCAAAGTTCCCAGTGAAACTTTAGGACCAACAAAATCACCAACAACACCATCTAGAACTAATTTACCAGTTTCCCCCACTGCATCACTCTGGAAGGATACTACCTTACCAGTTGATCTGGAGTCCATACCCAAAACAATATCATTTTCTGCGAAAGATCTATTATAGAAGGATCTAGAATTATTAACTGTTTTTATGAAACCAGCAGAACCTCCGGTAAACAGAACTCCTGTTGTCTCACCCTTTGTAATTTTTCCAGATGTTATACCAATTGGTTCTTCACCTGATGCAGTAGATCTAAACTGACCATTTGATACAGAGACCTGCAAGACACCAAGTCCACCTTCTTCTGCAGCAGTCCAACCAACAACACTTCCTCTAGCCTGATTTGTATTAAATACTCCTTGACAAACTTTTTCACCAATGATAAAATCGTTGTCTGAATATGAAACTATTTGACCACTACCGTTGATATTAGTAAATGATACGGTCGCAACGTTGTTTGGATTTTTAACATCTAACACGGTTCGTTCTTTGTTCAGGGATCCAGCTCTAGTTCCAGCACTGATATCAGAGGAAAACCCAGAGAACTCAGGATTTTTAATTATTGAAAATTGACGATAGTCATTAATTACATCAAAGTCTCCACCTTCGTCACCTTTCAATAACATTCTAATCATGACCTTATTTGCACCAAGTTCTCTTGGAGCGTTGGAACCGTGGCCACTTAAAGGTGATACTACAGCAGAGGCACTAAATCCTGCTCCTGCCGCAGAGTTTCCGGGTGGTGGGTAAATGTGAACGGTTGGGTTGTACACACCACTTCCGGGGTCGGTTATTTTCAATGAAGTTATGTTTTGAGTGTCCGCAGAAATACCATTAACGAAAGAACCCGCGACCTTCGATCCAAATATTGGTTCTACTATTACGGTTCCAGATTCTCCGGATGGGCCTGTATCACCATCAACGTAAATATAAGGAACCACTTCAATCGAAGTGTTCGTGATTATATTAGCAGTATTACCAAGTTCTTCAATTGAGAATTTTAAAGTTTCACCCGAAACTTCATATTTTAGTATCTTTTTATAGAACTTTTGGAATGGAAGAAGAGCACTCGCCACTGACCTTAAAGCCCAACCGTTATAATGATCATCGTTAATATTTCGAATAGTGTCTGCACCATCGACAGTTATAACAGAGGCGGGAACACCATTAACCGAACCAGTAGTAATTCCTGCAACAAGATGTTTAAAAACTTTACTACCATTTAAAGTTTGATCATACAAATAAGCATCGTACCAAGTAGATCCACCTTGGTGTAATTCAATATGAGAAATCCCACCGGGTTTAGCATTTTCTTGAGACTCTCTTTGAAGATACTCAATAGTCCCTATTTTTTCAGTGCTTCCGGCAATCGAAACTGGCATAAAATCATCGGTCAGGAAATCAAAATCAGCTTCTGATAACTGATACATGAATTGCCAAACATATCCATCGGCATTTGGTGTTTGTAAATGAGTATTTGTGTGGTTAGGTTCTACTGTTGATCCAGCCGGTCCATTAGAAATACACTTATAAACTCTATAATCCGATGTAAGAACATAGAATGGGTTGGTTTCGTATGTGTTTGATTTAAAAATTTCTTTAGAATCACTGTATCTTGAATAAGATTGTGCATTAGTCCAATTGCATCTTTTAGTGACCAATCTAAGATTTTTACTGGTCATTCTTTTTGCAGCGATTGATTCTGTCCACGCTAAGACTTTATCTTTAGTGTTGTCACAGGCTGCAGGAGGAGTATTATCGTTTGACCAAGCAGAAGGCTTTGAGATCATGAGATAGTATGAATTTTTCGGACTGGAAAAATCATCAATGAATGCGTTAGCAGCACTTATGTTAAAATTGGTTTGAATAGATGTTGACATCTTTTTACTATCTCCGATTTATTTATGATCCGTAACCGCCCGGTATATCATTATTAGAAGTTTGGTTTAGACTACCAGTTACTTCACCTGATATTCCATATACCGGCGGTGATGTTAGTTTGTATTCAGATTTCAATAAAGACTGAAGTGTGATACCACCCCATGTAGTTCCTTTGGGTACATTACCATGCCATGTGTTGGGGTGTGGATGTACAATCCAGAAATCAATTCCACCAGATGGCCATCCGGGTAAAGTTGATCCTGTTTGAGATGAATCGTTTAAAACTGTAATCTCCTCGATTACACCCCCAAAAGATCTTTCCGTTCGTAGGTTTATCGCAGCGCCGGACTCCGGTTCCTCCGTGTCGTCACCGACAGGCAAGGCATCAAGACACACACCATTATTGTCTGCCCCATCTCCTGCGCTGGCATGACCTCCTCCAAAGAATGTTTCACCACCTGAAGTCGATCCCGCAGATGGTAAAGAAGATCCATCAACGTGTCCCGGGCCTTTCACGCGATGGATCGCCGCTTCGGATGATGGGGAAAATGATCCAACGCCAGAAACATTCCAAGTCTGAAATGTGCCGTTACCTCCCGGAGAAGTTCCAAATATTTTAACAGTTAAAGTTGCCCCATTTACCTGTGGGTCGGGTATACCAACTCTCCAACTGAGAACTTCACCATAGGCAGTTATACCTGCGCCGTCGGCGGTGCCATTTTGATAAACATGATCTCCTGTTTTAAAGAAGTTTACATATACGTCTCGCGCTGGTGGAAGAGTTGGACCTCCCAAATTATAGAATCCGATCTCTTGTTGATAATCACTACCACCCGTATAAGCCACTCCACCACCTCTAGTTTCGTTGAATATTTTCCAATCATTGGAGGATGTTGCAGTCCAACCATCCTGACCGCTTGGAGGCGTTCTGAACCCTGTCTGACTACCAGAAATATTTAAGACTTTAAGTGTACCAGTGCTGGTATTCCAACCCCCATCGTAAACAATTCCAGTCGCGTGAGTCAAACCGGTGTTCTTTCGTTGAGAAACTATATCACCGGCTTGAAACGCCGAAACAATGTGTTCTGATCTACTGGGATCTTCGACTCGATCTTTGAGGTTTATTTCTTCAAGATAAAAACTAGACCCCACCGTACTGAAAAATTCTTTAGTTGCAGATATGCCGCCAAACTTATTTAAATCTTGTTTAAAGGAACCGGATGAGAGTCCATCACCCAACGAAGTTTTTTGTGCTCTTTGGTTACTTGAAGCGAGATAAGACATTGTATACCCAGTTGCACCATCGTAACCGAATGGGAAGAAGTCGTAATAATCATATTCTTTTCCTGCGTCCGGGGAAGAAACTATTGAAGCGGCACACACACCTCTTAGATTGATTGCAGAATCGGCTAATCCAAGTGACCCATTGTTACTTCCGGTCAAAGCTCCATCTGATATTTCAGCTAACGAATACGCAAAGTAATTAGCAAAGAATGGAGAGTACAGTTGTTTATTTGTAAATCCAACAAAATCAGCAGAAGGACCAAAACCTGTCCTGTAAACAAAATAGTCGCCTAAAACTTTTTTACCGGCAGGGTGTACTAGATCTTTTAGAATGTATTCGTATTCTTTTAGAGATGCTTCTGTTCGTATTACATAAGAATGTATTTGGTATCTAAAATTATCTTGTAAAAATTCTGTAGATGATAACTTACCATCGTTGTTCAGATAAACTCCGGGTTTTTTGAATATATATCCATAAGATGCCGATTCAAAAGTTGCTCCAGTTCCCGTTGTAGTACTGACCGAAACCACATGATCCCCTGATGAAAAATAATTTAAGCCAGGTTCGTCAATTCTTATTTTTCTTATAGACCCAACTTTATTTAATGCTTCTACACTACCCTTAAAGTTAGATCCGTCTGACCCAGTTATAATAACCGGATCATCTACTGTGTACATTTTTCCGGTGGGGGAACTTAACGGTACTCCTGTAATCATACTGAAAAGAGATTCTCTCAGTATTACTCCATCTGGTCTTGTAATTTTGATTGTCGATTTATCTGTTAAAATAAAGTTAGAAATTTCAACAAGTTCAAGTTCTAAAACAGTATATCCTGACATGACAAATTGATGTATTTCATCAACAACAGCCGTCCCTACAACTTTTTCGTCTTCGACAAACTCTATTCTCTGACCTCTAATTTTTGCATTTTCTACAGGATTTGAGTCTGTGCATCTGACTACCGTTGGGGCATACCAAAACCCGCCGGATGTTTTAAACATATCCTCTGCTGGTCTGTATGTTTCAACATAAACATCAAAGAGGAGTCTGATTAAAAATTCAATAGAACTTTCTGTTCCCTTTGCGAGATAGAATGATCTAATTCTTTTTAAAATCTTTTTGATTTCTAGTGTATCACCCTTTACTGATTTAAAGTTATCCGGGAACTTATTCATCGTGTGGGTTTTAAAGTATTTAATAAAATCTGCCGAAGTCTTATCTACATCAACTACCCCATTCAAACTTAAGGGAGCAAAATAAGAATTCTCTTTAGATTCTAACCATTCATAGTACGTCTCTACAAATTTTACAAATGTCGGGTGGTCCTGACGTACAAAATCGGGCAAGTTTTCACTTACCGTTGTGGATATTACATTTCTCTCCTGTCGATTTTGCGGTAGGGCCATTTTTTATCTCACTGAATGATTGGTTCGTCGTCTGAAAGACTCATATTAACTTTTACGGATTCTGTGGTAGTTTCATCTATTACTAGTATTTGATTTCTTTCTACTTCAACATCGTTGGTTCTAGGACATGCGTAAAGTCTGATTTGAGTGTCGTTTACCACAGAGGTCACATTGAGTTGTTTGATCACAACTAAACCTGTATCATAGTTTACAGTTCCGATATTGGATTTGGATATAATCTTAGTGCCAGATTTATCGATGTGGTATATCCTAAGAGTACCAGTTCCATCGTCTTCGATATATGACTCTTTGGTGTTATACACAAACTTATTACTGTAGACGCTTGACGAGTCCTTCTTTAAAATTGGATCTGCAAAAAGACTGGTGTAATCTGTGACAATTCCTAGAGTGTTTTTAACATCTATTCTCTTTTCCATCAACACCGACAAGAAAGCAGAAACTACCGATCCTTCACTTTCTACTACGTCTCTAATTACAGTAGAACCTCTGAAGTTCGCACCAAATTCCTCTAGTTGTTGATCGGTGTAAGATTGTATTTTTGCTTTGATTACTTGTTGAACATCAGCAGTACTTCTGACCGTAAAAGATTGGTTGTGTAATACATCAAGTACAAGATTGAGATATGTGTAATCTACGTTAACAAATTCTGGAATTATACTTACAATATTTTTCTTTTTAATAATATCCTTTATTATAGAATTCTTAGATGAATTCGATAAAGGAATTGAGTTTTTGGTGTTAGCAACAATAAAGACTTTTCCGTATTGTGGTGGATCTGCATCTTCACCACCATAAACTAAAACAGATTTGAGTAGGGGAAATCGTTTTAGGATTTCTGTTTTATAGTCTTCGGCAGTAACAAGTCTGTTCTGGGACTGGAAATTTCTAGGACCGTGTTTCTTGGAAAAGGCAACTGTTTCTTTTTCTGATCCACCTGAAGATTTGGTTTTTACTACAACTTCATATCTTTCAGAATTTGTTGGTCCGCTAATTGAGAATGATCTATTTCCACTTACATCCGAAACTCCAATATTGTTTGAAGCTTCACCCAATGATTTTACATATTCTATGGTGATCACATCACCAACCGATGGTTTTTTTCCAATGACATTATCACCAAATTCAACCTCAAATCTACCACCCAATCCACGTTGAACAAAAAACACTTGACTATTACCGTCGATGTTGAGAATACTATCTGAACGTTTCCATTCATTTGATATTGTGTTATTTTCTGTTTCGGAGTCTTTGACAAAAACCTTTAAAAATCTTATGTCGATGTTATCCTCTGGTATTCTAAATCTGGTCGTATCTAATCCATCAAAAACATAATCGGTCTCGTTATATTCTCCTTCGAATATTGAAACATCACTTATCTTCCATTCGGTTGCTTTCCCGTTATCATCATATTTACATGCAACAAATTCTGCTGCATCTCGATTAAAAAAGGTAAAGGTCGTCGCATCTAAGGTCGATGTAAAGGATCTTTGTTCTGAAAGAATACCATTACTATCGGGCAGACTTCCTCCTGTGTCTCTGTAGAAAATGTCTACCACACATTCGGAAGAAATACGAGTCTCTGGAATATAATTTAAAAGTTTAAGAAGGGAGTAGATCGAATCTTCTTTCACTGCACTGTCAATGAAAGATTCACTGATGACCATATTATTATAAAAAGCTTGGTAGTGTGTATTATATGATAAAATATCAAGGAGTATGTTTAAACCTGACCCCTCAAAATTATATTCAGTGAAAGTTGACTGTGACGATAGATAACTTTTTAGATTTGACTTTATGTCATCAAAATCTAAACCGTCGATTGGTAGTGATGTATTTTTACTTGACATTATCGCAATCTCTTAATTGTTATGGGTACTGTTGCTGTGGGACCAGAACCATTTCTGAAACCTATTCTGACTAGAATAGTCATTTCATTTCTATCGAAGGTTGGTTCGGATTTTACTTCTTCTACTCTCACTCTTGATTCGTAACGTTCTACTGTTCTCTTTATTTTATCTTCTATATCAGATCCGGTGAAAATTGTAAAGTTTTCAAATAACTGACTGGTGGTGTCGGTACTGATTTCTGGGTGAAAAGGTTTATCACCACTATTCAATAGAATAAGGTTCCTAACGGAACGTTTGATCGAGGCAATTCCCGTAGTTTTAGCAACATCGCCGGTAATTGGGTGTTTGGTGAAGTTTAGATCTAGATCAACTGCGTCTTTTATTTTTGTCATTTAAGTACCCCGTCCTATTTATACATCCAATAGACCACCAAAGGTTGGGAACTCTGGTAGGGTTGCGGGATTTGCGATAGCAGAAACAAGTTTGCATGGATCGCATAGGGACAACACATCTTGAACGAACTTGAATATTTCGGATATAGCAGAAGTTATTACTGCTTGTATTGCTGCGATCATGGATATAATCTTTGCGATACCAGATGTTACAATAGCGGTTGCACTTACAATTTGTTCTCTAGCTTTTGCCATGTGAATCTCTAATCCTGTCGTGAGGTCTATATCCCCGACAACTTTACCCAAACAGTTTAGAATTCTCATGATACAGTTTCCGAGGAAACCCTGAACTAAACCACCAAGATCAAAGAACCCATAAGCGAAAGCTCCCAACTGAGTGAAAAACATAGAAAAGGCCCCGAGTAATTGTCTCGCGGTGGCTAACGGATCAATGAAATCGAATCCGCATATTTCTGACTTAGGCGGTGTGAATCCACACACCGGTATACCGGGAAATGGTGGAATGTTTAGGTCACCGGGAAAGTCACAAAAAGAACAACCGATATTGATTCTACAGAATGGGTCGGTTACTAAACCGGACGCAGCCAGTGGGTTCACCCAATCAACACCAAATGGAGGAACATTAAGATCGAAGAGTGGTCCACATTGGTCTCCATCTCTTTCCGGTTCGATCACCCCAGGCACTCTTATATCACTTGGAACTTTTGCTTTGTCTCTAACCCGACCATCTAAATCTTCTTTTCTTTTTGTTATTTCGTTTGAAACTTTTACTAAGTTTTCTTCTAGTTCATCAAAGGCAAATCCAATATTAACGTTCAACTCATTTGCAGATTCTTCTGGGAAAAATATACCGGGTTGGACCTTACCAAATCTTCTACTAACGTCTTTAACCACATTGGATATATTTCTAACAGCATCAGTCGGACTTATTGTGGTTACAGTTGATGGTGTTACTAATGATTGTTCAACACTCAGTGTTGAAATTGGTTCAACACCACAACCAAGATCCAATGACTTGTCTGGTACTACTAATTTATCAGAATTACATTTATTACAAGACATAAAACCCTCCCAGATTAGTTCATTCTAATTAGACCTTGATACGTTTGACTTGGTGCCTTCATACTGAATTTATTTAGGGTACAATTCATCACATTACCGCTCATGTTAGAATTTGTATAGTAAATATTAATACCCGTGCCCGATATCAATGCGTTGGTATAAAGTACATTCAAGGAATTGCCCTTCATCAACATCGACGGAGAAAATACCATAGTAGAAGTATCAACATTTGCTAATAAACTACCCACTCTACAACTCATCAATGTTGGTGTACCAAAGTGAATTAAACCTCCGGTAATTACTTTAAAACTTGTTCCTGAGTTTATCTGAACACCACCAACCGTAGAGATCATGTTTATACCTCTAAGAGCGGCAACACTAAAAGCACCTGCACTAGCATTAACATCAACCGACCCCAATTTAGAAGTTATCCCAACTTTGGTTCCGGCGGTTTGTTGAATGAATCCAGTTGAATTTATATTTACGTTTCCACTTTTACTTCCAATGACACCAAGAGAACCTAACGGGTGACCGAATGCGTCTATCGAGATGTTACCCCCACTAGACCGCAAGGTGATTGATTTATTAGAGGAAACTTGATATTCACCGTCAATATTATTGTAAGACTTGCCTTGGGAGTGATCGATTCTATTATATTGTTCCGATGTCACATCTCCAGCTGTTTTTTCTGCTTTACTACCTTCTGTGGTTATGGTTCTATCACCGTTAACGTGTGTATGGAAGTTACCACCAATCACCTCTCTGACAGAACCATTTATTTGTCTCTCTACGTTACCATTTACTTTTTCAAAAACATCACCCTCGATGTTTACATATAAATTACCACCACTTTCTGAATTTAACTTTTTGATGTTCACATACTGATCACCTAACACGAACTCGTAATTATCTCTTACAACTTTCGTAACCTTTGTACCATAGGGATAGATCTCTTCGAATGTACCAGAAGAATGGTATGTGTGTAACCTCTCTGCTTGTGGTGTGTCGTCTACCTCAAAAACATGTCCAGATTCAGATACTCGAACATGGTTATATGGGTACTTGGCGTTGAACTTAGTGGGTGGTTCTGAGTAGTGACCGTGGTCGTTAGCGACTGCAACTCCCTTGATTCTTTCGTCTAGTTTCTTCTGAACTATGGTGTCGGTTATGCACTCTTCGCATATCGACTCACCAGAAATCTTACCATCTTCACCCTCGACAGGATAACGATATCTTGCAAGTCGAGAGGTGTCCGATTCTTTCAGTCCATGACGTTCTGTGTCTTTTGGATAATTTTCTGCTGGTGACTGAAGACCCGCAAATTCTGGGTTGGAAACATCGGGTGCATCTTCGGGAATACCGGGAATGGTTCCCATCATGACAGGTTGTTGTTGACTCTCACCATCTCTCCAGAAACCGACAACATGTGTTCCCTCGACTGGACCAATCGGAGAATCACCAACACCACTAATAGAAGCAGAAGTCAATGGCATAACAGCGACGGCCCAAGGTAAATCATTAGTTGGAATGTCTTGAATGTTTCGGTCATGAACACCAAAAATTCTAACACGACACCTACCCAACATTAATGGATCTTGCCTGTCCTCAACTACTCCAGTCCACATGTCCATCATTATCCACTCCTCCGGCCAAATCCATCTTTAACCATAGTAAAAGTCGTTGTACTTTTGGCTGCATCTGCCCCGTTATTATCTGATATAGCAAACCTATGGACAACTTTTGTTATTAGATATTTACCACCCAAATCTTGACCATCTGAGTCTAAGATTATATCAGATTTTTCTTTATCATATGCACCACCTGATGTGAACATGACGGTTTCGCCTACATTTCTGGATGTATCTCCGTAAAGAGTCATCTCCATTGTGAGGTAATCCTTAACGTTCATTTGACTCAATCTATCCTGAAACCACGTTTCGGTTTTATTCACACCTAAGTTAGTCTCAGACTTGCGGAATAAATTTTTATGATCGTGGTCTAACTTTATAAAGGCTTCGCCGGTTTTCAAAAATAAATCAGCAAAATTCTTTTGAGCTTTATTGTCTTCTACCATCAGACCTTCATTTATTCTATCATTAGAAACTGTTTTATTATCATACTCAAATTTGTGTTCTGTGAATTTTTTCCTCACGATATCATGAGACATAAGTTTAGAGGAAAACACTCCTTGACTTATTTTATCCAATCCCGAAACATTACGAATAACACATCTAAGAGGAACTCTTCGTGCTAGAGTTCTTTTTGCTAGTTCGTTTGTATTTATGTCGTATGGAATAAGACCATACCCGGTAAGAAGATCGTCTTTTACGCCTATGCTCGGATCGTTCTTAAACATAGTTCTCAATGATCTGTAATTTATTCTTCTCCTAAGATCTTCGTCGAAAGATTGAAAGAAATGAAAAGACTTAGAATCATTGTTCTCGGCCGAGACCGAACCAGAGTTCACCCACGATATACTTCTAACTGGAGACCACCGAGGAATCACACATTGAAAACTATCCTTTGTGGGTTCAAACTCGCCAATTAAGACTTCATCTTTTTGAAAACTATCTTTCATTAAGAACTCTTCACTGATAGATTTTATGATTTCTGTTCTAGTTTTGTTCTTGTAAGACTTTGATATTTTCTTGGTGTATTCATTCAGAACTTCTGTCGAGGCAAACGATATGGTGTAACTGTCTATTTTAGGATCGGTCACTTCTCTTTTTGAAATTCGTGTTATATAAAACAAACCACCAATCAATCTTGGTTCTGTTAATGATGTTTCTGCATTTTCCGTAGACAGACTCTCAATAGAAGAAACACCAATCAACAAGAAATCTTGCATGGTGAAGTCTATGCCTCTAGATTGCATTTCACCCTTCAGAACGGAAAACTCCAAAGAACCTGTTAGAAATGCAGAGTCTAAACTTTCAGAAAGTTCTAAACTGGTAAAATATGGTATAAGATTAAATCTAGATTCTGTAGCTGTTGCAGTTATAACATCTAAACTGTCTATCTTGTACTCATCTATTGGTATGCTTATATCAGGTTTCCAAGACATAATCAGTCCCTTAGATTAAATTTCATTTCTGATGTCAATTTTCTCAGAAAACTAGGTTTTAAAATTTTCACATACCGATTCCTATCATTCATTTGTTGTTCTATATCTTCAACAGTTACAATTTCAATACCAGCATTTAATATAGTTGTACCCGAGGATAATGTACCAATTTCACTTAACGGGGTATCAGTCGTATCTGTATATATTTCTATTAGAGGTATATCGTTTAAAAGGTATAATGGACTATATTCTCTACCTGTCACAGTATCCTTAAAACTATTAAGAGAGAATCTAGGAAAGTTTATTTTTCTTCGAAGGTAACCAGTCTTAGAAGTATCAGTTGTACTTTTGACTATAAAATCATTACCGGTATCATATGAAAAAGAAGAATTACCCGATGTGATTTTTATTTTCATATGACCAGAAGTTAAGTCGTATTCATAGATTGTTCCGGTAATCTTAATGTTTTCTTCTGAATCTAAAACTTGAATCACATCACCATTTGAAAAATTAATCGCTGCAGACTTAGTGCCTACACCTTTTACGGCACTGGAGGCGACTGAAGGCAATGAACTTACAAACAATGAAACACCGGGATATTCCTTGTCGAGTCTACTCTCCAATTGTTGGTATTCGAGAGGCCAACCATAATACGGATTGTGTATTTTTGCCGAAAGTAAAACAACCCAGTAAAAATCAGAGTCACCGTATGCTATTTCTGCAATAGTTTCCGGAGTCTGTCCGTCCTTAACAAAAATACTTTGAACATTTCTATCGTCGTTCAGAAGTGTCTCCGAAAGACCAACTCGCTTGAGGATATCAACTGCGTTTTTAGTTTCCGTTTTAGAAAACTGATATTTAGATTTTGAAAAATAACTGAAGTAGTTTGACATTATGCTTAATCCTCTATAAACAAGTTACCAATTTCTGCCTGTGCCGAGGCGGGACGATCTTCCAACTCACCACGTCTGAATAATTCTTGGTCCTCATCGATCCCTTCGATTTTTGCCAACGAATCTCTGTTTAGTGGGAAGATTTCGGTCATACTTAAATCGATAGACATCATGGTAGGTTGTCCGTCAACTAGGTATGAAGGAGCTCCAGCTCGATGGTAGTTTACATTGAATGATGTGATAAAACATGGTGCAGTTTTAAATAATTTGTTATATCCAGATTCACCCTTGAAGTTGAAATCAATGACATACTTCATCGGATTTCTGTATATTGGTTGGAATGTTGAATCTGGTGCGCCTAGTGAAGCACCACCCTGAGCAATGGCTGTGTTTAGTGTGCCTTCGGTTGTTGGTTGCATACCAAGTTTAAACAATTTAACGAGGTTTTCAGCAACAGTAGCTTCTGATTTACTAGATGGGGCGAGATCGAAACTGAAAGAGAATGTTCTATTCGTTGGTTTCCCCACACTCATTTCGCTGAATTTATTAAAAGAAAATCCAAACTCTCTTTTTGGTATACTCAAAGCACCAACCGAGTCGAGTAATCTTGCACCTGCCGCGACGACACTATTGCCCGCGGCTGCAGCGGCATCGCCCAATTCACTAATAAAACCTTTATCGGGATCGCCAAATTTACCAAAAGAATCGGCCAGTCCGGATAATATTTCACCCAGAACACCAACTTCTAGGTTCTCAAATTCTACAGCATATGAATTGTTTAGAGCCGTTGGTACTGGAAGAAAAATTTCATAAATCGGTTCATCTGTTTGATAATCCTTATCCGGTCTGAATGCCCGGATTCTAATCACTACTGGTATCTCAACACCAACTGCTATAGAACCCTTAGATTCTACAATTCCCTGTAGTGTTTCCGGAAAGTAAATTTTAGTACTTTTAGCCATTGAATAACTCCCGTGTCTTCTACTAGATATATAGGAGAGAAATATGTCCTATAAAGGCAAGTACCAACCAATAAATCCACAAAAGTACATTGGCAATCCCACCAAATGTATTTATCGTTCTCTATGGGAACGAAAATTTATGAGTTGGTGTGATAAATCTAAATCGGTCATTCGATGGGGGTCTGAAGAGGTTATCGTTCCATACGTTTCTCCCGTTGACCGTCGGCGACATCGATATTACCCAGACTTTATAATTGAAACTCTTGACCGAGAGGGTAAAATTAAAACCAGTCTCATAGAGATAAAACCAAAGAAACAATGTGCAGCTCCAAAGAGACCGGCAAGAAAAACTAAATCATATCTTTACGAATCCAAGATGTGGGCGGTGAATCAAGCAAAATGGGAATCTGCTAGAGATTACGCAAAAAATAGAGGATGGGAGTTTAGAATTATCACAGAAAAAGATCTATACGGGAGGGATTCAAATGACTAATCCTATAGAACATTATGAAAAGATAAAAAAAGATAATAACTTACAACCAAACTCGTTCACCGGGTTGCAAAAGATCAAGAACGAATACTTACAAAAGTATAGAACTACTCGTGTTCCAGTTCAAACGTTTAAGGATTATTCGACCCGTGTCTTCAAACGTAATGCGATACAACCAACTCTCCTATCGCACGGTAGGTTGTGGGCTTTTAATTATTACCCACTGGGTTTGTCAACATTACCTAACTATGACGCGAGTCCTCTGATACTAACATTGAGTATCCCAAACAAAGAATCCTTCTTGGGTATAAATCTACACCTATTGCCTCCAGTTTTACGAATTTATGCTTACTACTCATTGTTTCCACTTTTAAATAACAGAAATTTCAATCAAGAAAACACTAGATTTAGACTGGTTTACGAACAATTGATGAAACAGGAAAGGTATGTTAGGCTTTTACCTTGCATACGAGAATATAAAAGTATTAGGATTCGTTCTGACATCCATCAAATACACCCTAAATATTGGGACGCAGCTTTATTTAATCCAACATCTAGGTTCATCAAGACTAACGTAGTCAACGTATGGGCCAATACGGTTC
>TARA_R110001592_G_C13191679_1_pt1 | contig 23364 bp, 19 predicted proteins | sample TARA_R110001592 | Tara Oceans TARA_R110001592 (sample SAMEA4398387) | marine metagenome | biome: Polar Biome; feature: [SRF] surface water layer (ENVO:00010504); material: water (ENVO:00002006), including particulate matter (ENVO:01000060) such as... | depth 5 m | reverse complement strand
CAGCCCTGGGGTGTTCTGTCTGCCAGATTTTTGGCGTGTTGTGACCTTGGAAGGAGTCGAACCATAGTGTCGCTTAAGATTAGCGACTTAGTGAGTAATCAAGTTTTGCCTTAATTTTCATCGCTTAACCAAAGGTTAAGACTGATAGATAGGGGTCTTCAAGTTTTAAAACCTACCAAAAGATTTTGCAAAGTATCTCGCAGAGGAATTATGAACAAACAACTCACTTTAATCTCTGCAAAGCTCAGGTTATGTTATTGGGACTGTCCATTTAGAAAATCGAAAGTATCAAAAAAGCGCCGAGTTTATTGATTTATCAAGGTAGTAAGCCCCGCGTTTTTAAAAAGGTATCTCCATGCAAATCTATTGGCCTGAGTTCTATTTGAAATGGACATCTGATAATTGATACATAGTCAGTTTTAAATCCTAGCGGCTTACAATTAGGAAGTATACTGAACCGATTAGATGTGAAAACCGTCGTTAGAAGAGTAAATAATTTTTTCTATTTATTTAAAAATTACATTATCGGAATAGGTCGAAATAAGGTTAAAAGTAGTCAGACTATGCTAGCATATTGTTTCAGTAGCGTCTTTCTATTACCATTTTCGGTAAATAGCACGTTTTTTTCCCTTACACGCTTATGAGTTGGAGCTTGGAAGGGTTTTTCGATTTAGCTCATCTTAAGCGAAATCCTTAAATTGAAATTGGTAAACCTTGCCGCCTTAAAGGATGCGAAGAGCGTTCATTTGGGTAAGAAAGTAGGGGAGTGAAATTCATTAAGAATAAGCTATTATATAGATTGATCCTGAAATTAATAATTGAAGATTAGGTAAATTGATAACAATAAAGACAATGAATTAACTGCTATTTTTAACGCTTTAACGCCAATTATTGATTAGGTTTTATTAGCTAAAGAAGAATTTCGGTACTTTAGAAACCAGGAATAAACCTCATTTGGTTTAAAAAACCATCAACTACAACAAAATTGGAATGAAAATCCTCTCCTTAATACCACTGGTATTACTACCCTTTATACTTTATACTAATCAGGTTAAGAGAGATAAAAGGTTCATTTGCATTCAAGTGGAAAGTCTAGATCCTTATGTAAATATAGATGAGATGGAAGCCGATTTTTTAAAGTGGTGGACTTACCATTGTAATACTATTTCCCTTTCCTCGAATTTCATTGCTTTTAATGAAAATCTTGATACCATTGATAAAGGGCAGTTTTTGACCAAATTATCTTCAGGTGAGTTTATCCCTTTAAGATTGAAATCTAATACTCAAGTTGAAAACTACGGCCTTTATAAGTTGGGTTCTTTGTCGGATAATAGTATTGGAATAACCATCCGAAATGAAGCCTTGACTAAGCTTAGGTTTTTTGGTATGGAAGGCAAATCTTTTCCAGATTTTGACTTCATCGATCTAAATGGCAATTCTTATTCTAAGGAAAGCACAAAAGGGAAAATCCTAGTAATTAAGGTTTGGTTTATTAACTGTAAGGCCTGTGTGGCTGAATTCCCTGAATTAAATGCGTTTGTTCAAAAGCATGAAAATAGTAAGGATATCATTTTTGTTAGTCTGGCAAGGGACTCCAAACCTGCCTTAAATCAGTTTTTGCATAAGAAGTATTTTAAATATCAGGTAGTATCAGAACAGATAGATTTTATCGTTAACGACTTAGGTTTGAACATCTATCCAACGCATATAGTGGTAGATGAAACAGGAATCGTATTAAAGGTTTGCAATCGGGCCGCTGAAATGATTGCCTTCCTTGAGGATGAGATCAATCGTAAATGAAATTTTTAAATTGAATGGATATGCAGAATAAGGATCTTTTAGGCTGAAACATAAACTAAAGAAATATCAAATATTCTTGCCGTCGTTATGTCAATTATCGCTTCGAATGAAATAGAAAGAAACAAAGCTCTTCTGGCATATTACTTATGCGGTATTTCGCGTTTTGCAAGAACACAAAAGCAGGCAATCAGGGAAACCTAGACTTATGAAATATACTTTCTTACTCGTACTCTCTATTTCACTCTTTATCTGCGAGGGTACAAGTGCAGAAGATACTTTTTATAATCTCCAAATTCATAAACCCATACACCTGCAGGGTTTATCGGTGGAATTGCTCCATTTGGATCAAGATAAACTGATGGGTTACACTTTTTCAATACTACAAGTAGCGTATCAAGGTCGGAAGGATATTATTTTAATAGGAGCGGGAGGTGAGTCTATTTATGGCTTTCGCTATTATTGGCAGGGGTTTACCTTCAGATTAATAGATCCGGAAACTACGACCAATGAAAACCTGAAAATGGAAATCATTTTAAAGGACTCTTCAAATGTGGATGAAATTTTTACTCAAAAGACTCTCCGTAAGGTGTTTGAAAATATAGTCACTTTAATGGATGCTCGAGAGATATCCATAGGGAATAGACAAATGAATTTGTTAAAAACTGAGAATAAATTGATTAATGCTAGTTTCACTATCGGTCGGCCTCTAAATTATGGAAAATGGGAACAGAGATTTGTGGAGCGAATCGATATAATTGGGCAAACTGATGGAAATGGCTATCATTTTTCATTTTTGAAGGACCAAGAGGGAAATGTAATGCTAAAAAGTGCCCCGACGGAAGAAATTGAAGGGGGCATGAAATTTAGCTTAAAGTGGTTCTTAGGTTAAACAATCATTAGTATCTGCTTAAAATTCAATGTACTTTCATTGAAAGTAGAAGTCGACAGGATTGAAAGGTTTTTTTCCCTGATGAGCAGAAACTAGGAATCATTCTAATGAGCAAAGCTTTATCAGAACTTTATTCCCGCAACCATAGGGTGATATTTATTAGCAAAGCATCAGATGAATTAGCTTGATTTCTTTGGTTAAGTTTAGATGGTTTAGGGCTAGCCGTCTTTTCGTAAATTACAGACCATAAACCATACTATGAAACCAATCAATTACATCCCCAAAGGCGGAGGTGAAAACTACAATTACAGCCAAGACCATTGCTTTATTAAACTCTCCTCTCGCGAAACTAACGGTGAATTATGCTTAATTGAAGATAGTCTAAAACCGGGCTTTCATTTAAAGCGTCATCATCATAAGGTAATGACCGAGATTTTCTATATGTTAGAAGGGGAGATGGAACTCATTTTCGATGCAGAAACCATCATCTTAAAACCAGGTGATACCATAACGGTAGCACCCAATGTCTGGCATGAGGCACTTTGCAAGGATGGCGGAAAAATGCTTACTCTCTTTAAAAATGGCGAGTTCGACGTGTTTTTAGAAAGCCTTTCTAAAATGACGGCCGATGATTTTGCGGATTCGGCTTTAATGCGTTCAGTATCGGAGAAATACGACATTTACGAATCTTAAGATTAGCTTTTGAAGGTTTAGTCGATTAGTTATTGGTCCACAAAGCTTTCTTTTTAGGTTTGAATCGTTTGGGAGGCTTTATATAGAAATGGCAATAAATAGATCAATGTTTGCTTTTAAGGCATTTTCAATAATACTTAACAAGCCTGGTTTAATAAACCAACAATCTTTCTTCATTCTATTTCAAGGCGCACCTTAAAAATCGGTTTTATTATTTTTCGGTTTTTGTTTCTTCAAGCGCATCTGCGCAAGCGTGGGAAGAAAGTACATATGCCAATGCGGCACCAATTTTAAAGGTGATAGACGAATTTCACTTTGCTCCCAAAACCTCTAGCTTGGGAGTTTAGCTGGGTTTAAGATACTTTCATTTGAATTAGGAAGAAACGAATGATAGGCAAATTTTTAATTTTTATTAGGGTGATACTTAAACCGTACATATTGAGGAGGGTTTCAAGTTTATTATGAGGCCTGCCCATTGTAAAATTTCGCTTAACTATTATTTTTAAGCTAAAGTATCCCGCGAGATTGACTATTGAGTCATTTTCAAATAAATGGTTTTTTAAGTCCAAAAAGAAACCCCTGCTATTTCTAAGAAAAGCAGGGGTTTTTAATTTATATCATTGGCTAAGATTAGCTCTTAACCCAACGGATTTTTTCAATGCTATTGTCTTTTTCCACTTGGATGAAATAAACTCCGCTGCTTAAAGCGGCGGCATCTACATCAGCTTGGAAACCATTTACATTTTGACTAATTACCAATTGACCGGTAGTGTTAAAAACCTTTAGACTTTTAATCATGCTTGGGCTTTCGATATGAAATTCACCTTGACCTGGATTAGGATAGATTTTCGCAGTACTTGCTGCTGTTTCATTTAAGCCAATAGTGGCTGCTTCGCCAAAAACATTATCAAAGTAAATTACTTGGTCAGAACCACGTGCTTGGAAATCTGGGAAAACCACTAATTGATCGTAGTCTGGCGTTAAGCCAATGTGAGATGAAAAGTCGAAGGTAAGTTGTTCCCACTCATTAATTTTGGTGTTCGCTACTTTAATTTCTCCTAATGACCAGCTATCAGGACGAACCAATTTAATACCCACATCGCTAATTTCAGATTTCCATACCATGATGCGGATTTGTGCATTATTGGCATTGATGTCGAATGAGCCTGTACCAGCACCGTGCAAGGTTTCGCAACCGGCCCATGGCTGACCTGCTTGTAGAGCAGTAAACTTGGCTACTGTTGCTGAAGTGTTCAAGCCTGTTGGGTCAGGATTGGGAACAATCTCTAAAGCAGGGTTTACGTCATTTTCAAAAACTGTCCATGTCCAGTTGGCGCCTTCGCCGCCTGTTTCAAAATCAATAGGTCCGTTTTGCGCAAAGGCAAAAATGGGTAGAGCAAAGGCTAAAATAGTTTTAGTAATTTTTTGCATATAGTTTTTTTAACACGCTCCCTTTAGTGGGTTTGTTATTGTAAATATAACTATAAGCATGTAAATAGCAAGTTTTTTTTTAAAATGTCCTATAAACATTTCTAGCTTGTATTTTTCTAGGCGCAGGGCTGTATCAAGAACGGTTTCATTAAGCTTGTCTTTGTTGAAACATTGATTTGGTATGCTTTTCAAAGCTATGGGGTTGCTAAGTTTCAAGGTGTTTTTTGTTTTTTGCTCATTTTGAGCAAGCGGAAAATAAAGGTTTTCGGAGGCTTTAGAAAAAAATATTTCTCCCCTTTTCTTATAGTTGTTTTTACTACAAGTATTTTTTTTAGCTTGCGCAAGAATTGGTTTTGGTACTTCTAAAGATTTTCAATTCGTCATATCTCAGTAATTGACGAGGCAAACTGTATTAGACTCCTTAACGGTTATTTATTGTCAATAAAATTTTAAATTAGAAATGAAGAAATTTTTACTTTTCCTGAGTCTTATTAGCTTTCAAATAGGCTATTCACAAAGTCTGCCTTTTGATTTTGAAAACGCTGCAACCAACCCTAGTTTCGTCGATTTTGATGGAGGGGCAGTTAGTATAGTCGCTAATCCTTTATCAGCTGGTGTAAATACTAGTAGCTCTGTTGCACGCATGGTACGTAATGGTGGTGCTATTTGGGCAGGAAGCAAGGTGGTTTTAGCTTCCAATCTTAGCTTTGCGGTACTTACCAAAATAACCATGAAGGTTTACACTACGGCTCCCGTGGGAACAGTAGTGAAAATGAAATTAGAGGGTGCAGGCGGTCCCTCGGTAGAAGTGGATGCCTTTACATCTGTTTCGGGTGCTTGGGAAACGCTAGAATGGATTTTTGCTGGAACCCCAAATTATCTAAATGAAATTGCCTTTATGTTCGATTTCGGAAATGTGGGTAACGGTAGCGCAAGTTCTACTTTTTACTTCGATGATGTAGCACAAGTGCAAGGTCCAACTGCTCCTTCATTAATGTCTTTACCAATTGATTTTGAGAGTGGTTATGTCAATACCGACTTTCTTAATTTTTCGGGTGCAGCCACTAGCATAGTCGCTAATCCAGTAAAGACCGGTATCAATACGAGTGATACTGTAGCTGAATTAATTAGATACGGTGGAGATATTTGGGCAGGAAGTAAAATCTTACTTAATAGTGAACTTGATTTCTCAACCATGTGGCATATCTCTATGAAAGTATATACCACAGCTCCCGTTGGAACTCGTGTGAAATTGCAGTTAGAAGAACCAACAGGAATGGAAAGTTTGGATGTTTTAACAACGGTATCTGGTGCTTGGGAGACATTAACTTGGAATTTTTACGGTCAGCCTAGTAACACCTTTAATCGCATTGCTTTTTTATTCGATTTTGGAAATGTTGGCGATGGTACGGCGAACTCCACCTTTTTGTTCGATGATATTGAGCAGTTTGTAGGTCCTGCGCCTGCGCCGCCTGTTCCCGCTGCTATGCCAATCGATTTTGAGTCGAGCGTACAAACCTCAGATTTCATTAATCAGTTTGGAGCCTATACTACTATTGTTCCCAATCCTGCCCCGACAGGTATTAATACCAGCGCTACAGTTGCGGAATTCCTTAAGAGTGGTGGACAAGTTTGGGCCCGTAGCTTATTACAATTAACAAATTATCTTGATTTTTCTAATCTTAGTGCCATCACTATGAAAGTTTATACAGATGCGCCTGTAGGCACAACTCTTAAATTAAAAGTAGAAAGTACTACCTCGGGCGCGGCTAATGAGAAAGATGTAGTAACAACAGTTTCAGGTGCTTGGGCTACTTATACTTGGGATTTTGCTGGAGACCCTCCCGTTTATAACGTGATCACTTTTATGTACGGCTATGGAGTAGTGGGAAATGCCTCTCCAACTTCTACATTTTACATTGATGACATCATTCAGACAAATGCTAATGGAACGGTTGGTTTAGAGGATTTAAAATCTACTGATCAGCTAAAAGCTTTCCCAAATCCTGCTAAGGATTATTTTACCATCAGTGCAGATTCCGAAATAATCCAAACGATTTCGCTCTACGATTTGATGGGAAATCAGGTTTTGGAGGATAAGCCTAAAGGTAATACTACTACTTTAAATGTGGCACATTTACCAACGGGCCTTTATATTGCAGTTGTTCGCACGCCAGCGGGTGAGAACAGAATTAAATTGCTGATAGACTAATTTATATACGCAACGGGCTTGAGGCATTAATTTCTTGTAGCCTTCTAGTCATTGTTAAAAATTAATTATCCGTCTAGTATTTGCGTACAGTCACACGCAGGTAGTAGGCGGATTTTTTTATCGTGAATTTCCCAAAAACGTAAAAGGCTAAGCGATGTTTTCCTACTACATTAAGTTTGGGAATTATCTATTTTTTTTTTTCTTGAGTTGATCTAACTGCTAGTTTTAGACTTTAGCATTTTGGTTTGGCTTTCGCTCGAACTTTTTTATTCGCTGATAGTTTATTCAATACTTAATTACCCTAAATTTTATGATTTAAATCAAATTAGAGGTAATATAGTGTAAAAACAGGTTAATATGCTATCTAATTACATCAATGTAGCAAAGTACATTTCTTAGACTAAATGATATTGATTTATGCCGACAAGCCGTAAACCCGCTTTTGAAAAAGTTAGCGCTGCCTTTGGTACCTCCTTTAATGTAAAGTTTTACAATGACCCTTCTCCTCAAGAAAAGCCACCCTTTTGGCATTTTCACCCCGAGGTAGAACTCGTTTATGTAAAAGGTGGCAAAGGAATGCGTCATATTGGTCATCATCTTTCCTATTATCAAGAGGGTGACTTAGTAATGATCGGTTCTATGCTGCCGCATGCTGGTTTTACCGACCGATTAACAGGAAACGAATCGGAGACGGTAATTCAGTTTAAACCCGATTGTTTCGGTCACGAGTTCTTCCAGCTGGCGGAGATGCATAATATTCGTCAATTGCTGGAACTCTCTAAATCAGGCATCTCCTTTAAGGGTGAAACCAAAGCAAAAGTAGGGGCTTTAATGGAGGCACTGGTTACCAAAGACAAATTTAGTAAGGTTTTAGACCTTCTAAAAGTTTTAAACGATCTCGCGCAAAGCGAAGAATATGAATTGCTTAACGCAGCGGGTTATGTTTTTGAAGTGGAACACTCGGATAATGATCGTATTAATGTGATTTATGATTATGTGCAAAAGCATTTTCAGCAAAGTATTTCACTCGAAGAGATTTCTGATATCGCGAATATGACGGTGCCTTCTTTTTGCCGCTATTTTAAAAAGATCTCGGGTAAAACCTTTACGCACTTTGTTAATGAAATACGCATTATGCATGCTTGCAAGTTGCTAAGTGAGGAGCAGCAAAGTGTTTCAGAAGTTTCCTTTGAAAGCGGTTTTAATAATTTCTCTCACTTTAACCGGCAGTTTAAGGAAATCACTCAGAAAAGTCCCTCTGAATATCGCAAGCAGTTTTTCCAGATTTTAAAAGATGAGGGGTAAAAAAAAGGCCGATCGCAATGATCAGCCTTTTATACTAACTGCATAGGAGCAATATTTTAGCGATATGCTACTGTGGGGGTCCAGTTTACTATTTCGCTAAACTCTTGATTAACCATTTGGTTTTCAATACCTATCGTAATAGAGTAGGAGTCTTCTCTTAAATTAGATAGGTTAAAGCGTCGTTCTAAGGTACCTTCTGGCTTTACCATTTCCGTATAAATTAAGCGGCCTTCACTGTCGTGAATACTGAGCGACACTTTTTCATTCCAATTACAAAGCATGTTTAAATCAATAAACTGCGAGTGCTTGCGAAAAGTAGGTTGGAAAATAGTATGTTCTGCTTCCGCAGATAGCTTTATAAACCCATCTACCTTAGTGAAAGATTGCACTTTAAGCATTTTATTGGAGCCAACGAGCATGGTATAGCTGCCATTTGGTAATGCTTTTAGGTTGTACTGTTTTTGTACCAAACCACTTTGCTTAAATGATTCTTGGTGAATCGTTAGCCCCTTTTCATCTTTAATGGTTACTTCAATTTCGGTGTTCTTTTCATTAGTCATTTGCAAGGCCAAAGCATTTTGGCTACTTGCCCTTACGGAGATGTCCTTTAAACCCTGTGGAGTGGCAATACTGTTTGTTGCGCAAAATATAAGAAGGGCTGCTAAAGCGTTGTTTTTCGTTTTCATCTGCAATTAATTAAAATTAATAGGTCATTTTTCTGAGGCAAAGATGTCGCTAGTCCTTATACTGCACTACCACCATTTTAACGATTTCCTATTGCATATTATCCTAAAAATCATCTCGGGTTAATCGAGTATATTGAAGAGGTAATTTACTATCAATAAGCAAGAGGTTTGTGGTAAGATAAGAGCTGTTTCTGAAGACATAGTTTCAGTTCGAAGAGCTATGAGATTATCGCAAGTACGTTAAAGATCTTTTTAATTTCTCACATTGCCAATACGGTAAAACACTAGAATTTTATCACAGAGAATACATTGAAACCTAGGTTTTGAAATGAATGAGGGCAGGTAGAATTTTAATTTTTTAAGCATATCCCAAGAATGGTATTGAAAAATCTTAAATTCGGTGCTTAGATAAATTTGTGAATATCTGTTAATCCTAATAGTCAAATATGAAAAAGCTTACGCTCGCAGCCACATCTATAGTACTTGGACTCTTACTTACTTTTTCTTTTAAACCAAGTGAACAAGCCTTCCTTATTTTAGTGGACCCTGGTCATGGTGGGAAGGATGCGGGCTATGTGTTGGACGAAAAAGGACTTATTGAAAAGGATCTTAGCTTAAATTTCGCCCAAAGGTTGATAGAAGTATCTAAGGGTTTTCCTGATATTAAGGTTATCTCTACTCGAAATAGTGATGAGTTTTTAGATTTAAAGGAAAGGGTTGCGATTTCTAAAGCGGTAAAGGCAAATTTGTTTATTTCCATTCACATGGACGCTCACAATAACTCTACTACGCAGGGCATGAGCCTAATGATTGACGAAAATTCTAAATATAAAAGTGAAAGCTTGACTTTGGCAGAATCCATCATCAGTCAACTAAATTCAGAGGCTTCGGTGAACATACAATCCGATATTTCGAATTTGGATTCTTATGTCTTACAAAATGTCGATTGTCCGGCAATAATGCTCAATCTTAGTTTTTTAAGTAATAGCGCAGATGCCGATTTTATTAATACCGACGATAATATCGATGCTTTATGTAAAGAGTTAATTGAGGCTTTACGGATTAAAGAATAAGTGCTTCAATATGTTCTAAGTTCATAGCTCATTAACCTTTGCTAGAGGATTTTTGTGAGAAACCAATTCTTAAAGTTTTACCCGTAGATAAGATTGTAACTTATGCGAAGCTTATTATTTATTCTATCAGTGTTTTTGTTGCAAAGCTGCATTGTTGCTCAGCTTAGCGGTTACAAAAGTGGATATGAAAAACTATCCGAAGAGGAAAAGTCACGCATTGTAATTTTAGAAGAAAAATCATCCATCGGCCAATTATCCACTAGCGATACTATTTATAAGATTAAGGCCGATCAGCTTTTAAGATTTATGGAAAGCGAAGATTCGGTGGTTGTTCATTTTTGGTCGCCACACTGTAGTTCTCCTCTTTGCTACCCTATAGACTATGTTAACAAAAGCTATCAAGCTAAAGGTTATACGCTTATTGTGATTACCGATTACTTTGATATGGAGACTATTAAAACTCAAAGTCTTGATGGTTTAAGATATCCCTTACTAGCGGTAAATAATGAGTATTATGATACTGATATCTGTTACAAATATCATGAAAGATTTGTGTTGGATTTACTTAAGCAGGACAAGCAGGATGTTGAAGAGTTGGCCCTATACAGCCGGCATTTGCTCTTTTCTAAAGGAAAGCTAGTAAAGACTGGTATTGTACTTTGGGACATCTAGGCGATATACGGAAGCCTTGCGAGTGATGTTTTAACAAAGTCTAAGCTTATATGAAGCAATTAATAATTCTCTTTTTTGGTATTTGCCCTTTAGTATCAAGAGCCCAAACTGTTGAAGTAAAAGAGATACAGGTAGAGCCCTATTTAGTCTTTCAAAATTACGAGCACTTTAAAAGACTATGCCTTAGCTCCCCCAACTCGGCGGTAGAGTTTATAGAAGGCTTCGACTTTGCTTGGGGTTATCAATATCAATTAAAAGTGGAGGAAACTATATTAGAGTCAGCCCTTTCCGATGGTACAGAATATGAGTTTCGATTAGTTGAGGTGCTTTCTAAAACCAAAGTGGCAGATTCTACGGAGGCTACACTTTTCTTGGATTCCAAGCGGTATTATCAGGATTTAGATAATGGCGAAGCCGCCACGAATGATACTTTTAAAATGCTAAATGATAGCACCTACCTTTATTTTGATGCGGTAGAAATTGAGGTGCCCCAAAAATTACAAGCACCCTTCCAGCAAATACTCCGAGGAGAGAAAAGCCAAGAAGGGCACTTTGTGTTTTTAGAAGGCAATCGGATTAGGCTAGTTAAGCTTTAAAGCGATCGTCAAAAAGTTTATTACTCCTGGCTTAAATCTTTCATATCGGCCAGGGCATCATTTAGTTTGCTGATTATGCCACCGTAAATTAGCTGAACATCTTTACGATGAATGGCTTTACTGAAGATACTCATGATAAGGGCGAATGCCAGTATGAATAGGGTCGTGTAGAGATGCATTCCGAAAATTAAATCATCGGTGCTCTCAGCAACTTTGAGACGTAAACTGGCCAATAAGTCTGAGAACCAGAGGCCAAAATAAAAGATCAAAATAAGCCCTGGGTATACTAGGCGGTACATTCTGCCATAGTGTTCAATGGAGTTTTCTTCTTTGTATTATTTTTTTTGCTAGCGTGCAATAAGGAAGACGGTTCGGGAAGTAGCGTTCTTACAGAGGAAGCTGCGCTTTTTAGCGTTAATAATAACTAAATCCTAAATGATAACCTTCCCTTTCCTGTGAAAGATAAGGTTTACGTTCCTGGTTACCCTGGTTTTTTACCTTGGGAAATTGAAAGTTCCCTGTCGCTTTCGGCGGATTTAAAAGCCAACATCTACCGTGATATTGAGAATATTATAGCAATGAATGCCAATACCATTCGCTTTTGGGCTGCTCCTCATTACGGTTACTAGGCTTACTGTAGAATTTATACGACAATTATACCTCTGGGCTTTCCCCGGGTAGGGCTTTGTATTCAAGAATGTCTAGACGCTTGGTGGAAGTTTGGTTATCAAGATTCCTTCTCGCAAGATCCCAATGATATTGAAGAATGGTTCGGTATCGCTAGGATTATTGATTCCAATGGAGTTTATAATACTGAGTTCCGCTATTCTTATTATGTTTTACAAAACGCTTGGCGCTAGATACCTAATCTAAAAACTCAGCTAAATAATCTATCTTTTGCTTGCGCTGGAAGTCGTAAAGGCAAAGACGACGGAGATTATAATAATTATTCCAAAAACGCTGTAACTCGAAGATATAAGACTGCTTAGCTCCATCTTTTTCGCTTTGCGCGATATTAATATCGGTGATGCTAATTTTTCCCGTTAGGTAACGCTGGCGGGCCACTTCATAACGCTTTTGGGCTACGGTATCTGCCTTAGCGGCGATTTGTAGCCTTTGGTATTGAGCATTAAACTGCATTACTTGCAAAAAGATTTCCTGCTCAAAATTCACTTCATCTTGTTGGATATTTACTTCCGCTAATTCGCGGTTGGCTTTGGCGCGACGCACCTGTGAGCGGGCCTGCCCCCAGTCGATTAAAGGAATGTTTACCCCTACTACAATGTTTTGCTGTTGCAAGAAAGGATCTTGATAAACGGTTTGGAAATCACCCGCTTGGCGCGATAAACCAAAATTAGCGCTCAAGTTGAAATTGTAATTAGTATTACCTCTGGCTTGCGCTACCTGCTGATCGGCTTCTAATCGACGGCGGCGAAACTCTAAAACTACGGCGCGATTGGCCTTGGCTTCACTTAGGGCGGTGGGTAAATCAACTTCTACCTCTGGCACTTCCCAGGGGATAGCTAAGTCTAATTCTTGATCGGTGGGAATATTTAAAAAGCGCTTGAGATTTTGCGCCGCTACTTCGTAATTTAAACGGGCATTAGTTAACGCATTTTCAGCATTTAAAAGGTTTAACTCAATTTGCAGCAAATCGTTTTCAGCGATTTTCCCTAAATTATAACGTCCTACTGATATTTTATAAATCGTATCGTTGTTACTTAAGTTTTGCTCGGCAATGCGCTTGTTAATAGATGAGCTTAGGGCCTGAAAATAAAGGCTGGTAGTCTCATTGGCTATGTTTTCTAAATCCTCAATGTAGGCGCGTTGCGATTCTTCGTAGGCGATGGGCTGAATCTTTTTATTCCACTTTAAATCGTTGTACAAAAACATCGGTTGAAAGTAGCTTAAAGAAATTGGCGTGGAAAAATAGCTAGTTCGGTTAGTGGGGCTATATACATTGCTACGTTGCAGGCTCGAAATAAGCGATAAACGACCACCGGTAAGCGCAATATTTTGGTCGAGCGATAAACTAGAGCTCAGAAAAAGTTGCTCGCGCTCGGCAAAACCAAAGGTTCCATCATCTAGGGTAACTACATCAATGGCGCTAGAATAGTTCGGTAGCGAGCCGCTTAAATTTAGCTGCGGTAAAAGGCTTGCTCTAAACTGACGATAATTCCAATAACGGTTCTCGGCTAGGTTAATAGCGCGATAATAGGAGGGAGAGGTTTTTTGAGCGGAAATAATAGCTTCCTTTAAACTAAGCTTCTCAGTTTGACTCATCAGGCGAAAGCCAAAACAAGCAAAGAGGGCTAAAGCGATATATTTATTCATAGCGTAAGGATTCTACCGGGTTTTTCTCGGCGGCTTTTTTAGCGGGCGAAAGTCCGAAAACGAGTCCCGTAATGGAAGCTACTCCAAAGGAAATAAGGATGGAATAGGCGCTAACAATGGTTTCAATATTGGCGAAAGTTGAAACTAGGAAGGAGGCCAAAACTCCTAATAGTACGCCAATTATTCCACCACTTAAGCTAATTAAAAGCGCTTCCATTAAAAACTGCTGGATGATATCTTGTTTTTTAGCACCAATGGCTAAACGGGTACCGATTTCACGGGTGCGTTCGAGCACCGAAGCGAGCATAATATTCATAATTCCAATACCGCCCACTAAGAGGGAAATACCCGCAATGGCGCTTAATACCAAGTTAAAAATATCTTTGGTGCGCTGTTGTTGTTCTAATAATTGTTGGGGAATAATGACTTCAAAATCTACTACGTTATTATGTTTTCGTTGCAGGAGGCGACTAATAACTTCCGCTGTGCTACCTAAGTATTCACTGTCTTTTACCTGCACCACCATGCGATCAATTTGATGGTAGTTTTTCATGGTTCGCACTTGGGCTTCTTCCTCATCTTCGAAATCTGATCCACTGGCTTCTCGTAATTTGGCACGATCTAAATACCGGCTTAAAACGGTGTTAATAGGGGCGTAGATATCCATATTATAATCGCGGATGCCTAAATTTTCTTGTGCTTTAGAACTGAGGTTTATGCCTTTCGTGATGCCAATAATGGTGAGCCATTGTTTCCCCACCTTTATTTTCTGCCCCAAGGCTTTCGTGCCGGGGAAGAGCTTCTTTTTAATGCCACTACCGATAATACAAACCGCTTCTTTGTTTAGGCTATGTGCTTCGCTAAAGGCTTGACCATGGCCAAGCTCAATATTGGAGACTTCAAAATAAGCAGGTTTAATACCAATTAATTTGGCCGTGCGTCTTCTACCGCCGCTAATTACATAGGTATCTATTACAATTTCGGGACTGATGGCTTTAACGGTAGGGATAATTTCTAGGATACTAGAAGCATCTTTTAAATCGAGGCCCTTGGAAAATAATTTCTTCTCTTTCTGACCACTCTCAATTTGCCCAATCTCTGTTTCACTTTGCTCTACGAGAGGCTTTATTTCAATATTATTGACGCCTACTAATTCTATTTGCTTGAGGATTTCTACCTGAGCACCTTTACCAATGGCAAGCATGGTAATTACCGCCGCAACTCCGAAAATAATTCCCAGGGCAGTAAGAATAGAGCGCACTTTATTGGCCAAAATGGCTTCAAAGGCAATGGTTAAGTTTATGAGGATGCGTTCCATTTAGGAATCTGCACTAAGGCGGTTAATCTCAGATTCACTAGCACTGCTTGGCTCGGTAAGGAATACTTCGGCATCAGCCTCTAGACCCGCTTCTATAACTGCATATTCATCATTGCTAGCGCCAATTTTCACTTCTTGCTTACTTATTCCAACGGCCTCTTTAAGGTAAACATAAGTTAGCCCCTCTTGGTTAAAAATTGCCTCTAGCGGAACCTGCAAAACCTGCTCTAAAGTTTTAGTCACAATTTGATTACTAGTAGTCATCCCTGGCCGATAGGTGCTATCGCTTTCGTTCACGCGAATAATTATTTCAAAAACTTTAGAGTCTGAATCTTCTCGATCTTCCCCAACATTAGCCACTTCTATCACTTCTCCGGTAAGGGAAGCATCGGGGAAGGCATCTAAACCTAAGATTACTTTCTGACCTTGTTTGACCTTGCGAATGTCTACCTCGTTTATGTAAGTTTTGCTTTGCATTTCGCTTAGATCGGGTAGGGTAGCAACACCGGGATCCCAAGGGGAAATGGTTGAGCCCGTTTTTCGCTTACGCCCGCCCCATTCGCGTTTGTAAATTACCATGCCATTTTTAGGGGCCATAATGCGAAATTCCTTTTCGAGTTCTTGCAAGCTAGATACTTTACTGCGGGTTTGCGAAAGCGTAGCGCCAGCTTCTACCATTTTTGCACGACTTTGTTTTTGCTTAATAATGTAATTGTCTTTGCTTTGGGCGAGACTCTGTTCAAGCTTTTCTAAATCTAATTTTAGGCGTTGAATCGTTGCGGGTGGTTCGTAAATACTTTGCTCAATTTCAATTTTCTTCTGTTTAATGTCGAAAACTAAAGATTCCAATTCGCTGCGTTTTTCACGCATTTCTAAGGTAGTGTCTAACTGAGTTTGGGTGTAAATACTTTGTGCTTTATCGTATTCAGTAAGAAGGTCGTTTAACTTGCTACTCAATTCGGTTTTATCTAGCTCTGCTACAAAATCACCCTTTTCTACGTAAGTGCCTTCCGCTACGAGGTCCGAAATTTTAATATTGTAAAGTCCATACTGACGTGAATTACTCGGTCCATTGATATCCTCTGAGTTTTTAGCCATAAGCTCACCGGAACTAGTCACTAAATCGGTAAAGTCGGATACAAAAGCAATAGTAGTAATATCACGGTCTTGGGTCTCATCTCCCTTTAAGGCAAACCAAGCCACAAGGATTATTACAATGCCAATAATGAGACCAATAGTTTGATTTTTTTTCAAGATGCTTGATTTACAGAGTGAGCGCCAAGGTAAGGAAAAAAATCAGCCTTAACAGGGCAATTAGAGTTGCTACTAGAATAATTTGCGGCTAGCATTGATACTATTGAAAACTGATTTATTCGAATATTAGTATGCCGCTTTGAGTATAGTTTCTGCTGAAGGAGAAAGGTCTAATTTTCCTTATTTGGCCAAGCATCCACCCCATTAACATAAGCGTCAATCACCTCTAATTTTTCGGCGTATTTATCGCCTTCAAAACCTTTAAGGTCCCCGTATTCCACCAAATGATTATAGGCACGCTGAAACTTGGAAGCTAGGGGGAAATAAGACCAATGCCATTTTTCTTCGCGGTAACCTTGCTCGCGATAATTGTTAAAGGCTATATAGGGTTGATAAAATCCAAATTTAGCGGCATTCGCTCTAAGCCAAGTGTAAATTTTTAAACCTTCTCCACTTTCGAAGTAGTTATTTTCTAAGGCGTTTAAATCGAAGTCGGTGCCCCAATGATGGCGACTGGTGCCTGGCATTGAGCTATATTGTAAAATGCGTTCGGCGCGACTGTTTTCATCGCCACCAAAACTGGCCCATTTACGATTCCAAATGCCACTTTGATAGGAGTGATTGCGGGTAGCGGAAACAATGATTAATTGAATACCGTCATCTTCCGCGGCTTTCCACATGTCTTTGAAAGCGTCATAAACTTCATCGCGCAAGTAAGCGTTTTCTTTGGTGGTATATTTTGAACGCAACTTTTTAAAGTCGCGATGATCGGCTGGGTTTATATCACCAAGTAAATCTGCCTTAGTATAGCTAGGAGGTTCTTTAAAACTGAAGTTAGCCCAGGAGCTAAAGAGTATTAAAAATACGATTAGTCCTGGGCTACGCATACTATTTTATTAAATCGTTTAAGGTTTTACTAGGACGCATCGCGGCACGCACTAAACTTTCGTTAGGATAATAATAGCCTGCAATATTAACAGCCGCTCCTTGGGCACTGTTTAATTCATTTATAATCGTCTCCTCGTTTGCAAACATAGCAGTGGCTAAAGGACTGAAGTAGGCTTTTAAACCAGCATCTTTATCTTGATTGGCCAAGGCTTCGGCCCAGTACATGCAGAGATAGAAATGACTACCGCGGTTGTCAATTTCATTTACCTTACGAGAAGGAGATTTGTTCTCATCTAAATATTTACTAGTCGCAATATCTAGCGTTTCGCCTAGAATTAAGGCCTTGGGATTGTTGCTATTGTTGCCCAAGTGATCAAAAGAAGCCGCCAGAGCTAAAAACTCACCTAATGAATCCCAACGTAAATGACCTTCTTCGATAAATTGCTCCACATGCTTGGGAGCAGAACCACCTGCACCAGTTTCAAAAAGACCTCCACCGTTCATTAATGGAACAATACTGAGCATTTTCGCACTAGTTCCCACTTCTAAAATAGGAAAGAGGTCGGTTAAATAATCGCGTAAAACATTACCCGTTACCGAAATGGTATTTTTACCTTCTTTCGCTCTTTGTAGGCTAAAACGTGTTGCCTCTTCGGGAGAAAGGATGGGAAGTTCTAAGCCTTCGGTATTGTGATCTTTTAAATAAAGACTAACTTTTTCTCTGAGTTGATTGTCATGGGCACGTTTTGGATCTAACCAAAAAACAGCAGGTGTGCCAGTTGCGCGCGCGCGGTTTACCGCTAATTTTACCCAATCGCGAATGGGCTCATCTTTAACCTGACACATACGCCAGATGTCACCTGCTTGAACCGCGTGTTCCATTAAAACAGTTCCGTCAGCATCAATCACTTGCATGGTGCCAGCGGTAGATACTTGGAAGGTTTTATCGTGCGAACCGTATTCTTCCGCTTTTTGTGCCATCAAGCCTACATTGCTTACGCTGCCCATGGTAGTGGGATCGAACGCTCCGTTTTCGCGACAAAAGTCTATCGTTTCCTGATAAATGCCAGCGTAGCAACGATCGGGAATAATGGCCTTCGTGTCTTGTGACTTATCGTGTTTATTCCACATCTGCCCAGAAGTTCTAATCATGGCAGGCATGGAGGCATCGATAATCACATCGTTAGGTGCATGTAAATTGGTGATGCCTTTATGGGAGTTTACCATGGCAAGGTCGGGACCATTGTCGTAGCAAGCTTGAATATCCGCCTCTATAGCGGCTTGAGTTTCGGCGTCTAAGTTGGTAATGGCATCTAATAAAACGGCCATACCGTTATTTGGATTAACCCCTAAATCTTTTAGGGTGTCGGCGTGTTTATCGAAAACGGGTTTGAAGAAGGCTTTTACGAAATGTCCAAAAATTATAGGATCCGAAACCTTCATCATAGTCGCTTTCAAGTGTACTGAGAAGAGTACCCCTTTAGCTTTCGCATCAGCAATTTGCTGATGAATAAATGATTCTAAAGCAGCTACATTAAGAAAGGACGCATCAATAATTTCATTCTTTAAAAGAGCTAATTTATCTTTCAGAATCGTCACATGTCCTTTAGCATCCACATGTTGAATGCTAACGGTGGTAGCGTCTTTTATACAAACAGATTTTTCACTGGCGTAGAAGTCGCCCTCTTGCATGCTCGCTACATGAGAAAGAGAATCTTTAGACCAAGCACCCATAGAATGAGGATGTTTCTTGGCAAATTCTTTTACTGCTTTGGGGGCACGACGATCCGAATTACCTTCGCGTAAAACAGGATTTACCGCACTTCCCTTTACCTTGTCATAACGATTGCGAATATCTTTCTCTTCATCAGTGCTGGCCGTATCGGGATAATCAGGAATCGTATAACCCTGCGATTGCAGTTCTGCTATCGCCTCTTTTAATTGCGGCAAAGAAGCGCTAATATTGGGTAATTTGATAATGTTGGCTTCGGGGCTTTTGGCAATTTCACCTAATTCAGAAAGGTGGTCCGCTACTTTTTGATCGGCACTTAGCTTATCGGGAAAAAGGGCTAAAATTCTGGCCGCTAATGAAATATCCCTCGTCTCTACTTCAATCGAAGCTGCTTTAGCAAAACTTTCTACCAAGGGTAAAAAAGAGCGAGTGGCTAAAGCTGGGGCTTCATCGGTTAGAGTATAGATAATTTTCATCGTATCGGACATTTTATGGATTTAAAATTTTAACAAAAGCTTTGATCTGCATGTAATGCAGAAGCTCAAACGGCCAACAAAATGAGAGGTGAGGTAAAGCTTGGTTGGTCGCTTAAACCGGGGCGCGAAAATATGAAAATTTATTGGAAATTTAGTCCAAAGCCCAGAATGGATTTGCTAAATAGGTATATCTAAAAGTGGTATAAGTGTTTGGAAATTAAGTTTCTAGATGGTCGCTAGTCGCTATTTTATTTCCAGATTTAAATCGGTTCTTAATTGCTCCAACAAGGGATTTTTCTCCAGGAGGTACTGGTATTTCTCTTGCGGCGAATAAGGTTCCAATTTTTGGGTGCCTTCTACAATTTTCACCGAAATATTTAGGGCGTAATTATTTAGCTTTTCACGTAAGAAGTAGAGTAGATCGCGTTTTATCGCTTCAAAACTTTGCTCCTGAATATTGTTATCTAGCGTAAGCGTCACTTTAGGTCCATCTACCGTAAGGGGCTTGTCGCTTAAAGTGGCCAAAGTAACGCGTTGCCGATCGGATTTAGCTTTTTCTAAAAAGAGTTGCCAAACTTTTTGGAGTTGCTCTAAGTCAAAGGCATCTTGGGGCTTACCTACCACCGGCGCATCTAAATCTTCCTCCTCGTCATCTCCCTCTTTTTTAGCCAACGGATTTTTCCCTTCCAAAGTTTGCGAAATAGAGAAGGAGGCTTTGCGCTTTAAAGGGGCATTAAATTTTGGCTTCGGACTGTCATCTTTTGCCTCTGCGACAGCGGGATTGGGCTCAGTGGTCGTTGAGCTTGGTACATAGCTACTGGGCTTTTCTGGGGCTACCGGCTTTGGTGTTTCGCTTTTTCCCTCTACGGGAGATGCCATCCGAGTTTCACTTTTTTCAGATTGAGGGCTCGGTGCGCTGGGCTGTACTTGCGGACTAGGACTAGGTTCTAGTTCAGATTTTTTTTTTTCGCTCGGAGCAGTTAATTTGCTCCAAGTAGCGGCCAGTTCCATCAGGAGCAGTTCCACCAGCAGGCGCGTATTACTACTGCTTTTGTAGCGTACGTCGGCTTCCGAAATTATTTTTAGGGCACGTAAAAGGAAAGAGGCATTTACCGCTTTGGCTTGTGTTTCGTAGCGCCCACGCACTTCGGCGCCTACTTCTAAGAGTTTTAAGGTACTGGGATTTTGGCAAACCAATAAATCGCGACAGTGAGAAGCCAGTCCATTAATATAGATATGGCCATCAAAGCCATTTTCTAAAATTTCATCGAAGATATTAAAGAGTCCCGCTTTATCGTCGGCTAAAACTAGGTCGAGGGTGCGGAAATAATAATCGTAATCGAGAACGCGCAGGTTATCAATTACATCTTGGTAGCTAATGCTAGAACCGGAATAAGAAGCAATACGATCAAAGATAGATAAGGCATCTCTTAGGGCGCCATCTGCCTTTTGAGCGATAATACGCAAAGCCTGTTCTTCAGCTTGAATATTTTCTTTAACCGCAACATTTTGCAGATGCTTTATAATGTCTTCAACGGAAATTCGCTTGAAGTCATAAATCTGGCAACGACTTAAAATGGTGGGAATAATCTTGTGTTTCTCGGTCGTGGCCAAGATGAAAATAGCATGCTTAGGCGGTTCCTCTAAGGTTTTTAGGAAAGCGTTAAAGGCTTGTTGTGAGAGCATGTGCACCTCATCGATAATATAAACCTTAAATTTTCCTCTTTGAGGAGCGAAGCGCACTTGGTCGATGAGGTTACGAATATCATCTACCGAGTTATTGGAAGCCGCATCGAGTTCGAAAATATTGAAGGAGTAATCGTCATCGCCCGTCTCATGATCATCTGCATTTATTAGCTTAGCCAAAATACGCGCGCTGGTAGTTTTACCCACGCCACGCGGACCTGTAAACAAAAGGGCTTGCGCCAGATGGTTATTCTGTATGGCGTTAAATAGGGTGTTGGTCACATGACTTTGACCAACAACTTCGTCGAATACTTGCGGACGATATTTACGAGCGGAGACGATATAATTTTCCATCGCCACAAATATAGCAAGCTAGCTTTAAGCGGCGAGGGCCAAAAAGAGAAAAGAATTAACAGTAATTTTCATTTTTCTTAGAGGAGAGCTTTATTCGTAGGTAATATTTCTCTACTTTTGCACTCCTTTTTAGAAAAGGTTCAAATATTTAATAATTAATTGTTTAACTAGATGAATCAATACGAATCCGTTTTCATCATGCATCCCGTCTTATCTGAAGATCAGGTAAGGGAAACGGTAGAAAAATTCAAAGGCTTCATTGAAGCCAAAGGCGGTTCAATTCTCCAAGAAGAGAATTGGGGCCTTAAGAAATTAGCCTATCCTATTCAAAGTAAGCGAAGTGGCTTCTATCACTTGTTAGAGTTTCAAGTGCCAGGAGAAGTAATTGCACCTTTAGAAGTTGAAATGAAACGCGATGAGCGTATCATGCGCTTCATGAATGTTGCAATGGACAAGCATCACGTAGATTACGCGAAAGTGCGTCGTTCCAAACTACAAACTTCCAAATAACCTTTAAAAGAATCAGAAGATGGCTGAATTAGATACAGGATCGAATCAATCAGAAATTCGTTACCTACAACCCCTTAAAATTGACACCGGTTCTCGTAATAAGTACTGTCGTTTCCGTCGTTACGGAATCAAGTATGTAGATTACAAAGACACTGACTTTTTAGGTCAGTTCTTAAACGAGCAAGGTAAAATTTTACCTCGTCGTATCACTGGTACTTCTTTGAAATACCAGCGCAAAGTGGCTACCGCTATTAAGCGTGCCCGTCACATTGCTATTTTACCTTATGTAACAGATAACCTTAAATAAGCAAAAAATTATGGAAGTTATTCTGAAACAAGACGTAGACAATTTAGGTTACAAAGACGACGTAGTTACTGTTAAGAACGGTTACGGTCGTAACTACTTATTGCCGAAAGGACATGCTGAATTAGCAACTCCTTCTGCCAAAAAAGTATTAGCTGAGAACATTAAGCAACGCATGCACAAAGAAGCGAAAGCTATCGAAGATGCCAAGAAAACTGCGGAAGCTATCAATGCTCTTGAAATTAAAATGATTACTAAAGTAGGTAAGGGCAACAAGTTGTTCGGATCTATTAATAATGCCGATTTAGCAGACGAACTAGCGAAAGCTGGTCACAAAATTGATCGCAAGTACATCGTTATTCAAGGGGGTACTGTAAAGGCTACTGGTCCTTATAGCGCTAACATTCGTCTTCACCGCGAGGTAAACGTTACTTTAAACTTTGAAGTAGCCGCGGAAGTAGCGAAATAAGAAGTATTTACTTTTTAGTGAAAATATTAAGGCCCTCGTATGAGGGCCTTTTTTTTGTCTAGAATCTATATCGCTGCGCTGTGAGATTTGGGAATTGAAATTGGATTGCGGTAATGATTGACGTTTTTTCTTCGAAAGGTAATTCGGTTGCAATTATAGAGGAGACGCAATGTATTGCGTCTGTACGGTGGGGTTTTTCACTGGGTTTGGGGTTAGAAATATTTTTCAATCATAAATAGCTGCAGCAGCTGCGATTTCTCGGTAATCCAACTGCAAATTGGGATTGAAAATTTCAGTTAAAATCATGTCACCCCACCGGGGTTCTGTTTTCCGTTTGCATGTTTTCTATAATAATATCATCCCTCTGGGATTGGGTTTGTGGAAATCCGAGGGAAATTCGAGGGTTCCATTGCCCTGGAATTTGTCGCTGGCTTTGCTGAGAGGGATTTCATTTCTTTGAAGGGAACTTCAGTTGTAACCGTTTTTCAAAGGAAGGAGATTCCGAACTAAATTCGGAATGACGGTCTGGGTGGGTTATTCCGACCTTAAAATCTACTGGGAACACAGTCATCCTGAGAGAGGAGTTTTCCGCGGGTAAACCAAGAAGATTTGATGACATGTAGCCCGGAATCATATAAACGAAGACTCATATTACAATTTAGTCTGATTCGTTATTAGTAGG
>TARA_R110001592_G_scaffold62377_1_pt1 | contig 23383 bp, 10 predicted proteins | sample TARA_R110001592 | Tara Oceans TARA_R110001592 (sample SAMEA4398387) | marine metagenome | biome: Polar Biome; feature: [SRF] surface water layer (ENVO:00010504); material: water (ENVO:00002006), including particulate matter (ENVO:01000060) such as... | depth 5 m | reverse complement strand
ATTAGAAAAAGGTGGAACTATTAGTATAAAGGTCATTAATGAAAAAGAAGATTCAAATGCAATTATGGGCTCTATGTCTGGTGCAGTTGAATACATGAAAGAGCAAGAATTAAAAGAAAGTATTGAAACTCAAAATACTGCGTATGCCGGAGAAGTATTAGAGTTAATTGAATCAGGAGGATATATTGTAAAAGTTAATGATATAAAATGTTTTATGCCTGGCTCACTTGCAGGAATGAATAAGTTATATGATTTCAAATCTATACTAGGAAAAGTTCTATACGTTGTACCTATAAATTATTCAAAAGAAAAAGGTACAATTGTAGTTTCGCATAGAAAATACTTACAGACATTAATACCTAGTAGAATTGAAGAAGTTAGAGATGAGATAAGCGAAATGTATACTGGCTTTGTAACAGGTACAACTAAGTTTGGAGTATTTTGTGAATTTAGTGAGTGCTTAACTGGAATGATACACGCTTCTGATTTAAATGCAGAGTTTAAAGGATTACATTCAGAAAATTCAATTAGACCAGGCGATGAAGTTGAGTTTTATATAAAAGAAATAGTTAGTGAAAAGAAAATTATTCTAACACAAAACCCTTCAAGTGACCCATGGAGAAATATAGATAAAAAATATAAAGTACCTAGTGTAGTTCAAGGTAGAATAAATGCAGTTAAAGATTACGGTGCATTTATTGAATTAGAAAAAGGTATAGTTGGTTTACTTCACTGTAGTGAATATAAAGATAAGAATATCGTCGAAGGCGAAACTACAGATATTAAAATAAATAAGATAGATAAGTCTACGAAAAAGATATTTCTAGCACTTGCTGATTAAGACCTCTTAGTTATTACAATATATAGATAAAATAGATATGCCTTATAATGCTTTTAGACGAACAGAAATCAAAAATTTTATTAAACGCTAAAGTTGGGATAGAATTTGAATTTTATTCTAATTTTAATACCGATGAAACAGCTGTTCAAATAAGTAGGCTTCTAAATAAAAGAATTCACGTAGAAACTACTAGTCATAGTGACTTTACCCCTACTGCAGATGTATTTAAATTAGAGCCGGATTTTTCTGGTGGAATGAAACTATTAGAATTAATTACAGGTCCTATAGCTTATCAAGATGCTCGTTTAATTTTAATTAGAATGAATAATTGGATTAATGAGAATGGTTCTACTAAAGAAAGATGCGCACTACAACTTAATATATCGTTTGATAAATCATTTGGTAATGAATTCATGTCCAAGATTAATGTATTAAAATATGTACTTGAATTTAATGAAGATTTAATTTATAAGTATTTTCCAAATAGAAAAGGTTCAGCATACGCTAAATCTATTAAATATGTTTTACCAAAAGAAAAGTTTTACTTTAAAGACCCTTTAAATATAAACCCTAGAGATTTTATTTTTCCTAGAGAAATTAGAGCAGGTAAAGCAACAATGGCAAAATACTATGGTATAAATTTCGATAAACTTACTAAGAATTATTTAGAACTTAGATACTTAGGAGGAGACGATTATCAAAAGAAGACTTCAGATATTTTAAAGATATTAGATTACTTTATATTAATTACACATAAAGTTGCATCTGATTCTAATTTTACTCAAGAAAATAGAACAGAACTACAAAAGATTTATACTAAACATCAAAAAGTAGTAGATGCATATAAATCACCAAAAGAATTTGTTGAAAGTTTCCCAGATATAGGACTATTGGTTGACCTTGATACCGATGAAAGAAGGCTTAATACATTTTGGCCAAAAATAAGAGATAGAGTTTATGAATTATTAACTGAAGCTATCATGAGAGATGGTATGATTAATTATGATTCTAATACTGGTAGAATACAAATTAAAGATGCTAATTTAAAATCATGTTATATGTTAACTGGATTTGACGTTATAGGTTGTACAATAATTGGGAATATATACCAGTGTGATTTATTTAATTGTGAGTTAACAGATTGTATTATAGAAGAATCTAATGTATTTAATAATAGTAATCTAAAACAATGCCGAGTATTTAATTCATATATAAATAGAAATAACAAATTATATGATTGCTGGGTAGCAGGGACTTTAACTGTAATGAATGGAGAAATGACAAATGGTATATTCAGAGAAGGTAAAGTTGGTAAATTTGCAAGCTTTAAAGGAACTGAAGTAATTGATAAAGAAAAAGTAAATATGACAACCGACTGGAGAGGAGGAGCATACGTTTAAAAATAAAAAATTAATATGGCTTACAAAGATTTAAAAGGAAATATTTATCAAGGACCTCATGAAGCTCCTGAACAACCAACAGGGAAGTATACTGATGGCGATGGATGTTTAGAAGATTTTGTAAATTTAGTAGGAAATGAAATTACTACAGGTTGTATGATTCCTATGAATGTACCTAAAGACCAGGTTAAAAGAATGGTTAAACAGGCTAAGAAATGGTTTTATAAAAATTATGAAGATTCTGTAAGAGAAAACTTTTATTATTTACCTGCAAAAAACTTTAAGACTGATGACTTCAAAAAAACAAGAAGCTTTCATTTACCAAACGGAGATGAAGAAAGTGGAGCTAATGAAATTATATCTGTTCACGGCTTTGCGCAAATTGGAGACGCACAGTTTACTGGAATAACAGGTAAAAAAGAAGGTGTTGATAGAGATTTTAGTTTAGAAAGAAATTTAAATGGAGAATTACAAGGAGGTGATGTTGGTCTTGCGCTTGAATCATTTACTATTCATGCTAAGATGTTAGACTTAGCAAGAGAACTTTTAGTTAATAAAATTGGATATGAATATAATAGACTAACACATGTCATAAAAGTTTTAGGTGAAACTCCTACAGAAGACGTTGTAATGAGAGTATATGAAACTATACCTGATTGTCAATTATATGAAGACGAAATATTTTTTAGATATGTAGTTGCTCAGGTAAAGATTGCAATTGGTAGAATGATAATGACGTTTGGATATAGCTTACCTGGAAATGTAACTATAAATGGAGATATGATTAAAGAAGATGGTAACGAAGAACTTACAGGAATAAAAGAAGAAATAAAAGGAGATGAAGGAATTGACTTCTTTATGCATTCTTAAAATCAATAAATAATATATGCCGAGAATTGGAACATCAGGAATAAAGAATAACATGAGAGCTGGAAATGATATCAGCTTGAAAGTTTCAGGGGACCCAGGATTCAACTCATCGGAAATGGAATTACAGACAGAGGTCGAAGTTCTAAAGCAACAGATTGCAATGATTCTATACACAAGAAAACATGACGTGTTAGGTTCAAAGATGCTTGGAGCAAACCTAGAAGATTTAATATATTCTCTTAGAAGTACTGAAGGATTAATAGAGTCTACTGTAATGCAACAAATACAAACATTTTGCCCCGCTGCTAATAGATATACTGTTCAAGCGCGCGTCAATTTTTTCAAAGGAACTACAAGAGATATTGCAATTTTAGATATTACTATTGACAATACTACAAAGTTTGGTTTGATATTAAAATAATAAAAATAAATGGCTAAGATAAATTCAAATACTACAAGTAATTTTCAGTTTATTAGTAAAACTAGGCTTTTAGGTAAACAGATTTATGATGATGCAACTACTTATCTTTCTAGGGCGTATGGTGCTAGTAAGGCCGTATTTACACCTGCATCACCATTTGCTCAAATACTAAAAGTATTGAGTGAAATATCAGAACTTATTTTGTTTTATGTTGAGGATGCAACTGTTGAGCAAAATATACTAACTGCTAATCAAACAAATTCAATATATGGATTGTCTAGACTAACTGGACATAATCCTACTCGCGCAATATCTTCTTTAGGTGAAATTAAAGTTAAGTTTATACCAGGTACAGAATCTGATTTCAACGGTTCTTACGTTAGAATACCTAAATACTCATGTATCGTATGTACTAATAATGGATTAAAATATACATTAAATATTAAAGAAGATTATTACAGAGTTGCTAAAAATACTAATTCATTTGTTAAATTTTCTATAACTCAAGGTGAATTAGAAACACAGACAGTAATAGGTACAGGAAAAGCATTACAGAGTTTTAATCTCCAAGGAAATGGCGAAATATCTCATAATGATATTATGGTATCTGTTAATGGAGAACAGTGGCAAGTATATGACTCATTATATGATATACCTAGATTAGGAACTGGGTGTCTAGTAAAAACAGGAATAAGTGGAGGTATAGATTTATTCTTTGGTAATGGCGGATTTGGAAAAGCACCAGATTTAGGTTCTAGAATAGAATGTAGTTATTATAAGACAAATGGTTCTCAAGGAAATATAAACGATGCAGCAAATATAAAATTTGAATGGGACAGTGACTTATTCGATGATAATAATGAAATTGTTGATGGTAATAAGTTCTTATCCGTTAATACAGAATCTTCTCCTAAATTTGGTAGCGATGCAGAGCCTACTGCATTTACTAAAATTATAGCCCCTCTTGCAAGTAAATCATTTGTACTTGCAAATCCTGAAAGCTATGAATCATGGCTAGCTAGATTTAATTCATTTTCTTATATAGATGCATATAATACTTATGACGATGATTACTTAGACGATGATAACGTAATATATCTCTTTTTACTACCGGATATTACTAGAAAACTTGAAGGAGATAGAGATTACTTCACATTAATTGAAGATGAATTTACTTTAAATAAAAAAGAGAGAGTTGCTATTAAGCAAGCAATAACAGAAAGCGGCCAGCAAATGGTAACTACTGAATTGCAATTTGTTCAACCTAAAATTAAAAGATATTCACTGAATGTTATTTTAAGATATTTTGAACATTACGATAAAGATAATATATCTGTTCAAATTAGAAGTATGTTAAATGACTACTTCTTAACAGTTAAGCGTAGAGATAAAATACCTAAGAGTGATTTAATTGGTTTAATAGAAACAGTAGAAGGTGTAGACTCAGTTAATTTATTTTTCGTTTCTGAAGATAATGAAAAGGCTATTAATGATGGACACTTCTTTACAACAAAGACAGTTGTAAAACCTACGACGCCATTTGTACAATCTGATGAAATGAATAAGAAGAGATTTATATTCTTTAATAAAGTAGTTACTCAGGTAAAACATACACTTAGTGTTGATACCGATGGTAATGTTATAGAAGACCCTAATTTAGGTTTAGATGAATTTGGAGATATTAATATAGGACAAAATGAATTACCTATTATTAGAGGAGGTTGGAATGATAGAAATGGTAATTTTATAGAAACATATCCTACTCAGGGTACTGCTTCTGGATTGACTATATACTTTAAAGAAGCAATTAAAGAAACTGTAACTACAAAGATACAATATGAAAATAGGAAAAAATTAAAATAATATGGCATTATACAACGGACCAGTAAATACAAATACAAATACTAAATCCTATGATTATGGGCAACGGTATGTTGATATTAATAGATATGATGATGCTATTATTACTAGGATAAAGGCAACTAGATTATATAAGTTAAAGAAATATAAAGCACGACCATTATATAAACTTGCAGAAACATTTGGTGAAGAAAGAAAACATTTACCTTATGATTATAAAGAAACACTTTTAAGTAAGATGTTATCTCCTTACATATATAGAAAAAGAGACACTTCTAGTTTTTTAGAATTCATTAATGATTGGATTGTCACTTTATTAGAAGGAGTTGGTAAACTGAAAATATTAAAAAATTTTACAGTAGAAAAGGATTACAAATATATTAAATAATGGCATATTTGGGTAGTAGTGGTATTAGAAGTACAGGTCAAAAGTACAGACATCTAGAATTTTTCGAAAAGGATGGGGAGAATTGTAATTTTAGCTGGGATGAGAGTCAGGGAATATGGGAGGGTAATATCTACATACCTGAAGTATCTACTGGTCTATATGAAACTACTAATCTTTTTATCATTGAGCAATTTGGAGAACAAGAGACATCTGCAGACAATAATCTAGGAGTAACTGGTGAATTTTTTGCTGGAGGATGGGGAAAGCCAATAACACCTGTGCAATTTGAAGCTGATGAATTAGGTCGTAAAGATACTGCAGTATTAAATGGTACATTTGAAGATATAGAAGGAGTACTTCCTAATGTTAAACCTACTAATTGGATAATTCCTGGTGGATTAGATTTTAATAATAGATTTATAGACGCTGACAGTGGAATTAGAATACATACTAATGGTACTAAAGAAGTAAGTTTATCTCAGAATATTACTAAGGCAGATACTCCATATTCTGTTTATATAAAGGTAACAAATATAACAGGTAACAAATTATTAGTTTCTCATGATGGTAATATAATAAAAGAAATTACTACAACAGGAGATTATTATTGCACGTTTAAAACCTCTGGAACTAGCATAACAGGAACTTTTAAAGTTTCAACTGATACGAGTATAGTAACAGAGTCTATTGAGGTAATAGATATTGAGTATATTAACGTAAAAGAAATAGGAAAATGGATTGCATACTGGGAAGATAGTGAAGAGAAAAAGATTAGAAAATATGATAACTACTTTGATTATAATTTAAATAATCAAGATATATTTTTATATCAATTTGACTTAACTGACGAAAGGCCTACGCTAGAAAAGATAAAAGATACTTTAGAAATAAAGGTTGATTATAATAAGAATGCAGTAGTTGAAGGTCTTGACTTTTACGGTAATCCAGATATAGGAGATGATGATAATCAACCAACAACTGGAGAAGCTGGTTCATTTAAGGTTAATGATAGTATTGATGAAGCTGCAATACAACTTAATATAGCCCTTAATTCTCTAGAAGAAGGGATATATGAAAGAGTTTTAGTTCTTGCAGAAAAAGATACAGGGCATATAATTGGTAGATTTAATGTATATGGTGAAGTAGTTGGAGAAGACGAAAGATTTACCATGTTAGTAAATAATTTAGGCTACAGTTTACAACCAGATGACCAAGTTATATTTAAAAGTAGTGATATTAATGAATGGGGACCTGACTGGGAATTATTAAATACTAAACATAAAGAAATGCTACTTGAAGGGCATAATATAATTCCTTACACTGGAGCATATAAGGGTATTATAAATGCTATAAAGTTTTTTGGCTATGATAATGTTAAATTAAAAGAGTATTGGTTAAATATAGATTCAGAATCTGTTAACTATGGAAAGTACAAACAGACAACTGTAATAGATGTTTTTGATGATGCCGTAGACTATGCAGATACTACATTTAGTTATCCAAATAAAATACATAAGAAGACTTCTAAGTTTGCACTTGTATATGAAATTACTAGGCCTACTGGCGTATTTGATAAGTATGATGTTGACCAAACTGAAGAGACATTTGAGTTTACATTAGATGAAATTTTAATTAAGCTATTTGGATTAAAAGAAAGATTAAAGAAAAACTTCCTTCCTCTTAATGCAAGAATTATTGATATAATAGGTGAAGCAACTTACTTTGGTAAAATAGAATTTAATGCTTGGTTAGACCAGCAAAGAATTGATAAAGTAGATAGAGGAATACATCCTACATTTAAGAAATCACCTGAAGAGAATTTCGGATATATTCATGATTTAAGAACTCTTGTTAATTTAACTAGAGGTAAAGGTTTAAATATAGATTCCTGGATGGATTGCAATGGGTTTAAATATGAAGATGTACAGGGTGTTAGTGATTTAAGTACTAGTGCAGAAGGTATAGTTACAGATTTATATTGGTGGAATCCTGTAACATGGGATGCAGATAACGATAATTTTAATTCAAGTTGGTTATATCTTACCGATAGTAATGGTAATCTATTAACCTATGATGCAGTTGACGGCCAAGAAGTTGTAAATAGTTTTAATTATTCTTTAGATGAAAATGATTATATTAGAATATTAAACGATACAGGTGAATATAGTTATCTTCAGATAGGAGAACTAGGCGCTCATTTACATACATTAGAATCAAGTACAGGTAATGTTAATACACTACTTCCTTCGCATTATACTTTAAGGATTGGAGGTATACCGTTACATGGTGATTCATTTACATTAACTGATGCAAATGGAAAGAGTAAAACATTTACATTTGACCATTATACTTATATTACGGCAGGTGGTAAAATTGGATTAGACATACACCATAAAGGTACTGATGGTACTATATTATGGAATGAGTTCGATAATGAGAACTCTGCTGAAAGATTAACTGTTGCAAGTAGAATTGTAATGGCCATTAATAGACAGGCCTGTTCTTATGCAACTATGCAATTAACAGTAGCTGAAGAATATGATAATGATAAAAACCCTGGCTCATTTCCAGGAGACCACGAGAGTTTTATTATAGATGCAAGACCATGGGGCGGTAACATCACAACGTTTGAATTTGACCAAGAAGCAGATGAGGTAGTTGCATCAGGTACTACATATTATATACCTGCAAATGTATTAACTGACCAGATGAATTATGGTGACTCGAGATGGATGGCTGAAGGTATTGCTAAAGCTATACAGGCTGCAATTGATGCAAATGATATACCTGACATGGAAGTTTTTGCAAATGATTCTAATGTAGAATTTATGTTTACTGTATCTAATCCGCATACATTTACAATTGATATGAGTGGAGTTACTAGTATAAATAATTTCTCATTTAAGAATGGTGCACTAGATACTGATGGAATTTCTTCATCACTAGGAATCACCGCGTATCAATTAAACCAAGTATATGACCCAATGTCTGGAGCATATCAATATGGAGTATTATTTAGAAATGATTTACCAGGAACTGTTGGTAATGGTATAGCTATTGATATGCATTTAACTACAGGAATAGAAGACTTTGTGTTTGAATATGGTAGCGATGCATTGTTTAGCTTTTTATCTTGGCCAAATGGAACTGGAATTGGAATAGGAGACCCTATGCCTGATGCATCTACTGTACTTGCACAATCTTATTTTCCTGAAGAACCTAGAGAGGAATTTGCAATTACTGCAATGGGTGGAAATAGCCCAACCAGAACAACAGGTACAGTTAATAAGAATGTAATACGATTAAATGTAAAATATTTAGAGGAGCTTTCTATATTTGGAGGTGCAGATACTACTCATTTATTTTTTAGACCTACTACTGGTAGTTCCAGAGAAGATGGAACTTTAGGTGGAAATGCATTTAATGCAGGTAAAGACCAGAGTCTATTAAAAATACAAATGAGAAAATCAATAGAAATAAAAGAATTTAATGATGTTCTATTAGGTTACTTCCACGAATTTTCTCCAAAGCTTGAGGAAAAGGCTATAAAAGATATTACTGCGATTCCAGATAAGTGTGGAATACCTGTTGGATATCCAATATTACTTGAAAATACAAGCTTTATTCAAGATTGGAATTATGCAGAATTAAGATGGGATGAAGCAGGTACTGTTAACAGTCAAATCTTTTATGACTTTTCAGTTGGTACTGGTACTGGTATTTGGAATACCGATGTAGACCATGTTGGTGATGTTTATATTATACAGGATTCTATTTCAGGTGAGTCAATATCATATACAGTTGAAATAGGCGATGATGAACAAGATGTTATAAATGCACTTAAAGCCGCATTTGACGCGGCGCAGTCTGGTAATAATTCAGCATCTGCAGATAATTTTGCAATGCCATGGGATGATTATTCTGCGGAGTCTCTTGATACAATTGGCAATGGATATAAAGATACTTTAAGGTTAAGGAGATTATCGAATGATGGTGGATTAAGTAGAGAGCAATGGGTTGCATTAACAGACGATAAAAAAACAGGTACAACTACATCAAATCCTCAATTACAATTACAGATATCATCTGGTAATAATGTAAATACGTGGAATAGATTTGGCCATGGTAATTTTTATGAAATAGAATGGATTCTTGATTTAATAGATAATCCTGAAGGCAATGAATGGAATTATAATGTAAGAGGAGATTTAGGAGATTTTGAAAAGATTGCAGTTGTCCTACCATATACTGGAAAGTATTCTCTTAAGATGAGATTATATGATACCTTTAATGACATTTCCGAAAAAATAGAACACGGCTTATTAGAAATAGGAAATAAGCAAGCAGAGTTTGTAGGATTTTATAAATTTAGAGAAAAAGAATATACATGGAATAGTAAGCCTACAAATCCTAAAATGAAAAATATAACATGGAATGGTTATGGTTCTATATGGGATTTACCTATTGCAGGTAATAATATAGTAGATGACTCCACTGATACTCTTTTAGTAAACAGAGGGATAGATTCAGCACATGCAAGTTTATATGAATCTTTAGATAGGGCTAATTATATTTTAAATAAAGAAACGATTGATAAATCAACCGACCCATTTACAGTAAATGATAATAAAGATGTTTCACTTTCTTATTATTATAATGATGGAATAAATCCTGAAGCTGTAAGTAAATTATTTACACCAGGACCATACAGCTGGGATAATATGAACCCCGGTAGTTGGGATGATTTATATCACTTATGGTGGTCTTCTGCTAAAGTAACAGGCGATACTCCTTCTAGTTTTAGAATAACTACGGACTTTGCAGATAATACTGTACAGAGAAGTATTAAGATAACACAACAGTTTCCAGACCCTGATATAGGAGAACATATATTTGATGTAAATACGGTTACAATGATACAGGCTGCGGCTGAGTTAAATGCAAGTACAAATGATGTAATTAGTAAATATGTATGGAACGCAGTAATTCACGATTCTAATAATGATGGAGTCGCAGATACTGAAAAATATATTTTAGCAGTTGCTAAAAAATTCGGTCAAAACGGAGACTGGACAACATTAGAAGGAACAAATGTAACGATAACATCGAAAGCTTTACATGAAGTAAATAATCCTACATTTAATGATGTTCACTTTATTAAGGAAGATAAACAATTACCTAAATTAACATTTGTTACATTTACTTATGACAAATCTGAGATTCCAGGTAAATGTGAACCTGAATGGCACTTAATAAATAATGATAGCCCCGAAACCGATGATATATACTTTACAGGCAGATGGTTTACTTACCTCTTCAAGCGCGAAGGTAATTACACTGTCGACCTAACATTAGAAGACACTAATGGAAACAAAATGACAAAATCGCGCAATATTGTAATAATAAAATAAAAAGAGAAGAATGGCAATTTCAACAACAACAATTCTTGGAACTGATTCAATTTCGGCTTCTAGGCTAACAATCAACGATAACTTTACGGTTGTCAAAGATGAGATTAATTCAATCGAAACTTATGTAAATCCGTCTACTGCAACAGTAAGTGGTTTAACTTTACTAGAAACTAGTAAACTGACAGTTGGTCCTACGTCAAGCCCTAATCTTCAACTCACAACTTCGGCATTCGACATTAATATGGCGACAACTTTTAAGAAGTCGATTACGCAAAAGCAGTATGGAATTTTTAATAACTTTTATAGTACAGGTACAACCTATGCATTAAAAGCTAGTACAAATTCAAATGCTTTTACAATGCTTACAAGTTCAACGTTTGGTAGTTATGTATTAATACACGATACAGGAGCTGACTTTATAGTTACGCTTTCTGCACCTACTGCTAATCCTGGACAGGAAGTTACTTTTTATCTTGAGCAGTCGGCTGACGTTAACTTTAAGATGACTATTAAACCAGCATCAGCAGCAGACATTACTTGGGGTAATAATACTGGAGGAGTAGAAGATGAAATTGAATTAAATGAGACTGGTTCGAGCGTTACACTTAGGTCTGTAACTAATTCGGCAGGAAGTCAAACATGGTACATTGTGGGTAGTCACAATATATCATTGTTCTAAAATTAAAATAGGAAAAATAGATGGCAGCACCATTAATTAGAACACCGCAATTACAAGGAGGAACGCTATATGCGTTTTCTTCTGCAGCACAGGATTTAACTAAGAGCTTTAACAATGATAATCTAAAATTTCAATTTAGTAAATATGTTCTTATGGATTTACCTGATACTGGGAGACCTGTAAACGGTGAAAACAGAACAGTATTTAACACAATTGATGGGGCTATTTATAATCAATTAAATACTGATGATAATATAAACCTTGCAGAATCACTACAAAACTATGCATTGAATTTAGAAACTTTACTATTAAGTGATGATGACTATGATTCAAGTATAAAAAAGAGCGTTGCAGAACGTGTATTTTTTAAATGGTTAAAAGAAGTAGCAGCAATTAGATTTAGAAGTGCACTTAATAATGAAGCAGATTCTGGTGTAACTAGATTTATAGAGCAAGACACAGTTGCAACAGGAAGTAAACAATATGATAGAGTATGTAAATATATTGGAGATATAGATGTTACAAATAACGTTGAGAAAAACGGGCATACATATAGTGAGATTTATATAAATGTTCCTACTAAACACGGAAATACTCCTAAGATTTTATTTGAATCTATTAGTGACCAAAATTATTCTACAGGAAAAATAGTTTCAGGAGATGGTGAATTATTAGCAGGTAGAAATCAAGCAACTATACATCCTGATGGATTAGATACGGTAGCATTTTATGACTTTGACCAACCGATGATTTATACTTCTAGTACTAATGCATCATGGCATGGACAAAGTACTGCAAATACTTATTATTTAGAACCTACTACTTTTTTAAATCCTAATGATGATGAAATTACAAAGGTATATTCAGATTATCAAGAAGGAGGATTAGGTACAACATTTACAGACTTAACTTATAATAGAAATAAATTAGATGGAATTGGAATTGATTTTGACCCTGACAATTATTTCGAAATTATAAACAGTACAAAGATTTCTACGCTTGGTGAATATGCTGGAATAGCACAATCTGAAAATTATGACTTTAATACCGTCTTAATATATTACGATGTATATGACCCTAATAACCCTACTGATAGGGCTACTAACTTATATGGAGTAATGTTTGTTGATAATTTAACACCGCTTACTACTAAGAGTTTTATACAAAGATATAAAAAGATAAAACCTAACCCGGTTACTGGACTAAATGGTAATTCTTATGGATTAAAGGTCAATCTTAAATTTGATACAAGTATTGATAACGTCGGACTAGAAACAGTCATAAATGATTACAATACATTTTCAATGGACTTGTTTATTGATGCAAGTATACAGCTACAAGAGTCAGCCAAGATATTTCTTAGACACGCAGACAGGTTAACAAGACTAGAGCTAAAACATAAAACATTAGAAGGCGTTGTTTATAGTAGTGAAAATGTAGGTGAAATAAAATCCAAGATTTTAGGATTAGAAAAGAATTTTAATAATTCACAATTAGCATTAGCAGATACTGATAGTTTACTAAACTTAATTAGTGCTAATTCAAAAGATATAAATAGTTTAGTATCAGGTAATATCCCTACTAAATTACAATATAATACAGAAGTTGTATTTGGAACATCTGGAATAGCGATTGATAAATCGGTACCTAATAAAATTAAGATTACTAATCTTAATCAACAATATAATGTAAATACATTGTATTCATTCCCTGTACTATCTACAACTTATGATAAAATTTCTCAATATATTACGGCCAATGAGCTTACTGTAAGTAGTCCATTTGATTTAAATGGAGCTTCATTAAAAGCTTATATAAGGCTAAAGGAATTTACAAATTATGTCGCAGTATATACGACAAATGACCCAACTTCAGATATTAATTTTTATATTAATGATTCAGATTTTTCATTTAAAACAGGACAGACGGTTAGATTCGTATTTCCAAGTGATTTTGCTTTATCATCAAATAAAATTAATTTTTATAGTGATACTTTAGATAAGTTTGGAGATGGTTCACAATTCTACAATAAATTAATGGGAAGCATAGTGTTAGGTAATTTACTAAACCTAACAACTGCAGGTAAAGCACATCCTATTGTTGAAGTAGTATGTATAGATGCAGCAACATATACATTTAGAATAGATATAATAAGATAATAAAATGGCAGAAACTCACAATTCATTAAATACAATATTAAAGCAGTTTTTACAACTGAACACTAATTCTTTGGAAATATTTGAAAGAATTAATGAGGCAATTACTAGTGATTTAAAAACGGTAGATGTTGATATTTTCGAACAAGATGGTACATTAAAGAAATTAACAATTCCTAGTTTTGGGTATTTAAAAAATGAAATATCTAGACTAGATGAAAACGTAAAGGCGCTATCAGGTATAGGAGATTCAAATACAAATGTAAGATTAGCAGATGGTAGTTTTAGAAGAGTATTAATCTCTAAAATAAAAACACCTGGTAATACTCTTACAACTTTAGGAAATCCTTCTACGTTTGAATCTAAGACTAATTCATTTTTTGAAGATTTTTTAAATCCGCTATTATTTATTACAGTAGATGTATCTGGTCAAATACCTTCAGATACTGAAAGAGTAAATGCGGCAAGATACTTATTAAATCTAGATACAGATACTAAAAGAAGATATTGGGAAGATAATATATCTGGGAGGTCGGACCTTTCACATAGTCAATTTCTAAAAGATATTGTATTACAAAATATTAGCGCGACAGAAGACGAAGAACTTAGAGATATGCCGCCTAGAAAAACTAGATATAAAGGCTCATTCAATGTTATTAGAATAGCAGACGAAGATTTTACAGAGACTATTAATGAAATTGAAATCACTAGAAGAAGAATACTTTATACATTTAATAAATTAACATATTCTGATGATACTTTAGATTTATCTGATACATTAGATTTGAAAATAGGAGAGACTATATTAGTAAACAAAGAGCCATTTAATACTAGATATAGAGTAAAATCAATTGATTCTTCTACATTACAAGTAGAACTAGAATTAATAGAAGGATTTTTACCTATAGAAATAGGAACTAATATTTTAAAAATCCATAGAGATATAGATGATACTGTGTTTATTGAAATACCATGTGGATTAGATGAGTATACTGTAACTTTTATAAAACCTATTGACCCAGTATCAAAAGTAATTGCTGATGATTGGTCGCCAGGTATAGCATATTATAGTAATTCATTAACAATAAGTGCAGATGGCGAAACGCAAACACTTGAGACTTACTATAAAAATCAAGTTGCAGATTTCGGATTATTTATTAAATCATTTGCAAATGATAGAATACCGCCTTCAGTATATGCAGAAACGCCAGATGCTCCTGTATTATCTAGTAGTAGCTTTAAGGTTATTCAAATTAATAAACATATTACTGATAGTAAAGCTTTTACTAAACTACAGCGACTACATAATCAAAAGAATAGATTAATAACTAGTCTTAAGAGAAATGATTCTGCAATAGAATCAATGAGAAGTACCCTTGCTACAAAAAGATATAAAGGCTCAATTGAAAGAGATAATGATAAACAACAACTATTTGCTTTAGTAGAATCAAGAGCTGCTAATGCAGAACAGTTTGCATCCATTGTTAGAGATATTACTACAACATCTGCAGATGATGATTTACAAACAGTAAAACCTAAATACAGAGTTGTTGGATTCTGGCCATTTCCATCTGGAAAAGCATCAAGATATACTGCAACGCAAGAAGTAGTTCAATTTAAAGTACAATATAGATATGTTTCTAATACAGGTAATGCTAATCAGCCTGAACAAGTAACGTTTGAAGATAATGGAGTTAATAGAATTGGTAGTATTACAAACTGGCAAGAATTTTTAACAAATCCTAGAAACAGGGCCAAAGATGCTAAGGGTAATTTCCAATGGCAAATAGAAGCAGTTGAAGATGCTGATTCAATTAATAGTAATCAATTAGATATAGCTATTAATCAAGGAGAAAAGATTGAAATTAGAATAAAAAGTATTTCTGAAGCCGGATATCCTTCTAATCCTGCAGAGTCAGATTATAGTAAAGTTACTGTTATAGAATTTCCAGATTCTCTTATTCAGGATGATAAGGTTAGTGAGATTATTACTCAAAATGAAAAAGACCTTGTAAGAGTAAAGCTACAAGATGAATTAACATCTCAAGGAGTTTCTGTTCACGTGTCTGGTTCATTTACAACTAATGAAAATTATTTTGCACATCCTGCTACTGAAATAGCATCAGGATTCTTATCAGCTGAACAAACTCCTGTTACTTTATTTGATAAATTACAAGAAATGAGCCAAAAGCTAGAAGAGTTTGAAGCAATACTTACTAATATTAAAGGAGACCTTGTTGTTAAAATACTTAATGAAGATGGCGTTGAGAATACTATTACTAACGGAAGCTTTAATGAATTCTTTGCTGGATATTACGATTCTGAAGTTGATGCACTTACTGTTAAGAAAGGAGCGATTATTTCTAAGACATTCTTTTTAATTATTGAAAACGATGCAGCAACTCCTCTAGAATTAGTTGGTAGAATTTATGGAGATAGAACATTAAAAGCTTATAATTCAGGAGGTAAATTTGGAGATGCAATTTTAACAGGAACAGAGCACGTATTTGCAAGTGATAGTTATTATACTCAAAGAGGTAAATATGATTATGTTCCTTTATTATATACTAATTCTGATGTAACGGCTCAGTCTACTTTTGACTATGTAAATGACACTCCTCATCAAAGTGCACAAAAAAGAAATCAACTTGTATATACAAAATATAAATCTGTTTCTGGTAATGAAGAATTCTATGTAGATTATGATAATGATTCTCCTGCATCTACAATTGCAGGCGTTGATGATGCAGAATATAGCTGGTCTGGTGCAAGTTTTACATCAAGTGGAAATACTGCAGATTATGTATGGAATGGTAATTATGATGCAGGTAGTAATGATGCGCAAGTAATGTCTATACCTGCAGATTATAATAATAGAATTTATATACATTCAACACATCCTGATGTAGTTAAAGGTAAAAGAAGCTCAACTGTTATGTCTTATATTGCAGTAAATGCAAAAACAGCAGGCCTTACTTCAGATGTTACTAATGGTAAAAAACAAACAGGATTCTTTTATGACTCAAATGCTCCTGCTGCAGACCCTGCTTCAACTACCTATGTAGGAGGATTTGGTAATGCAACATCATTAGTTGGTAAATCATATACAAGTAATCAGCCAATTGGTAGAACAATAAAAATGGCATTTGAGCCAAATGACCAATATTTACTAGGAGGAAAAAGTGTAGGAGCATATTTATTTTTAGCTCCTGAAAATGAGAAAAGTTTAAATGTAAATGGTAACGATGCACTATCACTTAAAACTGTTGAGTTTGGTTTTAGTAAAGCTATAAGTATACCTATTATATTCCAATATAGAATGACAGACTATAAAGGAGTTGGTACAACTGGACTAGGATTTATTGGAGGAGATAAGTCTGAAACTATACAAGATTTAACTTATGCAAAGAGAATGGGATTTGATATTAAAACATCTGCAGCAATGGATGAAGCAGAATTCCACTTTGATATAGAAGTATTTGCTAAATATAGGTCTAAGAAATTATCAGCCGATAAAGTTCCAACTAAAGATATTAATCTTGCACTTGCAGATTTAACAAAAGAATTATCTGATAAAGTAGTTCCTACTGTTAAGGAAAGAACTCGAAGAGGTAGACGTATAACTAGGACTAATAGATAATAATGAAATATAAGCATGGACCATGGCAATAAAATTATTAGAGAACGTTTCATTTGGGCTAGTTCGAACAAACCCAAAACTGTCAACTAACGTAAAGTTAGTATGCGATTCTAATTATGGGCTTACACTTGAAAGTTTTGATGCAAATCCAGAATTATCAGATAAACAATTTAAAGGAATAAGAGTTAGCCCAGATACTGATTATGCATTCGACCTATATAGGTTCTATGATAGAGGAGCAGTATCTCCTGATATTTCATTTGATGTATTTAGAGCTTCATCAGATTTGAATATTAAGAAGTCATTTTCTGAACAATATGAAATGACATATTCATTAGGAGCTGAAGCTATCAATTCAGATTTATATGAAGAAGAATTTGGTATACTTGCGCCACTATGGCTAGGTAAAAATGTACCTAATTATTTTATAATACTCAAAACAGAAGGCCCTGTTAACGATAATACAAAAGATGCTACTATCACAACAGATGATATTCAAATTCAAAGTGATTCCTTTCAAGACTCTATACTTGCAAATTCAGAGATTATAAAAACATTTGATTTAAGGTCTACTACGCCACTAGGTAAATACTTAAGAAATCATATTAGCAGTCCTGATTTTCCTGCTACTCCATTTTCATTTTCTGCAGACAGATTTGAAATTTCTAATTGGAGAGGAATTGATATTGATACTGGTGGATTTGCAGAAAAAGGTGATTATATATGGGGTGATTTTATAGGAAAAGATAAAACTTTAATAGAAGATGAGCATTTTATAACAGATGGATTTAAACGTAATAATTTAGCTTGCGCTAATTTAATGAATTTATATTTTTTATTCGATGATAAAACTTCAGATGAATATAGTATTAATAGATATTTTGGATTCTATGTAAATGAAATACCGGAAGCAAGTATTGAAATGAATGGACGTTCGGCCTTTTTAAGAAGAGATGAAGAGCCAACACAGATTCCTGTAGTTACTTCAACTAATGATATTATATTTGATAATTCTAAAGATTTTACTCAAACAAATAATAATGGTATATTATTTAATATAAATCAATTTAAAGTTGATTTACCAACATATCGTATAAATGGATTTGATGCATTTCAGAATGCGGACTTTTTACCTAAATCAGGAACTACTGGAGATGTTGATACATTAAATAGTATTTTCTATATTAAAGATAAACATAATAATTTTTATAATTTAAAAAGGAGACGTAGTGATGATGCAACAGTTTCTTTATGGGAGCATAAAAAACAATTAAGAATTCAAACTAAAGAAGTTAATTTCAAAGATTTTACTGGATTTCAAAATAATGCATTATTAACAACAAGAGCTATTATTAATGAAATACCTGGTAAGGCTAATATAAGCTTAGAGGTAAAAGGTAATCCACCAGAAGGAGACAGTTATTTTTGTGGACTTCCTAACAGAGCAGAATATTCATTTAAAGTTTTACAAAATAACCCAAATGGTAATACTTTTATAATAAATACAAACAGTGCACTTCCATTTAGTGTACAGGCCGTCTGGGCCTTTGGTACTAAAGACGCATTTGTGGATGACTTAATTGATGCATGGCAAACATCTACTGCACCTGATTTTAGAACATATTCATTATCTAAATTAACGGATTCACAAGGAAATACTAGCGGGTTTAAGGCTATACAAAGAAAATGGACTGGCATAGATGCAGATTTTACTATTTCTGTTGTTGAACCTAATGGTTCAAACGCTACAGCTGCTAGCTTTTCAGTAGTAGAAGATATACCATCTTCAATAACTGATAATATAATTACTGCAAGTTCTACATTAGCACCTGTTACAAGTGAGGCAGTAGATAGATTTTTTAATCCAAACGGAACCGCTTCAGAAGTTGCAACATCAATGGCTGCAGCATTTAATAATATTGATAATAGAAGATTTCAAGCAGTTGCAATAGATGGTAAAATAGTTATTATTGCTAGAGTAACTGGAGCAAATGGTAATAACATATTGTTTGGTAGAAATAGATTTACACAAGGTGCTCATTTTAATATATTATCGAATAATAATTATGAAGTGACTATCAAGGCTGAAGGTACTGGTATTATTAGTTTATCAAGTACAGTAAATACTGTAGTAACCGGTGCATCAGGAGTTAGCCAAACATATTTTCTATCAGAATTAGAAGTTGGTGATAATATTATTATTGCAGATAACGCATATCCAGTAGAAGCTGTATCATCTGATATATTTGCTACAATACAATACCCAGGAGAAGAGACTTATGTTGGAGTATTTGATATAGAAAAGAAATTTATACACCCTGAATTTGATTTATGGTATTTAATTGGAGGTTCTGGTAATGCAAAGAGTAAAGCTTCAGTAGAAATTAAAAGATTAAATTCATTCTTAAAGCCTAATAGGTATTTAAGAGTTGTTGAAAATCCACAAGTTCCTGGTATACCAGGATATAGTAAAATAATACAGGCAGGATATTACGTAGATGAGCCTATTTATAATGTAACAGGAGATTCAATTATAGGTTTTAATAATTTTAATGAATATGCAAGTGTATATGTAGATGATAGTGATGTTATTTTTAGAGATTCATTAAATGAAATATACTTAAACGAATTATTTAAACCAAGCGTTGGTAGATTTTCATTTTTTCCTATTAGAGATTTTGATTTTGATTTTTATAGTACTGAATATGGAGGTATTAAAGAATTAGAAATAGAAAAGAAATACTATTCTAAGTTTTCTGAAACTGCATTAAGTGGAGTAACTAATTACCACAGACATACGGACACTGAGGATTTTTATGATAACTTTGAATTTGGCCAATTATTAGGAGTACTACAAGAAGAGGCATCTGGTAATGATATAGTTTCTGCTACTGTAGATTCTGAATATAAAAGATTAAATGAAAATAATATTAAAGAGTTAACTCTTATTTCTAGAGTTGCACCTTCAATTAATAAATGGGTAATGAGTAACCACGGAGCTTTACCTGGCCATGATGTTAGAGGAAGAGATTATAGATTAAATGTTAGTGATTCATTTGGATTATTTTCATTTTCGCCTGCAGAAGACGAGGAAGAAAGAGATACAAACTCATTTACACATGAATGGTATTTATTACAAAGAATTCCTAGGTATTATGGTCTATATGATAAAACAGATTTGAATGTTGTATTTAGTTATTTCCCTACTTTATTAGATGTTACATCAGATGGGCTTAAAAGTATAACTGAAGATTATTTTACTGATTATTTTGTAGTTGATTATCAAAACTACCCTAACCTTGTTAATGATGGTGGAGATGACCCGCTAGATGCAGTTGCATCTGGAGTTGAAGGATTCTATAAATTAAATAGTGAGCTTGCAATACCTGCAGGTAATGTTGCTGATTATGATGCAGTAGATGTAGATAAACAAATTAGATATTCTGTATTTGGCGGAGGTAGTGATACTTCTCATTCACAGACATTTTTTAGAGGAGCAAAAATAGTTATTAAGGAAAGAGTAGAAAATACACTTAATATTAATAATAATATAAGAGAAATCAAATTTAAAGAAAGCACTAAATATAATGATTATAAATTTAGCTGTGTACTTATACCACATGCAGGTGAATATCCTCAAACAATAAATACAGTAGATAAATTTGGAGTATTACAAACTACGCCAGGAGTAAATAGAGGATTATCTGATATTGATGTTATTGTAAATGAAAAATACAAACATATAACCTTTGTTATTTATGTTAAGCTTGATGATGTGCTAACATTAAACGGTAAATTTGTTGATAGAACTGCATTGTATGCGTTAAAAACTAAATATAATACACTTGACGGTACTTCAACATTTAGAAGTGCAGATAATATAGATATTAGAGGTGCAATAGACCTTAATGTTGGAGCTTCAAATTTTGCAACAGGTCTTATTAGAGGAGTTCCTGATGCTAATGGCCAAAAAACCGAATTTACAAAGGAAATTCAACCAGGTGCTGACGGTAAATTTGGAACACTTGTCGTTGGTTATTTAAATAATTCTATACAATATACAATGGAAGTCACTGGTGTTGTAGATAATGATACTCTTTTAGTTCAGAATATTTCACCATCCGGTTCTCCGTTTTATATTAGTCAAGATACTATAGAAAAAGGAACTTTTAAATATGAAGGAGGTGGATTTAATTACTATGATAGTAATATAAATTCAATATCATTTGCTAATATAGCTAAAAGAATTAATAGAGGTTCTCACGAAAATATTAACTTTACTACAATAAAAGAAGACGGTACATCTAGTAATAATGACTTTGTAGTTGAATTATTTGCTGCTGATAAAATGGTTGTTGCTAGGTACTTAACTTATAGAGATTTATCCGAGCGCCCATCATCACAATCTAGAAAATCACCTGGGCATAGAATAGCAATTAGGAATAGAGCAGTTATACAACCTATATTTAGACACAGTGGAGAATTTACTCCTAAATTTACAGATGTTATAAAATTTAAAGACCCGCTTAATACTTTTACATATACTGATATATCAGTACCAGGTGGTACAACGCTTCTGGCTAATGATATTAAAGACTCACAATTAAAAAATAATTTAAGACATAAAAATACTCAATTCAAAGTTAATAAATCATTTGCAGAAATAAGAAATCTATATTATCACAGAGTTAATGAATTAAATTCTGATGGTATTTTAGAATTAAATAGCAGAACTGCATTTGGTCCTAGATATCCTCTTATTGGTGAAATTGCAATAGAAAGTGTTAATTTTAGATTGTTTAAATCTAATTGGGATACTAATTATTTCAATAGAGCTATTACTAAATTAGACGAAAGAGGAGTAATAGGTACTAGAAATTCAAAAGAAGATAAAAGCTTTTATGGTTCTAAGATTATGAAAATACCTGATGAAATACTAGTAGATATATTTAAACAAAAAGAAGTTTCTTCACAGGAAGAATTAGATGCAATTAATATTGATGAACCTAGTAATATATATGATTTAATATTTTTTAATGATACTATAAATAATCAAGTTATTATAGATGTATATTTAGAAAAAAGACTAATTGAATATTTATCTATAAGTGGCGTTACTGCATTCTTTGATAAATATGTAAACCCTACATTAGGAGTTGGTGATTTATCTACGCTAAAGGATGATGTTGATTTTTATATAAAGGAAAATATTTTACCTAGATTAAAAATACAGGATACTAATTTATTTGTATTAGTTTCTGAGAATGAATCACTAAATGATTCAGTTCCATTTATTAATAGCGAAGTAAGCGATGTAGATAAACTTGTTTCAGGATTATCACTTGCAACTTCATTTAGAATTAAGAAATTAAATAGTTCAAATAACTTTAATTTTAGGCTGATATATAATACAAGACCGAGCGAGTTTTATTCAATTGGACCGAGCTTTAAAATAATAAAAATATAGAATGGCGAATATAACGATAAAAGAAATACTATCCGCGGATAAGGTATCGGAATTAGTAGATAAGGTAAATTTTAATTTCGACCAATTACTAATAAATGGAGGAGGACCTCCTGGCCCAAAGGGTTCAACTGGAGATGTTGGACCTCAAGGTATTACTGGTACTAGATGGTTTACTGCAAGGGATATTAGAAGAGCAACAGATGAAACTAATAATGACGTAGTAGGTAATGTAAATTTACCAGGATATGAT
>TARA_R110001592_G_scaffold19116_5_pt1 | contig 23395 bp, 16 predicted proteins | sample TARA_R110001592 | Tara Oceans TARA_R110001592 (sample SAMEA4398387) | marine metagenome | biome: Polar Biome; feature: [SRF] surface water layer (ENVO:00010504); material: water (ENVO:00002006), including particulate matter (ENVO:01000060) such as... | depth 5 m | reverse complement strand
AAGTGAGCCGTACTTTAACCCGTTTGCGCTTGAGGCACTAGCCGTTCTGGGGCGCTTTAGAGGTCGTTTTGAGATGCAGGTCGCAGCGTAAGCCCTTACTCACACTTCAAGCCACTCACGGCGGACGTCGTCTGCTTTGAGCAGGCTGTCTGGGGTGCCTTCGTAGACGATCTGTCCATGGCCCATGACATAGAGTCGATGGGAAATGCGCAGCGCAATCGTCAACTTTTGCTCGACCAAAAGGATGGCGACACCGCGACTGGCGATCTCCTGTAATAGCTCCCCGACCTGCTCGACTACCTTCGGGGCAAGGCCCTCGGTAGGCTCGTCGATCATGATGAGCTCCGGGTCGCCCATCAGAGTGCGGCACATGCACAGCATCTGCTGTTCGCCCCCGCTGAGTACGCCTCCGGCTACGTCGGCGCGTTCGCCGAGGTTCGGAAACATGCGGAACATCTCCTCGATGCTCCAGCGCGTGCTACCTTTACTGCTCTTCATGCCTAGCAAAAGGTTCTGGCGTACCGTAAGGCCTGGGAAGATGTCGCGATTCTCTGGCACGCAGCCGATGCCGAGTTTGGCGATCTCGTAGCTCTTCTTGCCCGCAATCTGCTGGCCCTTGAAAGTGATGGAGCCAGAAGGTTCCACTTCGCCCATTATGGTCTTTACCGTTGTTGAGCGTCCCACGCCATTGCGCCCGAGTAGGCTGACGATCTCGCCTTCCCCGACCTCGAAATTGACGCCGCGTAGGATGTGGCTTTTGCCATACCAGGCGTTTAGGTCTTTGACTTCAAGCATCGCTGCCTCCCGGAACTACTTCGCCCAGATAGGCTTCCTGTACACGCGGGTTGCCACGGATCTTGCTAGGTATGTCAGAGGCAATGATCTCCCCATATACCAATACGGAAATGCGATCGGCCATATCGAACACGATATTCATGTCGTGCTCCACCATAATCAGGGTCTTGCCCGCTGTAACCTTGCGGATCAAGGCAACGGCATTGGTAGCTTCGGTGTGGCTCATACCTGCCACTGGCTCGTCGAGCAGAATCATCTCGGCGCCGCTGGCGATCGCGATGCCCAATTCCAAGGCTCTCTGTTCAGCATAGGCGAGTTCGCCGGCGGGAAGATTGCGCCGCGCATGTAGGCCGATCTCATCTAGTAACTCCTCTGTACGGTTATTCAGAGCCTTAGCCTTGCCCAACAGTTGCCAGAAAGAGTAGCGATAACCCATGGACCAAAGCAGGGCGCAGCGCACGTTCTCGAACACGCTCAACAGGGGAAATATGTTGGTTACCTGAAAGCTCCGGGCGAGCCCGAGCCGAGTTATTTCGAAGGGGCTGCGGTTATGAATAGGCTCGCCTTTGAACAGTATGCTGCCGGAACTGACATGATAGCGCCCACTAATTAAGTGGAATAGCGTGGATTTGCCCGCACCGTTGGGACCGATAATGGCATGCTTCTCGCCCGGATTAATCTCGAGATTTACATCGCGAATGATCTTGGTGTTGCCGAATTGCTTGCTGAGGCCTTGTAGCTGCAGGAGGCTCATTTCTGCTCTCCCGAATCGATGGTATTGGCCTGTGCCCATGCCTCGCGAAGCGCAGGCAATGAGCGGCGCAGCGCGACGAAAGAGCCTAGTGCGATCATGACCAATACCGCCCAGCTCAGTACACCACTGGAATTAAAGCTGGCGCCAAGGAATACGAATTCCTCCTCGCTACTATGGGCCATCTCGACCATTGCCACTAGGCTGAGTGCGAACACCGCGCCGGGAATAGCGGTCACTATATAGGGTTTGATCAGAAGGCGTATCTTGCCTAGATGCCAAGGGGTGCGGTGCATCATGAGGAAGCCGGTAAGCCCATTTGGCAGGAACATCACCGTCAACACGAACATGATACCGAGGTAGAGCATCCACAGAGTGGTGTAGTGGCTTAATACTGAGTTCATTAAGGTGAGAACCACTGCCCCCACGATAGGCCCGATGAAGAAGCCGAGACCGCCGATATAGGCCATCAGGAGGACATTGCCGGAGGTCACTGCATTGAGGTTCTGCTCTGTCAGTATTTCGTAATTCACGGCGAACAAGCCGCCGGCGATGCCCGCGAAGAAGCCAGACATCACGAAGGAGATCAGGCGCACGCGCCGCGCGCTATAGCCGATAAATTCCGCGCGTTCGGGATTGTCACGCACGGCATTGGCCATGCGTCCGGCAGGAGTCTGAGTGAATAGATACATGGCCAGTGTGGCGATAAACATCCATGCGGCAGCTAGGTAGTAGACTTGAACATCCTGTGCAAAGTCGTAGCCGAAGAAAGTGGGACCATAGGTACGGTCGCCACTGACACCCGCCTCTCCGCCGAAGAAAGATACTAGGATTAATGACGAGGCGGCGATGAGTTCGCCGACACCTAGCGAGATCATCGCAAACACGGTGCCTGCCTTGTGGGTGGAGAAGCTGCCGATAAACAGCGCCGCGAGTAGACCGAATAGTCCGCCGACTAAGGGGATAAGCGTTACGGAGAAGAAGTAATCGCCATCCTCTATGCCAAGCAGTGCATGCACTGCCATGAATCCACCTAAGCCGAAGTAAACGGCATGTCCGAAGGAGAGCATGCCGCCTTGACCAAGGAGCATGTTGTAGCTCAGCGCGAAGACGATGGCGATGGCCATCTGATTGAGTATCGATACTGAGAGTAGAGAGGTGAAAAGCTGCGGAAGCAGCACTATCACGATCGCGAAAATAATCCACACGGCAAACTTAAACACGTCAACTCTCCCGCTTGCCGAAGAGGCCGGAGGGGCGGAATATCAGCACCAACACTAACAATAAATAAGGCAGGATCGGCGCTATCTGAGGAAGTGTAAGGCGCCAGATGTCATTAAGAGGGTGATCGCGCTCGAAGCTAACGCCTAACCAATTGAGCAGGTCGGGCATGCCGAGGTCCGAGGCGATGGCATAGGACTGCAAAAGCCCGATCAATAAGGAGGCCACGAGGGCGCCCGCTAGTGATCCAAGCCCACCGATTACTACGATCACAAACACGATGCTGCCGAGCACCATCGCCATGCCCGGGAAGGTGGTGAGCACGGGGCCTGCGATTACTCCAGCCAGTCCTGCGAGACCGGTGCCAACGCCGAATACCGCCATAAAAATCAACGGCACATTGTGGCCAAGATTGCCTACGGTATGGGGGTGCGTGATCGCCGCTTGAATGATTATGCCTATGCGAGTGCGGGTGAGCACAAAGTAAAGAGCAATGAAGATGGCGATGGAGATGAAGATCATGAAGGCTTTGTATGCGGGGAAATTCTGGCCGAACAGGGTGAACAGAGGGAAGTCTAGAATGTCCGGCGAGCGATAATCTTTAGTCGCTCGGCCCCAGAAGAACTGCACGGCCTCTTCGATCAGAAAGGCAAGGCCGAAGGTGAAGATCAGCTCTGCTACGTGCCCCGATTTGTGTACGCGGCGCAGGCCATATCGTTCTACTAATGCGCCTAATACGCCGACCAGCACAGGCGCGACGATTAACGCAGGCCAGAAGCCGGTGTAGAGGCTGATGGAATACGCAAAATACGCTCCCAGCATATAGAAACTGGCGTGGGCGAAGTTGAGCACGCCCATCATGCTGAAGATGAGGGTGAGGCCGCTTGCGAGCATGAACAGCAGCAGGCCAGTGACGAGTCCATTGAGTGTCGCGAAAATCAGTACTTCGAACATTGTATGGGCAAAACTCGCTGGCTACTGTTGTGGACGATTCATGTTGCAGCTACTGGGGGAGATAGTGTCCGCCGCTGGTACGCTGAACTCGGTGACCAGGCCGAAGCCTGAGTTGTCCGCATCGAACACTACGTTCTCGTCGGTGTGCACAGAAATATACAATGGTTGAAAGGCCTGGTGGTCTCCGCCGCGCATCCATACTTCTTCGCCAGTCATATTAGTCACGCGCATGTCTTCCATCGCCGTGGCAATCGCGAAGGGGTCTGTGCCGCCGGTCTCCTCCATCGCAAGCGTCAACATTTGCAATACAGTAGCTAAGCGTGGCTGAGTAATGTCTTTATGGGGAAACTTGGCCTTGAATGCTTCTGTGTAAGCCTTGCGCACATCATTAGTAACCGGATTGGCGTAGTCGTTGTGAACGAGTCGAATCTTGTCCTTGCCGGCCTCGCCGAGTGTTGCGGTAATGCCATCGTAGGCTGCATAGAAAGTGTAAATAGGCACATCGAGGCCCGCATCGATAATGCTGCGGCCTAGCGCGACCATATCGCCGCCCCAATTACCGGTAATAATGGCATCGGCTCCGGATGAGACGATCTTCGTGACATAGGGGGTGAAGTCTTTCACTTGACCAATTGGATGTAACTCGTTGCCTACTATCTCGATATCGGGGCGCTTTGCCGCCAACATGCTGATGGCCGCATCACCAACGGCCTTGCCGAAGGAGTAGTCTTGTCCAATGACATAGACCTTTTGGATATCCGGATTGGCAGCAATGTGGCTGGTCATCACGTCCATCTTCATGTCCGAGTGAGCGTCGAAGCGGAAATGCCAGAAACTACAGTCAGCGCCAGTGAGGATAGGGTCCACGGCCGCATAGTTGAGGAATAACACACGCTGGTCCGGGTTGCGGCGATTGTGGCGTTCAATCGCCGTGCTCAGTGCACTAGCGACTGCAGAGCCATTGCCCGAGACGACGAATTGTATGCCTTCGCTTATGGCGCGGCGCAGTTGTTGCTGTGAGTCTGCCGCGCTGCCCTTATTGTCTAGTGCGATGACTTCAATCTTGCGTCCACCAAGCACGCCGCCTTTATCGTTATAAAAATAGTCCGCAGCGAATTGGAGTTGCAGATAACCGCTTTCGCCCGTGGCTGCGAAGGTGCCCGACTGTGGGTCGATAAACGCGATGCGAATGGGGTCTTGGGCGAACGCTTGCCCCCCGCAAAACACTGCAAACGTTACACAAAACTGAGGAATATAGCGCAGAAGGCACACGGTTCTCTTGAGTATATTCATGGCGTAAATTCTTATGATAATTATTGAAGTGAAGTGGACTATCAGCCTTCGTGATGGACTGAATTAGTGCTGCGAATAAGGCATCCTGCCGACAACGCATTGTGACCACATTGGCATGGACATTAACTCACTAAACTTATTGAATCAAGCTAGCCAGTGTTCTGCTATGCCTACTCCATTAATTAAAACAATCCGCTTGTAATTGCCACGAGCCCAGCCAGTGCGACTGACCATAACGCACAGGCGATGATATCCAGCAGGCTGTAGCGGGCCCGCGCGAAACCGCTAATGCCCAGCATGGCGGGCAGTAGACTACGGATTGCAGGGATGAAACGGCCAATGAATATCGTGCTTGGGCCATAACGTAGGATTAGCTGTTCGCCGCGTTCCATTTGCTTGCGATAGCGTTGTGCGAGGCGAAACTGGTGCAGGCGCGGGCCTACATGTAAGCCGATGTAGAAACCCACGTGATCCCCGAGTAAGGCGCCGATGAATGCCAATGGCATAATCTGCCAGAGAGTCAGTATCTGCGTCTCAATCATCACAGTGGCTACGCCAAAAAGAATAAGACCAGACACGAATAGTCCTATTCCTAAGCAGGCCTCTGCGAAAGCGAGAAGGGGGATTAGCCAAGCCGCGTAATCGCGATTCGCATCTAACCAGTCGATTATGAGCGTGTCGATAGAACTTACTCCGTGTGCCGTTTGCAAGCGTGTGTTGTAGATACGCTGCTTCCGTCCAGCTAGACTTGCCGGCGCTTAATCGCATTGCGTGAATTGATGATTGTCACACTACTATTGCAGGCGTAGGATTATGCCGCTCGCAAATATGGACGCTTGCGCGCTTGTCCTGTGGCCTCGGTATGAGAAGGCCAATGTATTTTCCTCTGCAATAAGAAGGTATTCATTTTGACCGAACTCGCTTCCAGCGTAGTCATATCCGACAAGGATAAACGCACTACACTCATCGCCTTGCTGATTGTTTTCCTACTTGCCGCTCTCGATATGACCATTCTCTCTACGGCGATGCCGCGTATCGTTTCCGAGCTCAATGGCCTAGAGCTTTATGCTTGGGTTACTACATCTTACATGTTGGCCTCTACTGTGTTGGTGCCGATCTACGGCAAACTCGGCGACCTTTACGGCCGCAAGTTAATACTGGTGATCGGCATTAGCATCTTCTTAGTTGGCTCCATGCTATGCGGCATCAGTGGTGAGTTCGGGACCTTGCCCCTGCTTGGCGATGGCATGCATCAGCTCATTATCTTCAGAGCCGTGAAGGGGATTGGCGGGGCCGCACTATTCACAAGCGCCATCGGCATAATCGCTGACATCTATCCGCCTATGCAGCGCGCTAAGTTTATGGGTCTGTTCGGCGCCATCTTTGGTATCGCAAGTATTGTCGGCCCAGCATTGGGTGGTTTCTTAACCGACTTTGCCACCGTCACCATCAATGGTCACGAGATCGCTGGCTGGCGCTGGGTGTTCTATGCCAACGTGCCTCTGGGCATTTTAGCGCTGTGTATGATCGCGTTTAAGACACCGCGTCTTAATCATGGCAACCGTGGGCAGATCGACTTCTTGGGTGCCTTCTTGCTTCTGGTGGTATTCATCCCCTTCCTGCTCGCCCTCACCTGGGGTGGCCATCAGTACGCGTGGACCTCACCAATTCTGTTGAGCATGTTTGCACTTAGCTTCGTGTCGCTGCTGCTCTTCGTTTATGTTGAGTCGCGGGCGAAGGAGGCGATCATGCCTTTGAACCTATTTAGTAACCGCGTATTCGTGATTACTAATCTCTCCTCCTTCGTGATAGGCATGGCCTTTCTCGGGGTCATCATGTTTATGCCGCTGTTCATGCAGGTGGTTCTGGGCGTGAATGCAACCAATAGTGGCTTCTCCATGTTTCCGCTAATGCTGGGGCTGATGAGCGGCAGTATCGTAAGTGGCCGTATGGTTTCACGTACCGGCCACTACAAGCCTTTTCTGGTTGGTGGCGCCTTCGTACTACTTCTAGGGGTATTCTTGCTCAGCGGCATAGGCCCAGAGACGAGCCTGCTCGACCTAGCCCTGCGCATGGTGGTGGTAGGCATAGGCCTAGGCCCATCTCAGAGTCTTGTAAACCTCGTTGTACAGAGCGCCTTCCCTCCCTCGCAGATTGGTGTAGCCACCAGTTCGACGCAATTCTTCCGCCAGATAGGTAACACGGTTGGCATGGCATTATTCGGCACTTTGCTTACCCTGAACCTTACTGCCGAGCTGCCGAAACAATTGCCAATGATGACTTCGGCAATGGGACAAAGTTTCGACATGAGTCAGGCGCAGAGTTCGGTGATGAACCCCGGAGCGTTGCGTGCGCGTATTGAAGGCTCCTTCGATGGGATGATATCTACCTTAGAGCAAGCTTATGGGGGCGACGAGGCGGCTATTGCACAACTTCAGCAAAGTGCTCTAGTGCCTGAGCAAATAAAGGAACAACTGCCCCGTTCTGCGGCTGATGCTTTGCCTGCCTCGCAGATCCAGCAACGAGTGGGCGTAATCAGGGGCTTGTTCGCTGCTCGTGTCGATGAGACTGTGGCCAGCGTAGAGACGGGCGTCAAGCTTGCCTTTTCTAATGCGATCACCTCAATGTTCAGCACCAGTTTATGGATTCTGTTTCTTGGCTTCTTGTTTACCCTAGCAATCCCAGTGATCTCGCTGAGTCGCGAGGTTGAAACTGCTAAGCCTGAGGTAGACGCCGAAGTCAGCGCATAAAAAATCGGGCCTAGAGTTGAAGATACCCTAGGCCCGACTGATCCCCACATTAATTTTTTTGATCCTTCCTTCGAGCCTTAACTCGAAGCCGTCAGGCTCTTCTCAGCCTCTTCCCATGCCTCGAACATCTTTTCATAGGCCTCTGTAAAGCCAGCCTTTACCTCGTCCCAGGTATCGGTGGTATTGTTCGCCAATTGTTCGAGATGCACACCGACTACGGCTCGTTGCTCGTGTAGTTCTTCCATGGCATCGCGCGCCAGTTCTTGAGACTCGACGCTCATAACTTGCATATTTGCATCAATTCTCTCCTGCATTCTCTGTGTGTGTTCATCTAGAGCCTCTAGAGATTGCTCCACCTCGGCGACCACATTGTCGCGTTGTTGTGCAGTGTAGTTTGCGATCGAATCCATTAGCTCGTGGGTGTCATGTTGCAGTTCTTCGAAAGTGCTTGGCTGCGCGGCGGCACCAGAAGACAGGCCTAGCAACGCGAGCAAAGCGACTGCGAAAGCGCTATTCGCGATTCGGGACGCGCGTTTAAGTGTAGAGTTATCGTTAGATTGATAGTGTAAAATTTCCATATATTTATCCTCCTAGCAATGACTAAAATTTGCGTTTAGTTTGTTTGAAGTGGCAGTGGGGAGCGCAGTGTACAGATGTTTCTACAGGCGGCCTTCGTAGGCCTTTAACTCTTTGCCGAGGCTTTCCCAATACTGCTCTAGGCTGCCGCTAAGCTCCTCCCATTTATCCTCTCCGGATTCTTTGAAACTATGCAGTTTGGTCTGCGCCTTGCTGCGCATGGCGATGAGATTGAGTACGGTCTTGCGCTCTAACTCACTTGCCCGTTCCTGCTCTCGACTCATCTTCGCCTCTAGCGCGTCGATCTGCTTGCTTAGCGAATCCAACTGCTTCTCTAGGTTTTTTTCCATCTCTTTTTTGGATTTCATATTGCCTCCAGTTTCCAGCTTGGGCCAATTGGGTATTTGGATTTAGGAGTTGCCTTGCAGCACGTGTAGGCAAAGGACTCCCATAGCTCAAATACGAGATGTGTTCTTATTATTTTTTGTTTTAGGTCGACAGGGCACAGGGGATGAGAATGCTGCTTTTTGAGACAGCGGGCCTTAATTATTAAGGCGAATACGTGCCCGACGTTTTTTTGGCATGTGCTTCGAGGGTCGCATTTGACCTCGTTCATGTCAAATCAATGCCCGGGAGCGCAAGGGAGTATTCTGCGCAATGAACATTCCATTTGCGTAAGGTAGTCGCAATAGCGCTTTCAATCTAAGTGAGTAAATTCTATGCTTCAAGTCGCTTCAACCCAACGTGTGAGTGAGTGCGCAATTCAATGAAGTCAGTAGTGTCATTCCTGATCGACAAGCGCAGAGCTCTTTTGGCCCTGAGTCTAGTCGTCACCGTTTTGCTGGGATTGGGAATTCCGCGTGCGGGCTTCGATACCTCTCTGGGAGTGTTGCTCACCAAGAGCGATCCCTATCTGCAAGAGCGCGACCAGATGGCGCAGACTTTCCCGGCACCCGTCGAGATTAGTATCGCCATAGTGCCTGCTAGCGGAATTGTTTTCGAGCGAGAGACCCTGTTAGCGCTAGCTGAACTTAACAGAGAGTTTCGCAGCATCCCCTTGGCATTCTCGATGAACTCGATCTTGGAGTGGCAGTCGCCCTACGGAGATCAGAGCCTGTTTCCCCGCACCGTAACGCAGCAGACTCAATTCACAGAACAGGAACTGCTCGACGCCAAGCAGCGCGTAGTCGACGACCCATTCCTGAACAATAGCTATATCGCCCCTAGTTTCGATCTAACACTGGCAAGTGTGCGCCTGCGGCAGACGAGTATTAGTTCGCAGGAGAGTAAAGAGATTGTGCAGGCTAGCGATGCGCTCATAAAGAGCCTGCAGCAACGGCACCCAAGTGTGAACTTCTATGTCAGTAGCGAGGCTCATTATGAGCAGTCTAATCGCGACGCCATGATCAGCGACTTGAGTTTCCTGCTGCCTCTAGTCTTACTGCTGTGTACCGCCATAATTTGCCTTAGCTTCCGTTCCATAGCGCTAGGTTGTTGCATACTCGGTGTCGCGCTTGTCACCGTACTCATGACAATCGGAGCGCTCACTTGGGCGGGGCAGTCTTTCAACACCATCTCGGTGATGGCGCCTCTGGTGGTGGTTACTATTGCCGTGGCCGATAGCGTGCACATCATCTCGATATTCCGGCAGTCATTGTTGCAGGGGCTATCACCCGTGGCGGCCATGAGGCAGAGCCTGCGTTTCAATTTACGACCAATTAGTCTTGCGACCATCACGACATTTATCGGCTTCGCCAGTCTCAACCTCGCGTCCTCGCCCGCCATCAGTTCCTTCGGTACTGTCGTCGCGATCGGGGTCGCATTCGCCTACCTCCTCACGCTTGGCGTGCTGCCAGCACTCGTGTTGCTATTGCCCGAAGCGCGCCTAGGTAGTCGTGAAGCTAGCGGTGGTGTCGCGATCATCAATGCCAGCATCCGTGCTGCTCAAGATCTTGTCGCCAAGCATAGCAGGGCCTTACTAGTGTTAGTGGCCTCACTCGCTACTGTCTCGCTCGGGCTAAGTTTTCTGAATGACACCGATTTCGATCGCGCCTCCTTCATCAGCGAGGACTCCCCCCTGCATGATTACTACAGCGTAGTAAGTGAGCGCATGGATAGAGGCACTCCACTGAGCTATGGCATCGAGGTCGCGAGTCCCTTCGGCACTATAGAGCCCGACTTTCTGCGCCGCTTAGATGAGTTTACGACGTGGATTGGCGAGCAAGAGCAGGTGATCGGGGTGGCGAGTCTTGTGGAAGTCGTGAAGACCGTTAATCAGGGCATGAACGAGAACGATGCTCGCTATTACCGCATTCCCGACACACTAGCGGAGGTGGAAGACGCCCTGTTCAATTATAGCGTGGCACAGGCGAGTGACTTCACGCTCGAAACCCTGGCGAATGAGGACTTTAGCCTGGTGCGGGTTTTTGTCTCGACGAGCACTCAGAGTAATCAGGGCATCCTAGAGCTTAGCGCAAAGATCAATGAGGAATTCACGCGGCAACTGCCCGCAGCGAAACTCTTGCATGGCAGCAGCACGCTATTGTTTGCGCGCATGGACAAAGCGGTGACAGTGGAGTTATTGCAAGGGTATGCGTTCAGCTTAGTCATGATTACGCTGACCCTGATAATCGGGATGCGCAGTGTCTATTACGGCCTGCTCAGCATGCTGCCGAATCTTTTGCCTGCGGTATTGGTATTCGGCGCTTGGGGGCTTCTGGTGGGGCGCATAGACCCCTTCGTGATGATGTTGTTCAGCATCAGTATTGGGCTGGTGGTGGACGACACAGTGCATGTACTTAGCACCTATCAGAGCAGCCGCAAGGAGGGCTTGATGCCCGCTGATGCAATCAATCGCGCCTTAGAGAAGGCGGGGCCGGCCCTGATAATTACCACTGCGGTGCTAGCCCTAGGCACTTGCGTATTAATCGGCGCAAGTACCCTTTATTTCCAGCAGGCGGCTACGCTGTTGGTACCGATTGTGGTGCTCGCCCTCTTGCTGGACCTTACCTTCTTCCCGGCTTTGCTTATGCGGTTTGACCGGAAACCTTTGGCCCCCAGCGCAGCAGAATAGGCAGTAGGCAAAGGTCAACGAGGAAGGCCAAGGCCATCGCCATCGACGTGAGCAGGCCAAACAGAATGCTAGGCACGAAATCCGAGAACGCCAGCATCGAGAAGCCCGCCATGATCAGCAAGGAGGTGTAGAGTATCGCCAAGCCCACGCTAGAGTGGGTGCGCTGCACCGCCTCTTCATAGCCGTGTTCGGCGCGCTCCTCTTGGAAGCGATGCATATAGTGAATGGTGTCATCCACGGCTATGCCCATTGCAATCGCCGCGATGGTGATCGTCATCAGGTCCAAGGGGATATTCAACCAGCCCATGATGCCTAACACGGCAAGCGTAGGGAGCAGGTTCGGCACAAGGGCGATTAGTGCCAGGCGTGGCGAGCGGAAGATTAACAGGAACACGATGAACAGCGCCGCATAGACCAGCCCGAGGGTGAGGATTTGTGAGCTGAATAGGCGCTGCAGAATATCCTGATAGAGCACGAACATATTGGTCAGTTGATAGTCGGACTCCGGCACTCCCATCTCTTCCATCTGGGCGCGAATATCTTCGAGTAATTGCGCACGGTTGAGATCTTCGGTGAGATCTTGAATCCAGATGTTAATGCGCGCCTGTCCCGACTCCGGGTCATAGAATGCGCCCAATAGGTCCTCGCGGAAATTCTCGTCCATCAGCCAGTAGGCGGTAGTCAATTCGTATTCTGTTAAGGGGCCGCCATTGAGCTCACGCGCAAGATCCGTGAGATTCACCGCGGAGAGCACACGGCCGACGGCCTCATGCTCTTTCATGCGATGCTGAATCAATTGCAGCATCTGCACGGAGCGAGCAGACATTACGATATCGGGATTATCTGGACGCTCGTTGATAGTGTAGATCAAATCTAAAGGAGTGGAGCCACCGAACTCCTCATCGATATAGGCGAGCTCTTGGTGAATCTGAGTGCTGTCTTTGAAGTAATTAATGAAGCTGTTTTCCACGTCTAAGCGCAGAATTCCAACGATACTGAAAAGCGCGATGCCGACACTGACGATGCCGATCAATGCCCTCCGATTGAGTGCGGCATTGGCCAAGCCTTTCACAGTAGCGCCAAACACGGCGAGCTCGTCGCGCTGTTTGTGTTTAGGCAACAATTCTAGAATCACAGGAAATAGAGTCAGGCTCACGGCAATGGAGAAACCCATGGCGATGATCATCATCCAGCCGAAGGCGATCACGGGTGCAATGCCGCTGAAGATGAGAGAACCGAAGCCTACCGAGGTAGTTAAGCCCGCGAAGAAACAAGGACCAATCTTCTCGCGCAATGTATCCCTAATGAGGTCGCGCTGCGAGGCGTCGGGCTGTGCCGCTGAGCTCTCGCGAAATTGCACGATCAGGTGGATCACGATGGCGAGTGTCAATATCAATTGCAACGCAATGAAGTTCGATGAAATTACGGTGGCTTTAATACCAAGTAACGAGAACAGGCCCATGGTAGACAGTATGCTGCTTAAGCAACATAGGATGGGGATACACACCCAGCGCAGTGCGCGGAACAACACGAGGAGCATAAAGCAAATGCCTATCGCGATCGCCATGCCAAACACCACGAGATCGTTGCTGATGATCTCGATCAGCTGATCCGCCAGTACGTGTACGCCGCCCATGTGAATAGTAGCTTCGCCCTCATACTTCGTAATAAAGCCGCGAATCTGTTCGATCTCTTCGCCACGGGTCCGGTTCAACTCCTGTCGCAGCGGGTCCACCTGTATCTGGAGACGCTCTAATTCAGCTTCTTGGTCCGCACTCAGGCCTTGTGCCTGATACTGGGCATTGAGGTCGTTGATCTGCGCCTCGAGTGCAAGCAGTTCTTCGTTGCTGCGGAACAATACCTGCAGCGCAGTCGCCGTCAGCGCCTCGTTGACCAGCAGGTTGGTATAGATTGGGTGGTCGGTAAACTGTTCACGCAGCACCTCCATCGAATAATCATTCTCTTCGATGGCTAGACTCGCTAGGTCGAGGTCGGCGCGCAGCATACTAGTGCCTTCTGGGAAAATCGGCACATTGAGGATAGAGCGCACGGAGTCCACACGCTCTAAGCTCAGTAAATCTTCACTGAGATTGGCGATGCTTTCGAAGGTTTCAGTAGAGAATAGCGCATGGGTCTCTGGCTGATAGGTTACTAGCAGAAACTCCTGCGGAGCGAAGCGCTCGTTCACTAACTGAGTTTGTGTGTATAGCGCATTGTCTCTGGTGAGCAGGGTGTCTGGTGAAGCGTCTATATCGAAACTCGGTGCTTGTGTGCCAAGTGCCACTGTTACGACAATGAAAATTCCTAGAACGGTCTTCGGCCACTGCACCAGCGTATCGATGAAACGAGAAAGCATACTATTTGAACTCGGCATCGCGTTGGATATCCTGCAGGTGCGCATTGCGCATGAAGATGTAGAGGTCGCTGCTATTCTTGCGCAACTCTAAGTAGGCCGGGGCAGTGGGCGAGAACTCTTGCAGATTGTCGAAGACTCTCGTGATGGTCCCATCTGGTTGTTCAAGAATATAGGCCAATGGATTGAGGAAAGAGTCCACCATGGTGCCACTGCCGCCGCGCAAAGTGCTCGGGCCGGCGAAGGGCATTACCAGATAAGCGCCATGACCAACATTATATTGAGCCAGAGTCTCGCCGAAGCCTGTGTTGACACGCTCTAGTTCAAACCATTTCGTCGCCGGGTCGAAAAAGCCTAGTAGGCCAACCGTTGTGTTAATTCCGAAACGTAAGAAGTCTATTCCTGCCTGTCGCCCCTCGCCTTGCAGCAAATGATTCGTGAACGGAATCGGGCTCTTGATATTGTCGAAGAAATTACCGATGCCGCTTCGCACCGGAGTGGGTACTTCGTTGTATACCCTTGCGAAGGGAATCAAAACATAACGGTAAGAAACATCGTTGAACGCGAAAATAGCGCGATTTAGGCGAATGAGTGGATCATCGACTTCTTCCTCGATCGTGTAGCTCACGACATTGGGCTCTATTCCGGTACCTGCCAAGGGTGAGGGCTCGTCGGCGGCGCCGGCCAGTACGGCGTTGCTACAGCACAGCGTGCTTATTAAAACGGCACGAGTAAGTAATTTTGTCATTTCCATTGAATAGGGTCCTGTGGAACAGTTGTAAATGCCGAGAATAAGATTAGCAGAAGCCTAGCGGGCTTGCAGCCGCAACACTGTGGTGCAGCGCACAAAGGCCGTTGGTTTACTCTAAAAATAGGGCGTAACCATGTCCATACTGACTTGCCACAGCTTCTGAGCAGACTCGTCGGTAGCGAAGCTGGCGGGTGTGGTGCGTGTGCGTTTGATGAAATAATCGCCATTGGCTTGCACGCTGGCTTGGTCCTTTGAACTAGCCAGCCAGATCATAGTGTCAGCGCCTTTCTCGATGCTCACCATAAAGGGGTAGAGCACTATGCCAAGTATGCGCGCGACAGGCCCGCCTTTGCCCCAGATTGGCGTACGCACGGCCCCTGGGTGAAAGGAGCTCGCTACGATGTTTTGAGCGCTATAGCGCTTTTGCACTTCCCTAGCAGTGAGTAGATTCATGAGCTTGGAACGTCCGTAGGCCTTTAGTGACTTGTAGTCTTTCTCTAAGCCTAAGTCATCGAAATTCAGGGGGCTGTGGGTATGGCCGTAGGAGCTAGTAAACACGATACGAGCTAAGCCTTGTTCACCAGCCTTGAATAGTGCGGGGAGGAGTTTTTGTGTAAGCAGGAAACCGCTTAGATGGTTGGTGACCAGCGTTGTCTCGAAACCCTCTGCACTAACACTGCGCGTTCCATTGGAGCCGCCGGCGTTATTGCACAGGACGTTGATAGTGGGAAAGTCAGTGACGATCTTGTCGGCTACCGCACTAACACTGGCAAGTAGGCCGAAGTCGGCGATATAGAGGTGAATGTTTGGGTTGCCAGTTTCTTGCTTCATGCGATCCATAGCTTCTTGACCGCGCGCCTGGCTACGACAGAGTAAAACGGTCGTTGCGCCACGGTTCGCGAAATCCTTCGCAGCCTCAAAGCCGATACCACTGTTAGCGCCAGTGACTACAAAGGTCTTTCCGACTAGATCTTGTGTGCTCGCAGGCATAACACTCTCCTCTATTGGTCCATGTATACGTCTAGTAGACCGTATGTGGATGACTATTAGAACACCTTTGCCTACTGTTCGACATTGGGTTGAGTAAGCAGGGGGAGATAGAGTTTAATAGGGGCCACCAAAACTCAGAGACAAGCACATGGAACGATTCCTAGCTTGCTTGCTGGCGCTAAGCATCGGCAGCAGCGCAGCTGTAGCACAGAACACTATTACGGATATTGAGTATGACCCTGCGGGCGAGTTCAATTTCGTTAGGGTTCAGTTCGATACATATGGCGCACGTGGTGGTCGTGGTGGCTTCGGTGGTTTTTTTGGGGATGGGGGGCCGCCATGGTCGATCGATTTTCCAGGCGCCGACCAGAATTTCCTTCGCGGTGTCGCGCGCCTAACCAATGTGCGGGTGATGCAAGACCCAATCGTACTGCGCTTCGACGATTCACGCATCTTCGACTACCCATTTCTTTATATGCTGGAAGTAGGGCAGCAGGGCGGTATTAGCCTTAGTCCTTTAGAAATCAATAATTTGCGAGAATACCTGCTGCGCGGTGGCTTCCTGCTGATCGATGATTTCTGGGGTACGCGCCAGTGGGATTCCTTCGAGGCATCTTTCTCTCAGGTGTTCCCTGACCGTGAGATTGTGGAGCTACGCTCTGACCACGAGATCTTTCGCACCTACTACGACTTAGATGGCCCTGCGATGATTCCGGCACTAAGCCGCGACGATTCGCGCGGGGAGCAGGATATCGATGTGGCGAGTAACCATGCGATCCTCGATGACAATGGCAGGATCATGGTGCTGATCAACTGGAACTCAGACATGGGTGACGGCTGGGAACACACCTATCACCCCTATTACCCCACCCGCTATGCCAATTCGGCTTATCAGCTGGGTATCAATTATCTCATCTATGCGATGACCCATTAGGCATTAAGCCATTTTGCTATTTATTGTTGATCTACTATGGAAAGGCTATATCGACTCCATGTCTTCAAGTTTAGTGGTGCGCGTAAGTGAACACGGCATGTAGTCTCGTTGATTGGTACTCTCAATTTCTACAGATTCTTACTCATAGCGCATGACTTGTTGGGGAGCTGTATTCGCGGCGCGCCACGCTTGGCCGCCGACGGCTACCCAGGAGATGAGCAGGCTCACCGCTAGGGTTGTGACGAAAGGCCAGAATGCTAGTGGGATAGGGTCGATGAAGACATTGAGGTAGGCCTTTGCGGCGACGTAGGCGAAGGGCCAGGCAATGAGGTTGGCGATAAGCACAGGTATGCTGAAACTCTGCAGCAGCATGAGCACGATCTGTCCTCGACTAGCGCCTAGTGTCTTTCGAATCGCGATCTCACGGATGCGACGCCTTGAAATCAAGATTGCCATTGCGTATAGGCCAATTGTGGAGATCAGCCACGCGATCAGGGCGAGGCCTGTGAAGCCTTGCGTTATTCTCGCAAAGCTGGAGTAACTATCGTTGAAGTATTCGGACACGAAGCGCCTGTGCAGTGCGACGTTCGGTGCTAGCTCTTGCCAGAGCGCATCCACTGACTCAAGCGCGCCAGCGACATTCTCTTGGGACAAACGCACGACGTGATAGCGGGCCTCCGGAATGAAGAGATACACTTTCGGGATAGCCCCATAGCGGCTGGATATGGACAGTGTCTTATCTTCGACAACGCCAATGATATTAAAGGGTCTTGCCGCGGCCTCGCCAGTCACACTCCTCGGAATATAGACTGTTTGACCCACAATGTCCGGCGCATTCCTGTATCCCAAATCTTCGGCGAGTGAACGCGATATCACTAGGCTCTGCAAGCTGAGTCGACCAGGTCTGGTGGCCGCAAAATCATCAACCCGAGTAGGGTCAAATAGTCGGCCAGCGACTAAGGCAATGCCAAAGGTAGAGAAAAAGTCGTAGCCTACGGTGTATACCGCGGCGGCTTGCTCGATGGCGGAACTCGAGGGGGAAGACGCTAGCAGCATACGACCCTGCAAGCTATTGGTCCATGGCAGTATCTGCATGGTAGTGGCCGAGTCTACTTGTGGAAGTCTGGCTAACTGCTCGCGCAGCGTCTCATTCTGCAGACCGCTGAGCTCTGGCGTATTCTCGATCACCAATAGGGAGTTGCCGGTGATCTCACGCTCGGCGCGTTTCAATTCACTATTCTGTTGATAGACCACCGTGAGGGAAATTAGCAAGAATGCGGCTAATGCAAACTGTACCCCTACTAAAGTGATAGCAAGGGTGCGTGACCCTCTGTGCGCCGGCCCGGCCCGTAAAGAGTTAGCCGCTTGCACTCGTGACAATACGAAGGCGGGATAGAACCCAGCAGCCATTGTCACGCCTAGCCAAAGCATAAGAAGTGAAACCATACCCCAACCGGCGAAGCTAGCGGTCAACAATGAGCGTAGGTCGATGCCCGTGTTGCTACTAACAATTGGTATTAGTAGTTCAACGAATATCAGGGACAATAACAGTGCAGTGGCGGTAAGCGTTGCAGCTTCCGCTAGGTGTTGGCTGATAATCTGGTATGGCGCAGCGCCTATGGCCTTTCTTAATCCTATTTCTTTGCCGCGAGATGCCGCCCTCGCCGTGGCGAGGTTAGCGAAATTTATGCAAGCGACCGCTAGCACGATCGCACCTAGTACAAGTAAGAGGATTGGGACGGAGACGGCACTGAGCTGTGGAAAGAGAGTGTCGCGAACAGCGATCCGCAACAAGTCATTTACTGGAACCACGTCGAACACAAAATCCGCTATCTGACGTTGTGACTCGGGCACGTGGCGCTGCACGAAGGCCGGCAAAGCATTTCGAAGAGCGGACGCGTCAAATGACTGGTCACTTGGGAGCAGCACATAGGTCGTGTTCGCATCAATAAACCAATCCTGAGAAGCTCTCGCCGCGCTCGCATCATCACTGAGAATCTGCATCAGGGTTTCGTACACATCTCTAGATGCCAGTAAGTCGAAGCGCAACGGCGCCGCTGTGGAATTCCCAATATGGGAAGGCTCTGGTATGTGATCAAGTACGGCCGTCACGGTTACGTCGATGTCTTGATAAAGTGAAATAGTCTCACCTAGAGCGCTGGAATCACCGAATAGAATCTGCGCGGCTTCTTGCGTGAGCACTACGCTGCGCGGTGCGCGTAAGGCGTTGCGCGGATCGCCTTCGATGAAGGGAAGATTGAAGATATCTAGAAACTCAGCATCTGCAGCGAAACCCCGCATAAGGAATGTGTGCTGATCGACACGAACGGATGTGGTCTCGCTCAACGAAATAACTCGTGCGACAGACTCGATCTGAGGGAAATCGGATTGCAGGTAAGCCCTCAATGGGTGAGGGGACAGTGGCAGAGCGATCCCACTTGTTACGTTTCCGTCGGCTAAAAAGCTGCGCTGCGAACTGATCACAAACGTGCGACTGGCATTCTCGAACTGACTCTCGGCACTGTCCCAGTAGAGCGTGATTCCCCAAGCAAGAATAAAGCAGGCCAGACCCATTGTAAGAGTGAGAATGTTGATGGAACCCGCGACCGGATTGCGCCGAAAGCTCAGCCACGCGTGTTGGATATAGTATTTCAGCATAAAACTCTCACGTATCTGTTCTCGAAATTGGTCCGTCGCACTCATTAGCGCCACTCCAATTTAGTGTCAGCCTTGCATTCTTATACACCGTAAACGGGATAAAGATCTTGAACGCAATTAGCGCGCCAATACAGAACGTTCATAATATCAATGTGTTATTGGGGCTTTCTTGCGCGGCTAGCGTACATTGTTTCAATTCGATACGAAGCGGCTGTGCTGAAATGAAACAGTGTTTGGAACATCAAAGCGCGCCTTGAGCGGCGCGCTAGGAGGGAGTTTGCTCTATGGGGTCTAGTGAATGGCTGATCAGAAAGGGTGAACCCTAGAGTGTTGACGATAAATCGTCGAGCCTCAACGCTGCTCCATTTGCAGTGCGTTTGTCATGATGTGGAAGATCACGTTCTGTTCCATTAGGCCCGATACTAGTTCCGCGCCTGGTCCTGTGGCATAGACTGCGACGTCTTCTCCGCCATGTGTTTCATTACCTATCGCCACTAGGGTTTCGGGATGGAAGCCCGGCGCAGTGGTGTCCACATTAGTCAGGTCCGCTCGGCCGCTCTTATTGAGGGGTTTGGTGAGGATTGCATCGGCGCTCTCGAAGTCCTCCAGCACCTGATGTCCGGGCCCGTTAATATAGCCAAGAGTGGTGTAGGGTAGTCCATCGCCTGCTAGCTCGGGCTTGTGTTTCGGCGCGCCGTGGGAGTCGTTGCCTACTACCTTGCCTAGAATAGGATTGCCGCGTGTAGGATAGCCCGCAACAGTCATTACATGGCTATGGTCAGCGGTCACGATGATGAGAGTCTCATTCGGGTCGGTCATCTCGTAGGCAGTTTTCACGGCCTTAGCGAGTTCGATGGTGTCCAGCAAAGCGCGCTGTGGATTAGTGGCGTGATGGGCGTGATCGATGCGTCCTGCCTCCACATTCAGGTAGTAGCCCTTAGGGTTCTTCTCGAGTAAGCGTATCGCGGCTACGGTCATCTCGCTGAGAGAGGGCTCGCCGCCGGTGTCGCGTGGGCGATCTAGCTCATACTCCATGTGGGAGCCGTCGAACAGGCCAAGCAGGTGCTCTGTCTTGCCGATGTCGACGGCGTCGAACTGAGCCTTGTTCCACACGTAGGCCGCATGGGGGTAGCGCTTCAGCCACTCTGCGCTCAGGTCGCGTCCGTCTAGGCGCTCGCCGGGCACGCCTTCCTCTGGGTCTGCGCCCTCGGTCTTGGGCAGGAAGTTTAGACGTCCGCCGCCAAGTGCCACTTCTAATCCGTCGCTGTCCGGGTTGTGTACGCTAAACTCCACTAGCTGGCGAGCGATGTCGATGCAGTTGCCGGGTTTGCTCATGGCGGCGGTGTCGCCGTCGTCCTCGAAATTACGATGCATGCTGTGGGCATAGTTGGCGGCGGGGGTGGCATGGGTGATGCGTGCGGTCGTCACTATGCCGGTGGACATGCCTTTGTTCTCGGCCATCTCCAACAAAGTGGGCAAACTGTTCCCTTGCACGCTGCTGCAGTCCCCTAAGCTGACATATTGATTGACGCTGATCAGCGCCGCGTTGGTCTTCACTCCGGTGGCCATGGCAGTCATGGTGCCGGCGGAGTCCGGCGTCTGTTGATTCACATTATAGGTTTTAGAGAAGGCCACGTTGGGAAAGTTCTCGAAGTAGAGCTCGTTCTCTTCGCCGGTATTGCCCGCCAGTTGACCGGCGAGAATGCGCGCCGCCGTTACCGTGGAGACCCCCATGCCATCGCCGATAAAGAGGATGACATTCTTAGCACGTTTGGGAGTCTCGCTAAGACGGGCGAGGCGTGTTTGAACCGCCTCGTGGCCCTCGTCGAACCACTTCTGTGGCGTTTCTTGAGCGAGCAGTGGTAAAGCAATAAGGGTGCCGGCGATGATGAGACTGAGGCGAGAGAACACGGTAAGGCTCCTGATGGACTAGAGGAGTTGCTTATATTGCCGTGCAATCGTGACAGGACGATGAAAGCCACAGAAAAAACGCAGACATGGCGCTATTGACGTGTGCTGAGCAATTGCTTGAGCTCGGGAATGCAGGAGCCGCAGTTGGTGCCGCAGCGCAGCTCCTTGCCCAGTGACTCGACACTATTTGCGCCACCGGCAATAGCGCCGCGTATGCGCTCCTCACTGACGCGGAAACAGCTGCAGATGATGCGCTGTGCGTTCACGGAGCTTGTTTCCTGACGCGCAAGTAGGCGCCATGACTGGGGATTTACCTGATGGTCGAGTAGCGTCTGCAGCCAAGTAGTATCGGGTACTCCACTGCGTTCAGGGCTTGCGAACAGCGCAAACTCGATGAGTGAGTCCTTGCACAGCAGGGCGCGATAGTCGCCGCTGACGGTGTTAGACAACTCGATCTTCTCTAAGTCCTTCGCGAGCGTCTCTAGCCAATCTAGCCACGACTGCTCGTCACCCTCGTCAGTCTGTGCTAGTAGATAGAGCTGCCCCTCATTGAGGGGTGTGCGCACCCAATAGGAGAATGGTCCGGTGTCGATGGCTGTGCGAGTAAGTAGAGCCACCCAGCGTCTGGCCTTGACTGGTTTGATGCCCACGAGGGCGAACTTGCTCTCGGGCTGCCCTGATATTGGGTCGGTGACCGGCGCGATGAGTTTAGAAACGCGGCCATCGGAGGCAAACTGGTCGTTCCAATGGATAGGCACGAAGACGTCACCGTCGGCCATGCCGGCGTCGATGCTTGCCTGCAACACTAACGCCTCGGTGCCGCCGTTAACGCGCGTGTAGACCTGCACGAGGTCTCCCTCGCGGATGCCCTTGCTCTGGGCATCGCGCGGGTTCATCGCCACGTAGGGGGCGCTGGTATGGGCTAGCAGGCGTGGCGAACGGCCCGTGCGAGTCATGGTGTGCCACTGGTCGCGTATGCGGCCGGTATTGAGTTGAAAAGGTGTGTCGAAATGGACCTCACGCATGGGCAGGCTAGGCGTGCAGGGGATGAATTGAGCGCGCCCAGTCTTTGTGAAGAAATGCCCGTCGCTAAACATACGCGCACAGCCCTGTGGGTTGCTGCTGTTAACTGGCCACTGGATCGGCTCGAGCGCATCGTAGGCCAAGGTGTCCAGGTTGGCTAGCCCACTAATATCGAAGTCGCGGCTGCCATCGTTGCGGAAGCCCGAAAGTGCCGCGTGTTCCGCAAAGATCTGTGCGGGATTCTCGAATGGGAAAGCGGCCGCGTAGCCGAGGCGTTTGGCCACCTCGCAAATTATCCACCAGTCGTGTTTAGACTCGCCCATGGCTGGCAACAGTGCGCGTTGCCGCGAGATGCATCGTTCGGAGTTGGTGACGCTGCCGTCTTTCTCGCTCCATCCCGTTGCGGGTAATAACACGTCGGCATAGGCATTGGTATCGGTGTCCGCGACACAATCGGAGACGATAACGAGCTCGCATTTCTCTAGTGCCGCGCGCACGCGCTCGGAGTCTGGAAGGCTCACGACGGGATTCGTGGCCATGATCCAAACTGCCTTGATCTTGCCGTTCGCGATGGCATCGAACAGATCCACCGCTTTCAATCCAGGCTGCTTGGCGATATTGGGTGCCTGCCAGAATTGTTCCACACAGGCCACGTGCTCGGCACTGAAATCCATGTGCGCGGCGAGCTGATTAGCCAGCCCACCGACCTCGCGACCGCCCATGGCATTGGGCTGGCCGGTGATCGAGAAGGGGCCCATGCCCTTCTGCCCGATGCGTCCGGTGGCGAGGTGGCAGTTGATGATGGCATTGCACTTGTCGGTGCCAGTGGCGGATTGATTGATGCCTTGAGAGTAAAAGCTGACAGTCTTCTGAGTGCGTGCGAATAACTTATAGAACTGCTCGAGCACACCGATGTCCAGGCCGGTGCGCTCTGCGCTGGTCTCTAGGTCGAAGGGGGCGCATGCCTCGATCGCCGCGTCGAAACCTTGCGTGTGGGCGTCGACGTATTCGTGATTCAAGGCGCGCTTGTCGTGCAGATAATTCAGTAGGCCTATGAACAAAAAGGCGTCGGCTCCGGGCTTGAGCGCTAGGTGTATATCGGCGATCTCGCAGCTTGCAGTGCGGCGCGGGTCGATGACTACGACACGCATCTGCGGGTTGGCCAGTTTCGCAGCGACGATGCGCTGATACAGAATGGGGTGTGTCCACGCTGCATTAGAGCCCACCATCACCAAGAGCTCGCAGGTCTCTAAATCTTCATAATTACAGGGTACGGTGTCGCTGCCGAAGGCGCGCTTATAGCTGGCCACTGCCGAGGACATGCACAAGCGAGAGTTGGTATCGACGTTGCCGGAGCCAATA
>TARA_R110001592_G_scaffold363263_1_pt1 | contig 23405 bp, 17 predicted proteins | sample TARA_R110001592 | Tara Oceans TARA_R110001592 (sample SAMEA4398387) | marine metagenome | biome: Polar Biome; feature: [SRF] surface water layer (ENVO:00010504); material: water (ENVO:00002006), including particulate matter (ENVO:01000060) such as... | depth 5 m | reverse complement strand
ATCGGTAGGTCCCCTGTTCAAGTCAGGGAAGGGGCACCATTTTTTCTGGCAAAATCAGTTTGTGGTGTTGCGACCATAACTTGGCCAGAATGGCCACTCTTTGGTATCTTAAGTTACCACTTTTGGCCATTTAGCTTCAATCATAATACTTCCCTCTTTTTCTTTCTAATAATGCCCAGGGTTTCTCTCGGTTACTGCATTGCGCCAAATCAATTGGTTCTTAGTCAGTCTAAATTATAATCTCCTGATTGTGTGGGGGATCACGTTCTTTTTAGAATAGCTAACTTGACAAAACTTGACTCGCGCATATACTTAACACATGCAAAAAACACTAAATAAAACTAAAATTCAGCAGGCGATTGAGAAAGCAGGTCTTACTCAAACAGCTATTGCTGATGCTTTAGAAGTATCCAAAGAAGCTGTATCTCAGTGGCTTAATGAAAAGTCATTCCCTCGTCCTAATAAATTGCTTCAATTGGGCAAACTGCTTAATCTTGGCTTTGATGAGCTAGTGATAAAAGAAGATCCGTTTGAACCAAAGGTCGCCTTTCGAAAAAAAGCCGGAACTATAACCAAAAATCATCACATTGGAAAAGCTCAGGAAATAGGTCGATTTCTTCGTCAACTAGCACCTTACGTACCCTTCGATACATTGGAGATGCCACCAGTATTGAAGTCGCCTAGTTGTGACTATGATTACCTTCGAAAAGTAACTGCTAAAGTCAGGAAGGATATTAAGCTAGGTCCAACTGATATCGTCGACTTTAACCATTTAATCCGTCGATTTTTCGATTTGCAGGCCGTTGTAGTGCCCGTTCTATGGGGGTCAAAACAACGTCATGAGAATGCAGTGCACATTTTTCTACCAGATTCCAAGAGCACTTGGGTGTATCTAAATCTCGATACTAATGTTCATGACTTTAAGTTCTGGATGGCTCATGAGTTAGGGCATTGCCTTTCTCCTAGTCTAGAAGGCAATGAAGCTGAAGATTTTGCAGATGCTTTTGCTGCATGTTTACTATATCCGCACGAGTTAGCAGAAAGTGCTTATCTATCGATCAGTTCTCAGCCAACAACTGCTGCTAGAATTAATCATGTTTTAAGTCTTGCGGATCAGATGACTATCTCACCATATACTATTGTTGGGCAGGTGAATAAATACGCACGAGCTAACGGCAAAGTAGAAATTCAAATGAGTAAAAAGACTTTTCCAGGAGCGGTTACTAATTTCAACAAACGCTTCCATAATTTGAGTGAAGTTTTGTTCGGAGATACTGAGTTAGATGATCACGGTAAGCCAAGCGCACGTGAATACATCGCAAAAGCTGAGGATGTATTTGAAACTCCTTTTTTTGACTTGTTAAGAAAATACTTAAAAGAAAATGCCAAGGGACCAGGCTTCGTTCAAACTGTATTGGATATGCCCCTTCTCGATTCTCGGAGTATCCACGCAGAGTTGACCTGATGCCGCAATCAAAAATCCTTGTTGATACCAATGCCTATCTTAGGTTGGCTAAAACTATACGGCCCTTACTGTTCGTGCCCTTTGGTGTCAACGAGTATTGCCTGTACATCCTGCCTGAGCTCAATGAAGAGCTGGCGGGTAGGAAGCTGCAAAGCAAATTCCCTTGGGTGGATGAAGAAGAGTACGCAGAGAATCGTAAACACTTCCCCCAAATCGGCAGAAAGCAGAAGACGTCCATCCAGCAAGCCTTTGAATACGTCTGGGATCATGTGCAAACTGAATTGCCGGGTCCATCAAGGGTAGACGCCTGGTATATTGCCTATGCCCTGGAGCTGGGTGTTCCGGTGGTGACGGACGACCAGGATATGACCGAACTGGCTAAAGCCTTTGATGCGCAGGTTATGCCCACATTAGAGCTCCTCAAAATCATGCTGGACTGCGGCCATACGGATATGCATACCATCAATGGCCTGGTTGATTACTGGAAATATTTTGCAGATATGCCTGCCAACTTTCAGGCCGACTACCAGCGCCTGTTTGGTGACCAATAAGCCCGAATGCCTTTCTTGCTTGATCTCCCTCCTAGATCCTATATATTGACTATCTTGTACTTTTTCGACATTGCTGAGAGTTCTCGTCATGAGCGATCCAATCTTAACCATCAAAGATGTGGCCGAATACCTCAAGGTCAACGAACGTACTATCTATCGTTTAGCGGCTAGTGGCGCGTTACCTGGGTTTAAGGTGGGTAATTCATGGCGCTTCAAACAAAGCGAGCTAGAGCAATACATCGTGTCGCAACATAACCGTGGCAACTTAAACGAACAAAAAACCGAATCTAAGGAATAAAGGCTCCATGGCACAACTTGAAAATATTGAAGCAATTGAAAAACGCTTGTGGAAATCTGCCGATACCTTACGCGCTAATTCAGAGTTGGCTAGCAATGAATACTTCTTGCCGGTCATGGGCTTAATCTTTCTGCGTCATGCCTATAGTCGTTATTTGGCGGTAAAAGATGAAATCATTGCTACCCTGCCGAGCCGTGGTGGTAAAACACGCGATTTAACTAAAGAAGATTTCTCAAAAAAAAGCGCTATTTATTTAAAGCCAGAGGCTCAATTCGACTCACTTATCGCATTAACTGAAGCGGACAATCGTGCCGAAGCAATTATTCATGCCATGGAAGCTATCGAAGCCGACTATGTAAACCTTCGAAACCAGCTTCCTAAACAGGAATACAACAATATTCCTAACGAGGTTTTGGGTACATTGTTGCGTACACTCAACCCAGAAGAATTGAAAAAAGCCACGGGTGATATCTTTGGCCGTATTTATGAATACTTTTTAACTCAGTTTGCTGACCAGGGCGCACATGATGGTGGTGAGTTCTTCACTCCGGTTTCCTTGGTGCAGCTACTTGTAAATGTCATCGAACCCGATCACGGTAAAATATTCGATCCGGCTTGTGGCTCTGGCGGCATGTTTGTTCAAAGCGCTCACTTTATGGAACGCCACGCTCAAGATCCACACGAACTCACCTTTTACGGCCACGAGAAAAACCGCGTTACTACTCGTTTAGCAAAGATGAATCTCGCCGTCCACGGTCTGGAAGGCAATGTGGAAGGTGGTGAAGGTGCTATTACCTATTACAACGATCCACATGAAGGCTTGTTCGGTACCGTCGATTACGTCATGGCCAATCCGCCATTTAACGTGGATGAAGTAGATGCAGACAAAATTAAAGGTGATAAACGCCGCTTGCCTTTTGGTTTGCCTGGCGTAAACAAAAACAAAAAAGTCAGTAACGGCAACTACCTGTGGATTCAATATTTCTATAGCTACCTGAACGAAACAGGTCGTGCTGCATTTGTTATGTCATCACAGGCTGCCAGTGCCGGACGTGATGAAGCTAAGGTGCGTGAACAATTAGTCAAAACCGGCCATGTCGATATCATGGTTGATATTCGCGGCAACTTTTTTTATACCCGATCTGTACCTTGCCAGCTATGGTTCCTGAATAAAAACAAGCCAGCGCATTTAAAAGATAAAGTGCTCATGTTGGATGCACGAAATGTCTATCGCAAAGTCACTCGCAAGATTTTCGATTTCAGCCCTGAACAACAGCAAAACCTAACCGCTGTGGTATGGCTATATCGTGGTGAAACAGAACGCTTTATTGAATTGGTTCAGCAGTATATCGATAAAGCGATTTTTGATGCTCGTGATTGTGAATTTTCAGAAGAGCTAATGAGTAATCCGGTACCAGACTTTATCGAGCAACTTAACAAGCTCAGTTCAGCCTTCCAGCCTTTTATGGATAAGATAGAAAAAGATGGTGTTAACGTTGAGCCTTATGTGGACTTCCTCAATGCCAAGGGCGTGGTTGAAGGCGGTTGGTCGGCATTTCAAACTCTTACCAACGATCTACAAAAGTGGTGGAATCAATATGAATATAACGATGCCCCAAGTTTGTTGGACTTTATCGATAAAGATGTTTGCCTGAAAGGTCTAGCGGAACAAAGCAGAAACCTTATTAAAGAAATTGATCTGGCTTACAAGCTTGCAACTCGTGTCATTGATCTGGCTGAAGCAAGTGATGCCAAGGACAACAAACTTTGGGACAACTCCCAGCTCAATGGTCGTGGTCGCACTAACTTGAAAAAGAGTGCCGAAGAAGCCCGTAAACACGCCGTTGAGCAATTGAAACAAGTTCGTTATTTCTACAAGCAGTCTCATTGGCTATTAAGTCGCTTCCCGGAAGGTGAGCTTCAAGACGTTGAAGGCTTGGTGAGACTGGTGGATATTAAAGATATCAAAGCCGCCGACTGGAGTCTGTCACCGGGCCGTTATGTAGGTGTGGCAGCGGAAGAAGTTGATGAAGACTTCGATTTTGAGGAAACTCTGCGGGATATCCATATAGAGTTGCAAGGCTTAAATATAGAAGCAGCAGATCTGGCCAAAAAAATTGCCCGCAACTTTGAGGAGTTGGGGGTATGAGTTGGGCCGTGAAGAGAGTAGAAGAAATTGCCGATTTTACTCTCGGAAAAATGCTTGATGAGAAAAAAAATAAAGGAGAATATTTGCCTTATCTTGCGAATCTTAATGTTAGGTGGGGTGAATTTGATTTGTCTGATCTACGACAAATGCGCTTTGAGCAGCATGAGTTAGAAAGGTTTTCCGTGAGAACGGGTGATATAGTTATGTGCGAAGGCGGAGAGCCAGGTCGCTGTGCTATTTGGAAGGATTCGAATGCACAAGCGATGATTCAGAAAGCCTTGCATCGTATTCGACCTAAGGTAGGTATTAATAATAGCTTTTTGTACTACGCATTTTTGAATTTGAAGAGAACTGGTGGTTTTACTCCCTACTTTACCGGCTCGACAATTAAGCACCTTCCTAAACAGCAACTTGCAAAAGTAGAAATTAGAATTCCCGAGTTAAGTGTTCAAGAACATATATCTTCGGTTCTTGAGGTATACGACAACCTAATCGAGAACAACGGCCGCCGCATCCAATTGCTGGAAGAGTCTGCTCGTCTGCTATATCAGGAGTGGTTTGTTCACCTGCGTTTCCCCGGTCATGAGCAAGTTAAGTTTACCGATGGTGTTCCGGAGGGATGGAACACTTCAACAATTGGCGAATTGAGCTCTTACCTGAATCGTGGGATTACTCCTAAATATGATGACGATGGCGAATATGTTGTCATCAATCAAAAGTGTATACGTAATCGCGTATTGTCTTTTGAGCCAGCAAGAAGGCAAATCAAAGAGTACAAAGAAGAAAAAGGCGTAAGACTAGGTGATATCTTAATTAACTCAACGGGTACCGGTACCCTCGGCAGGGTAGCTCAAGTATGGGATGTGGTAGAAAAGGTCTGCGTTGACACTCACGTTACTATTGTTCGTCCTGCTAAAGACATACCATATTTGTGGCTTGGGTATTGTTTGCTAGGCATGGAGAGGCGGTTAGAAGATATGGGAGAAGGCGCGACCAATCAGAAAGAATTGAAACGGCAATATGTTGCTGATATTTCAGTTTTAAAACCATCCAACGCTTTAATAGAAATGTTTCATGACACAGTTTTAGACAATACAAAGCAAATACAGAACTTAGTAAAGACCAATAAATCATTGGTACAAGCCAGGGATTTAATCTTGCCCAAATTAATGAGCGGTGAGTTAACCGTATAAATCAAAGGAATGATAATGAACCGAGATCAAGCACAACAACTGCTACAAACTGCACTGGCCAACCCATCAGCCGAATTCCGTGATGGCCAGTGGGAAGCAATAGACGCTTTGGTTAATCAGCATCAAAAGCTCTTAGTTGTGCAACGCACTGGTTGGGGTAAGAGTTCGGTTTACTTCATTAGCACTAAAATCTTCCGTGATAGAGGCATGGGGCCAACGATTATTGTTTCTCCTCTGTTGGCACTAATGCGAAATCAGGTAAGTGCAGCAGAACGGTTAGGTCTTGATGCAGTCCGATGGGATTCGACTAACAGGGACGAGCGGTCAGAAATTCTCCAACGCATACGAAACAATGAAGTCGATGTAATTTTTATACATCCAAAACAGTTTTCTAATCAAGAGTTTCTTGATGATGTTCTTTCTCCAATTTCTGATAGATTAGGACTAATGGTTGTAGATGAGGCTCATTGTATTTCAGACTGGGGGCATGACTTTATACCTGAATACCGACTCATTGCTAACATACTAAAAGAGTTGCCGAAAAATACAGGAGTGCTCGGAACTACAGCTACAGCGAATAACCGGGTCGTCGCTGATATTCAAACTCAATTAGGGGATATTCAAATTCAGCGTGGGCCATTGATTCGAGAAAGCTTGGCCTTGCAAACTATGTTGCTACCAGATCAAGCCTCTCGTTTGGCTTGGTTAGCACAAGTGATCCCGACGTTGCCTGGTACCGGTATTGTCTACACGCTCACGGTGCGTGATGCAGAACAGGTGGCGCAGTGGCTAAGTGACAATGGAATAGATGCGAAAGCCTATCATGGGAAGGTAGCGGCAGACGGTTTCGAGAACAGTAACGTCTATCGTGAACACCTTGAAGAGCAATTATTGTCGAATCAACTCAAAGTGCTGGTTGCAACAACTGCCCTAGGGATGGGCTATGACAAACCCGATTTGAGTTTTGTTATTCACTATCAAGCCCCAGGATCAATTGTGGCTTACTACCAACAAGTTGGTCGTGCAGGGCGAGGCATTGACTATGCTATAGGCATCTTAATGTCTGGGGTGGAAGACCAGGATATTCATGAGTTTTTTAGAGACTCGGCTTTTCCGTCAGAAGCACATGTGAATGAAATTCTTGATCTGTTGGCAGAAACTGACGGTTTATCGATACGCGGAATTGAAGAGCAGACCAATCTCCGTCAGGGGCAAATAGAAAAGGTATTGAAGCTGTTGAGTGTGGAAAGTTCAGCACCTGTTATCAAAGTTAATAGTCAGTGGCGCAGAACACTGAACCCTTATGTAATGGATCATGCTCGCATTGCCCACCTCACAGGTCAGCGTGAACAGGAATGGGCAGAGGTACAAGCTTATCTTGATGAACACGGTTGCAAAATGGCTTTCTTGCGTCGAGTTCTGGATGATAACAATTCAACACCTTGTGGAAAATGCGCGTCCTGTATTGGTCAGCCAGTTGTTGATGTAACAATTAATCCTGTACTTACCCATCAAGCGGCAACTTTCCTCAAACATGCTGAAATGTTGATTAAACCAATTGCTCAAGTGGCTGCAAATGCCTTTGTTGAATATGGATTTCGTGGAAACTTACCGCAAAACCTTCGGGCACAGGAAGGAAGAGTATTATCTCGTTGGGGCGATGCTGGTTGGGGGAGAACGGTAGCGGACAATAAACATGAGGGGCGATTTAGTGATGAATTGGTAGATGCTATGGTTGAAATGATCCAGCGACGCTGGCAACCAAACCCGGCCCCGATTTGGGTGTGTTCTGTGCCGTCACGCAACCACCCTGAATTGGTGCCTGACTTTGCTCGCAGGCTAGCCGTTAGATTAGGTCTACCCTTCGTTGATGCGGTTAGCAAGGTGAAGGATAACCAGCCACAGAAAGGACAACAGAACCGCTTTCATCAATGTCGCAATCTAGATGGCGCTTTCGCAATCAACCAGGCAGTTCCTAGTGGCCCAGTATTATTGATTGACGACATTGTAGATTCACGTTGGACGCTGACAGTTATAACAGCGTTATTAAAACAAGCAGGCAGCGGACTTGTGTACCCCGCGGCACTTGCTTCTTCTTCGGTGACAGAATCATGAATTTATCGCCCACTGCGCAAGCGACGCTGCTCTTGACCTGCTATTTCAGCAAGGCAAGCAGTGAAAAAGCAAAACCTCTCACCAATACAGAGTGGGGGCGTTTTGCATTATGGCTAAAAGAAAAAAACATTACGCCCGCTGATTTATTAGCGTTAGAACCTAAACCGCTATTAGATGGATGGCATGACTCACGCATCGATGTGGAGAGGATATTACAACTGCTGAACAGGGGGCATAGTTTAGCCCTGGCAGTTGAAAAATGGCAGCGAGCTGGGCTTTGGGTTGTGACACGCTCAGATGCTGAATACCCAAGACGCTTAAAGCAACGTTTAAAAACAGATTCCCCCCCAGTGTTATTTGGCTGTGGCAATAAAGCTTTGTTGAACTCGGGTGGGCTTGCGGTGATTGGTTCACGTAATGCAAATGAAAGTGATTTATCGTTTACTCAACAAGTGGGAGCAAAGGCTGCGGCTGAGGGTATCTCAATTGTTTCTGGCGGGGCTCGTGGGGTAGATGAGACAGCTATGCTTGGGGCTATGAATAGTGGTGGATCAGTTATTGGAATCATGGCAGACAGTTTGCTCAAGGCTGCAACCAGTGCCAAGTGGCGCAAAGGGATAATGAATAATACCGTAGTTTTAGTCTCTCCTTTTTACCCTGAAGCGGGTTTTAATGCGGGTAATGCTATGGCTAGAAATAAGTATATTTATTGCTTAGCTGATAGTGCTTTGGTTATCCATTCCGGAAAGAAAGGTGGAACGATCAGTGGCGCAGAAGAAAACCTCAAAAAGCACTGGGTACCACTGTGGGTTAAACCAACAGAGGATAAAGATGCCGCTAATGCTAATTTAGTGTCTAAAGGTGGGCACTGGTGTGCTGGAACTATTGAAGACTTGAGTGTGGTAGATCTGTGTGCAGCCAATAATAGTGTTATTACTAAGATGAAAGACGAACAGTCAGATATGTTTGCACTTGCAGATAATAACCCAGTCGATATTCAAACAGAATTGTTGGCCCCAAATACAGAAAGCAATGAAAGTCAGCCACTTAAGGTAGAGGAAGCTCCAGAAGACCAAGCTCCAGAAGACCAAGCTTCGATTGAGCCTGAGGCCGTTTCAAACAAACAAGCTAAGCTGAATGCATCGACCGTAGATTTTTATCAGATATTTATTAGTGAGCTGCATAGCTTGACGACCAAGCCTTTGACTCTGGATGAAATAATGGAATTTACTGAACTAAATAAATCACAGCTTAACGATTGGCTAAAGCGTGCTGTTGATGAAGGTAGCGTTCAAAAATTAAGTCGTCCAATTCGTTACCAATACGTAGAAAAAAAATAAGAAGGAATTTTCCATGGCCATGACAGAAGAAACCCTAGTTCAGGAAGTGACTGCTAATTACCTGTTAAATAACTTGCAGTGGGATGAATCTGTTATGGGTATGCACGAGCGCCTTGGATCTGAAGGTGACTTTGGACGCCTATCGGAAAAAGAAGTCGTGCTCACTCGCTACCTAGGACAAAAATTAATTGAGCTCAATCCTGGGCTCCCTGATATTGCCTATCAAGAAGCTTTAAGAACAGTGATAGCTTTACCCAGTTCAACAAACATTCTTGCGGTGAATAAAGAAAAATATGCCCTACATAAGAATGGCGTGGACGTAAGCTTTCTCGATGAGAAAGGCGAGCGAGTAAAAAAGCGTTTGCGCTTGTTTGACTTTGATAATTATGAAAACAACCACTTTTTGCTAGTACGTGAATTCTGGATTAAAGGTGATATTTACCGAAGAAGAGCTGACTTGGTTGGCTTTATCAATGGTATCCCCCTGCTATTTATGGAGGTGAAGAATGTTCATAAGGATATTCGAGCCGCATACGAACAAAATCTAGCGGACTACAAAGATACAGTGCCGCATCTGTTCTATCACAATGCCTTTGTTATTTTGGGGAATGGTATAGATGCAAAAATTGGTTCGATCTCCAGTAAGTTTGAACACTTTAATGAATGGAAACGCCTGAAAGAAGATGAGCCTGGCGTGGTCGATATGGAGACTTTGTTAAAAGGTACTTGTTCCAAAACAAACCTGATGGATATTTTTGAGAACTTCACTCTATTCGACCAGAGTTCCGGGCGCTTGGTAAAGATTGTTGCGAGAAATCATCAATTTCTGGGGGTGAGTAAAGCCATTACCGCTGTGGAAAACAGACAAGAGCGCATGGGTAAGTTGGGCGTTTTTTGGCACACCCAAGGTTCAGGAAAGTCCTATTCTATTGTGTTTTTTGCCCAAATGGTTCATCGCAAGTTAGGTGGTAATTATACCTTTATCGTGATGACCGACCGTGAAGATTTGGATACTCAGATTTATAAAACCTTTGCGGGTTGTGGCGTTGTCGATAATGACAAAGACCCTTGTCGAGCAGATAGTGGTAAGGACCTTAAAGCCTTGGTTGGCCAGCAAAAGGCCTTTGTGTTTACCTTGATCCAGAAATTCAATGAAAAGGTAGACCCGAATGATCCCTATTCCGAAAGGGACGACATTATTGTTATTACTGATGAAGCCCACAGGACTCAATACGGTACCTTATCGCTAAATATGCGTAATGCGTTACCAAATGCTAGCTTTATAGGTTTTACGGGTACGCCTCTCTTCAAAGGTGATGAGATTACCAAGAAAGTCTTTGGTGGTTATGTGTCTACTTACGACTTTCAGCGGGCAGTAGAAGACCACGCTACAGTGCCTTTGTATTACGATGCCAGAGGCGATGAGCTGAAATTCACAGATGACGAAGGCAATGAGCATTCGGTAGCTGACCCGAAAGGATTAAATGAGCGTATTGCAGAAAAACTCGATGAGCTAGAAATTCAAGATATTGATGTTCAACAGAGGTTGGAGCGTGAGCTTAAACGAGACTACCACATTATTACCGCTACAAGCCGTTTGGATCAGATAGCCCGAGATTTTGCCTCTCACTATGCGAATGGTTGGGAAACAGGCAAAGCGATGTTTGTTTGCTTAGATAAAATCACTTGCGTGCGAATGCACAAGCTTATTGATTTCTATTGGCAAGAAGAGATAAAGAAAAAAGAAAAGGAGTTGTCTGAAGCCACTGATGAACAAGATCTAGCTTGGAGGGAACGCCAGCTGATGTGGATGAAGGATACTCTAACTGCAGTAGTCGTGAGTGAAGAGCAAGGAGAAGTCGCAAAATTCGAAAAATGGGGCTTGGATATTAAACCCCACCGGAAGCTAATCAAGACCGGATTTGAATTGGAAGACGGCTCGCGATTAGATATGGAGGAGGCCTTTAAATCCTCAGAGCACCCTTTCAGAGTCGCTATTGTGTGTGCCATGTGGTTAACAGGTTTTGATGTTCCTTCATTAGCTACGCTTTATCTCGATAAGCCGTTGCAGGCTCACACATTAATGCAGGCTATCGCACGGGCCAACCGCGTCGCCGAAGGCAAGAATAATGGGTTAATTGTCGACTACTGTGGAATATTAAAAAATCTGCGCAAAGCATTAGCCACTTTTGCTGGAACAGGAGATGAAGGCCATGACGGAAAAGATGAAGAAAAGGACCCTGCAAAGCCAAACGAAGAGTTATTAGAAAGCCTGAATGAGTCGATCAGTTTTGTTGTTGAGTTTCTGCGAAAATATGACTTTGAGTTAAGCAAAATCGTGACAGAAATTGGATTTACAAAAAATGCAGTGATTGCTCAAGCCAAAGAGGTTATCAATCAGAACGACGAAACGCGTAAGCGATTTGAAGTAATGGCGCGTGAGGTTTTTAATAAATTTAAGGCCTGCATTAACGTTCCCGGTGTGAACACCTATCGAGATATTCGAGATTCCATTAACGTTCTCTATAAGAGTCTTCAGGCAGATAAAGAAAAAGCTGATATTTCAGATATCATGAAACAGCTGCATGAGATCGTTGATTCCAGCATTGATACTTCTAACAAAATTAGTGAGCAAAAATCTGATAGTGAACGAATCTATGATATTAGTAAGATTGATTTTGAAAGACTACGACAGGAATTTGCCAAATCGGAACGAAAGAATACTACTGTCCAATCACTTAAACATGCAGTGGAGCAAAAGCTTGCAAGGTTGATGATGCAGAATCCGTTTCGTACCGATTATCAGGAACATTACGAACTCTTGGTAAAGGAATACAATCAAGAAAAAGACCGAGTACTTATCGAAAAAACGTTCGAGGCTTTATTGACGCTAAATGACGAATTGTCACACGAAGAAAAGCGAGCGGTGCGTGAGGGCTTGGACGAAGAATCTTTGGTGCTCTTTGATTTGCTCAACAAGCCAGATTTAAAACCTAAAGAAATTGCCAAAATCAAGAAAGTGGCGATAGAACTTTTGGCGACACTAAAAGCAGAACGCTTACGAGTCTCAAACTGGCAGCAGAAAGAATCTTCTCGTGATGCGGTGAAACAGCAGATTTTTGATTTTCTTTATGATGAGAAAACAGGCTTGCCAGTGGAGCAGTATGCCGATGAAGATATTTCAGAGATCACTGAGAAAGTGTTTCTTCATGTTTATCGTGCTTATCCAGAATTGCCATCGCCAATTTATGGCTAGAAAATTAGCATGTTGATAGGTGACAATAATGAATAGGTTCCATCGTCCAATTCCGTGTAAGAAATCAGGTAACCTTTACTATGTCAGACTTAAAACTGAGTGTGGAATATTTTATAAACTTGGGTTTACCTCGCTTAATTCTGTCCACGAACGTTTGGGTTACGGTGGTTCAAATGATGCGCAATACATCGATAAAGTGCTTCTTTTTGTTTACTTAGATGACGCATCCGAAGTAGAAAATAAATTACATTCTTATTTAAGTGATAAGAAAGCTTTTGGTAAATATAGTGCAGCTAAAGAGTTTCCTCTGAGCAAGAACGGGCAGACAGAATTATATATTGAGGATGTCCTTCGTCTGGATTCGGCTTATAGTGAAAAGCAAGGTGAAGTGACTAAGCGGCAATTAAGAAATAAGCGATTGCTGATTTTAGGGAAAAGTCATAATCAAGCAAACTTTGAAGATCTAGTTGTCAAAGTGGTGACCCGAGTGCTCAGCGTTCTGCTATTACCTTTAGCCATAGTACTCATCACTTTATTTAGTAAACTTGACGGCCAAAATACCAAAGATGAGCTTATGAAGTATTTTGATCGTATGACTGGAAGTAAAAAAAAGTTTGATCTGGAAGAAGCTACACTCAAAGCAAATATTGATAAGGTGATTGCTCATATAAAGCGCGAGGGACGAGCTAGCGAAGTTTGATAGTGAAAATAATGGTGGTTATTTATAAGGGTATAGCGATGAATATAAATTTGGCCCCTCGATCAAATTCATGATTTTCATACTGTAGTCTTTATCGCCATAGTACCTGACAAGATTGCCATACATTGTGAAAAGCACTTCTTTAATATATTTCACGAGAAGATAATCATCTTTAATAAAAAAAAGGATATTTGATATATCTTCAGCAGTTGCTTTACAACGCATCTCCAGTATTTTTGAACAAGACTCTTCGCCATCCCAAAAGACCTTTTGGCATATAGGTTGATTTAGAAGGTCATTTATATCTTTATGGCAACTAGCCAGCATTGAAGTAAACGAAGCTAAATCTTCTGGAAGAGAATTCTTTTCTATGTAAAAACTGCGTACTAATTCATGTAAACGGGCTTCAGTTTCATGCCGGTTAAACAAATAGATGTAATGAGGCTTGTTATAATGTTCCTCTAACAACAGCAGTGGAAGGTTAGCCGTTACTCGGTGTTTAACAGCTTCGCAATGAACTCTCCTTTCATCTCTGAATTGAAGTATATGAAGGTGTTCATGAGAAATGAGAGCTTCAATTGAACGCCCACACGTATTAATCGCTTTAGTATGAATGACTATTTCATAAGTATTTTCTTGTGGTAAAAAGAAAGCTAAAGCTTGGCTGTTTGTTCGAATTTTCCCCAAATAAAAAATAGAAAAGAATAAACAAAAAATTAATAAAAATGGAAATACCAGTATGAAAAAAAGACCAATGCCGCATTGTTTAATGACGTTTAAGTCCTGAAACTTTTTCCAGAAGTCACTAACTGTTGTTTTTATATGGGTTAAATTATTCTTTGTCTGAACTAATCCTTCAGTATCTGAGAAATCATAATCTGGAACCCCTTTAAACAACCACTTCATAGTCATTTTGAAGTAATAAAATCGTGTTGCCCATCTAGGAATGTCAATCGTTTTGAACTTGAAAGTATGCGAATTGGTGCAAAGCGGGTTAGGTGGATAGTTACCAAAGTCTTTAGCAAGTTGTGCAAGTGAATCAGATATCTTTTTCAAAGAATCGTACCTTATAATTTCGGGTATTTATTGCGCGTAAACAATTTATGCTCGGTAAGTGTTTCAATAATATTTGTCAACGGCTGCGTTGAGAAATAAACACTATAGCAGCAGATCAAGTAAGTTTGACTTCAAGTGGTTTGATTCACAATGAGTAAGTAACTTATTTTGTATGCTTTCTGATGCCCCTCGTAGGGTCTCGGAAGTTATAGTTAATGAGATATTAAATCAATTGTTTGGATATTAATAACGTCAACTCATAACAAATCATCTTCCCCATTCGAAAGTCGCTTCATAATAGGGTTCTTGTAGATCTACAAATCTTAATGTTTTTGGGTTCCTAGGGCGAAATGCCCTGAAGGTGATATGTTGTTTACTTTCGATTTGTTTCTTGATGATTTTTTTATTAGGCATTACTAACATGCTTGTTAAAGGCATTCGAGATTGTAGTCCAATCATTGCATCCAAAAACTCTTCCCAACGACCCGTAAAGTAACGATACCTGCAAAGGCCGGGAAGTGCCTTATAGGCGTCCTTTAAATAATGTAGGTACATTAACTGATCATTTTTAGCTTCGGCCATTCGCATCAAAAATAGTATGCATTGAAATCCATATAAGTCCCCTCGCTGGAAAAGAGAATCTGAATCTTGCAGAAAAATGGAGGGCATTGCGAATGAGCTATCTTCACCGTTCTGGGAATTAGGTAAATTCCACATTGGAAATGATGAGTCGGAAAGATATGGAGCCATTAAATTAAGCAGTTGTTTCTTCTTTAGAGGCTTGTTTCGTAGAAGAGTAAAAATAGGCAGTTCATATACTGTAGAGCTGTTTGGAAGTAGTTTTTCTACTTTTTCGACACTGGTAGGTGTAACGGTATGTTTACCTTCATACCACTTGTGAACAATGCCAGATGATTCTTCTTCTCCACTTAGCATATCTTGTAGCTGTTGCTTTGTGATTTTAAAGTTCATAAAAACTGAATCTAGCCAGAGCTGAGTTCGCAGCCTATCAACAGGATCAAATCTAGAAATTCGCTTATTTGTGAGATTGGCAATGTGCTCAGGTATTGTTTTTCTCATTATTAGTCCTGCTGGAGATTTAATACTCTTTTTTATCAATTTACTTTACCGAGCATCAAAAAGCATTATTTGATACGTTGCCTTATTGTGACCTTCCAGGACAGAAGTATGATTAAGCTATCTCCAAATCAAAATTTAGAGCTGAGAATTACGGTAATAAGAGATACATTTGGCGAGCTGTTGAACTTAGCTCAAGTTGCTGAAGTATTTAAGTACTCAACAGTTGATGCTGTGCGAAAAGCGCATAGTCGAGGAAGTTTGCCCGTTAAATTGTATAAGTTTCAGCGTAAAGAGGGTTTGTTCGCAAAAGCTGATGAAGTTGCGAAAGCGATTGAAAGTATGCCTGAGGCCTAATTTTTTAGGCGATAGATAGGAGGAGTTCTTATGTAAAAATTAATATCACGCACAAAAAAACCGAAATCAGTCTAATCCGACTTCGGCTTTTAGGGAAGGGTATACCTCCAGTTCGCGCTTAGAGTATCCCATTCCCTGAATAAAATTTCAAATCGAATTAATTATTGTCGAGGTACCCGCTTACTTATTTTATGTGCGGTCGGCCTTGACTAGGGATATTTTATGTTAAAAAAAATTGAATTTCGTCGTTATTGTACGCTTGAGCACCAACTTTCTAAAGCTGCCGTCAGTTATATTGAAATGGTTCGAGAAAATCCACCTTCACGAATGGTCGGGACGCATGCTAGGAGAAACATTGTTTCATTCTACCCATCAAAAAAAATGGGACATACTATTTCGACAGAAAGTCGTGGGCCTGAAAAATCTTTTGCAATTTTCTGCGAATATGATGAGCGCGTTATAGAATTTTGGGAGCAGCCTGAGCCCATTAAAGTTGAACGCTATGATAAAAATGGAAAGAGTCGAGCAGGTAGTTATACACCGGACTTTTTGGTGCTTACAAGTCAGGGGCCTAGAGTAATAGAAGTTAAACCCCAAAAAATACTGGATAACTTGATAAAGGTTGATTCCAAAAATTGGGAGACGGGAAGTGAAAATTTATATACATATTTACCAGCTCAAAAAGCATTTGAAGATATAGGTTTAAAGCACGAGGTGTTTGCGTTTGATGACTCTATGCGCTTCAAAGTCTTTAATTTGGAACTAATGCTTTCTGCTCGTGAGTCTTCACGGGTGATAACTGATGCTATTCAGAATGATCTAGAAAATGCTTATGAAGAATCTTTTAGTTGGACTATGTCAGACCTTAAAGACCGACTTAATTTAAATTCTTATACAGATCTAATCCACCTGATTGACAAAAATGCACTTTTTTTTGACTTAGACAATAAACTACTTTCTGAACCGGATGGAGTTACTCTTGTCAGGTTCAAGGATCATCTTTCACTGATCGACGACATAGACTGCAATAATAAAATTTATAACGGTGATTTAGAAGAACCAATATCTGTTTCTAGGCAACCTGGTCTAAGGGAAGTAGAAAAAGTACTTGCTAGGTTGGCGCGCTTAGATTCAGGAGAGCAATCTCGGAGTGCGCGGCGTTGGGCAGAAAAATTAAAAAATAGTGAAGGTGCAGGTTTGTCTCGTTTCCAGATTCTTATCTCAAATAAGCATCAATCGGGAAATAAACAAAGGAAAATTCCTTATAATGTGCAGAGATATCTAAAAGAATTTCTAGTTAATATTTTTGCACCTAGTGCCGGACTCTCAATTTATCGTGGTTATATAAAATATAAACACCATGCACCAAAAGAACATCCTGGATATGATGCGGTAACTCGAAAAACCTTCACTCGTTATCTTAAAGGTCTACCACTAGGATTTTTGGCCGGGCAGCGTCAAGGAAAACGTGGTGCGAATGCGGCCGAAGCTTCTTCTGACCCACTAAGTCGCGCCTTGAAAGCACAATTACCTTGGCAGTCAGCCGCGATAGATCATTACAAAGCAGATATCTACCTAATTGTTTCAAGTCACGATGGCCAAATTTATGTTGAGCGGCCTTGGGTGACTGCAATGATTGATTTATCTAGCGGAATTGTTCTAGCCCTGACACTAAGTTTTAAAGACCCCTCAAGAAATTCATGTGCCAAGGTCATTAGAGAGTGTGTAAGGAGTCACCAACAATTACCTCGTGAGATTATCGTTGATAGAGGCTCAGACTTTCGCTCGGTTTATTTTGCGGCTTTACTGGCACATTACGGCATAACGCTTTCACTTAGACCAAGCGCTCATAGCCGATACGGTGGTGAAGTCGAAAGTTTATTTGGAGAGTTTAAAAAAATATGGCTATCCCAGCGTCCTGGAAATCTTGCAGATTATAAAGAAGCAAGGTCTGTAGATGGCACGCATGCACCAAAGAAATCTGCAATATTGAGAGCAGGCGATTTATTTGATGAATTAAATCGATTTTGTGAATGGAGGAATTCTAAGCCAATCAATATTCATATTGAGTCTGGCTTTGATATGTTCTCGAGGCGGCTTAAAGAATTTCCCTGTTTGGCAGTGGGTGTTGAGTTTGATCATGAATTTCTTCTATCCACAGCAGTAGAAACAAAAAAGTATGATGTTGATCCACAGCGAGGAATAAAGATAAACGAGCTTTGGTATTTCTCGCCTGCAATTTCTGGACTTAAGGTAATCAAATCTAAAGCGGAAGTGCGTGTTGATCCAGAAAACCCACATGTCATATACGCTCTGATTAGCGATAAATGGGAGTCGTTATATAGTTCACAGATAAATTCATTTGCGGCTAAAACATCTAGAAAACAATTCGAAGAGGGGCTAGTTGCCTTAGAAGGAGCAAATTTAAGAAGACGAATCCGTGAAAATAAAGACATTGAATTAGTCGGTATTCTTCAAGAAATGGATGCGTTAGTGAGTGCTGAAACGCTTCCAATCGTCCATATCAATGCATCATCTATGCCTGCAAACGCAATCAACTTTGATGAGATGGACTTGAGTGATCTTAAAGTGGAGGCTTGGTGATGATTAAACAAAACCCGTTAAATATTAAGATCAATCATCGTAACTGGAATGATGCCCTTGCTTTTGCATTTCAATTATTGGTCACCGCTTCTCCTGGCGATGTTGTTTGTATTACTGGTCCTTCGAGAGCGGGAAAGTCTCGGTTAGTAAAAGAACTAATAAAATTGCTGGGTGTACAGTCAAATGAATTTGCTTCTAGCTTTACCAGCATTTCAGTAGAAGCGACAAACTCAGGACCAAATGGCACCTTTTCTACGAAGTCTTTTACTCAGCGATTACTTAGAGCTGTTGAGCACCCTTCAACTACATTTTTATCTGATGACTATTCTTCGGCTGCTCGATTTGATCGAATTACTGAAAATGCTCTGAGGGATACGCTCGAAAATGCAATTAAACGAAGGCAGGTGAAATACATATTCATAGATGAAGCTCAGCATGTTAAATATGTGACTAAAGGGGCCCAAGGTGGGCATGCTGTTATGGATTCCTGGAAGTGTCTAGCTGAAAGTACAGCTGTTGTTTTAATAATAGTGGGCGCTTATCCAGTATTAAATATTATGAAAGAGTCACCCCATTTGTTAGGGCGTAAAAGGACGGTTCATCTACCTCGGTATGATCATTCAGAACAAGATGCATTAGAGTTTCTGAAAATTGTACAAGTTTATTTAAAAGCGTCGAGAGTTGAATATGACTTTGATATTAAGTGTGAATATAGCTTTCTGTACGAGGGTAGCTTTGGCTGTATAGGGTTATTACAGCTCTGGTTTTCTTCTGCGATAGCCTATGCCTTATCAACGAAATCATCTTTATCTCATGACATATTGATGCGTGTGAAATTAACCGATTCAGACCTAGAGACGATTTGGCAAGAAATAGATACAGGAGAACAGATGCTCGAATCATTGGGAGAAGAAGTTTTCATTAATAGTAAGGTGAGTAAGGATAAATCTAAAAAAAGGCCGCCTTTTCAACGCTCAGCTAAGAGGTTTGACCAAGGTAATAGAACTTAGGATGAGTGAGTTGTTATTTCCGATAGAATTGGGAGGAAAAGAGGGGCGCGATGTTGAGTCGCTCCCCTCTTATTTATATAGATTGAGTTATGCTCACGGTTATAGTGTGGGTGAAATTCTTAGAGCTTTATATCGTCATGCTTCAAATTCTGGCACCGTAGAGCTAAATGCAAAACTTAGTCATCATATTAAGCCTGGCGAACTTGTGCGCCCAAGCAAAACTACATCGCTAGTGAAGTTGCTCTTGGAGAAATATACAGACCAAGATTTGTCCTCATCATATTTATGGATTTTGGAAAAATCGCTAGGGGTATCTAATGGAGAGATACTAAAGGGGTTTAGATGGTGCCCTGAATGTTTACATGAAATGCACAATCTAGGTGTTGAACCATATTTTAAACTTATTTGGAGTGTGAAAGGTGTTTCTGCATGCCCTATTCATAGAACGCCCTTTCAGCAAAGTTGCGCAAGTTGTGGCGATGATCAGACGACATATTTAAGAATAGGTCCTATGCATGTTTGTCAGTCATGTAGAAAGCCTCTATATGAACGTGAAAGACGCTTAAAACTTAGCGAGATTGCAAAGACATGGGAGAATATTGGTGTAGACGTAGTTGAAGTTTTTTCTAGAATGTCTGAAATACCTATAAAAGATTTCCCAGAACATGGAGCAAGAAATTCAATCAAAAGTTTATTAGATTATTACTGGGAGCATGATAGAGAAGATGAGTTTTATGGCTCCTTGGATCGTGATGAACTATTGGCGTATGTCTTCAATCAAAAAAAAATAAGTTTGAAATCTGCACGTCGAATTGCTTTTCGTCTCGGTGTCCCGCTTTATGACTTCCTAGCGGGACGTGCTATAGATATTACTTTGAGTCTTGATAGTCATCTTTTTTGTCAATTACCACCTGGTTTTCTTGAGGTAAGTAAGAAGGTTAAAAAAGATCATCAAGCTATTCAGAAAAGAATAAAACGATTTATCAAAAAGTCTTCTGTTCCTCCTTCAATTAAACAAGTTGCAGAGGCAGTTGGTGTTTCTAAAGGATATCTTGAATATCGTCACTCAGCTTTGGTTAGTCATTTAGTGACGCAGAGAGCGCAATATCTTTCAGCTTTAAGAGCGGAGCAGCAGTACTTGGCAATTCGTGAAGCTTTTAGTTTCTTTCTCGGAAAAAAATACGAGTGTGATAATAGATCAAAACGTTCGGCTTACAAGGTTCTTCGGTCTGAAACAAAACTACCAAAAACGATTTTAGTTTCAGGTATTGAGCAAGCGTTTGAAGCGTTGGGCAATTAAAGAATAATAGATTGCACGCGCGCTAGTTGTTTATTAATTTGAGTCTACTAGAAGATAAAGATTATTGAGGTTGATTTGATGATGTGGCTCAGTATCGGGGATTAAAGTCATTTATTTTCTGCGGGAAAAGTGTAGTTAAGGGACGGTTTAATGATTACATTGCGCCTTTCTATCAATTTTTTCGTGTTACCCATTGAGTTCAAACGGTGGAGCTAAAACGTGTCAATATTACCTTGCGAATTGACTCTTTCAACACATGCAGCAGAGAGAATGGTACATAGATTTAAGCTGTCAACGAGTAGCTTAATTAAGATACTTAATCATAAAGCATATATCGCCATTGATCAGGAGCAGGGTAATACATATATATTAGTTTGGAGCCCTCAGGACAAGGCGTATATTGTGCTAGTACTAAGTATCAATAATGGGGTGATTTTAACTGTCTGGAATGAGCAGATATACCATCGAATTACCGGCAAAAGAATTACTAGACGAACAAAAAAAAGGCTTCATACTATTTATGTTCAGCATAGCTCATTACAAAATAGTTTGAAAATCGTACCCCTAAATCCTCAGTTTCAAAAACAAGATAGCCCCTATATCGTGCTTGTATATTTGGATTGCAGATTAGATCAGATAAAACGTCTGAATCTAGGGCGAATTTCTAGCAAGCTTTGTTCATTTATTTTTAAATCGCCTCAACACTTTGATCCTTTAGGTCTGGTAGAAAATCATTCTTTTGCAAGATGGCTTAAAGAAAGACTAACTAGAAGCAATATTCTTGAAAAAGATATTATTGGCGTGTCTATGAATGCTAAAAATATGTTGCCAGTTACCATGCTTTATAATTACGCATCGGGTTTTAATTTGCAGGGAAAGGTCTGCCGATTAAACGATATAAATGATTAAGCGGGCATTTTTGTACAAGAGTAAAAGCTTTGGTTTTGAAATGAAGGTAAATATCAGATTGACCTGTATGTTAAAACTGCCGTGGAACAGAAAAGTATAAACGTCTCAAAATCTCACAAAGCAAGCATTGAAAACGTGTAGGTTTTATACTCTATATTGATTGTTTTGCAGATGAAGAAACTTGACGGTCGTTAAAAACCTTTTCATAGTGATCTTTTCATCAAGACGGTATATCTAAAATATATGGCCTCAAGGGCAATATCTGATTAATATCTTTGAAATGTATCATAGTGACTTATGCGCGAATATTAGGACAAATAAGTATTAAATATGTCAGAAGAAAAAGAACGCTCATACAATATTCTTGTGTATGGAATTGAAAAGCATGGTCTTACTGCGCCAATTGATTCTATTACAAGTCGTAACTATAACTTATCTTTTGAACCATTTAATTCTGCCAGTCGTTTCAACGAATATGATGGAGTAATCCTATTTCAAGGTTTATTTGAGGATTTTGAATGGAAACCTAATTACATGAATAGCTATCTAGATCATTATTGTGACAATAATGAGCTAGATAAGCGTAAAAAAGAGGCAGCTTTGCTTATTAAGAAAGGCGGCTTTTTGTGCTTTTTACTCAACAGTGAATTTATTGATAGAGAAGATCGAAGAGACTTTAGAAACAGTGATTTAGCAAAATGCCATCTAAACTATGGAAATTTTTACAGAGAGAACTTTAAAAGCCGTATTGCAAATTTAGATATTAAATCTGATGAATTTAGAGCTTTTTTGGAAATCCACGGTGCCGCAACGAGCCATTTTCGACATTTCAATGAATATATTGACTGGCGCATTCTGGTTAAAGCTGAGGGCAGAGCAGCAGGGTTCATAATTAATAAAAACGAATATTTCATTCCTTCATTGATACCTAATAACAGGCCGGAAGTTATTCGTGAGTACTTTGGTTTACTTGCAACTGGCCTGACCTCATCGTATAACAAATTGCAAATAACACTTCCAGATTGGATAGATGAGTTTGAGTTTTCTGAAGAAAAGGCATTGTCGGATGAACAACAAGCTCTCGAAGCACGCATTAGTGAAATTGAGGGGCGAAGAAGTGTTCTAAGAAAATACAAGTCTTCACTCATCTTATCTGGAGATGAGTTGGCAGCATGTACTAGTGAAATATTCCTCCATGGGTTTGGCATTCCAGTAGACACTAAAGATGAGTTGCGCGAAGACTTTAAGGTCTTGGATGCTGAAGGTAATCCCGTTTTACTTTGTGAAGTCAAGGGAACAAATAAAGGCGTAAAACGGGAATATGTCAATCAAGCTGATTCTCATAGAGAAAGGTCGGGTTTACAAGACGAATTTCCAACTACACTTATAGTAAATACAAATATAAGGAATTCTAGAACTATCGCAGAGAAAGACCAGGATGTTGCAAAAGAACAAGTTCTACATGCAGTAAAAATGAATATCTTAATAATAAGAACTCTGGATTTATTAGAGTTGCTAAAAATTTATTTAGATGACCAATTAACCATAGAACAAATTATGGATTTGCTTACCACCAATAATGGTTGGCTGAAGGTTATAGGTGGAAAAATAGATGTTATACAAAATCCAGAAGCAGATTAAATGGCCTAACAAATCTCTCCAGCCGATATAAAAAAACGGATGAATGTACTATGAATTTATGTGTCAGAAGCTTCACATAAATTCATAATTATTGAACACCTTCGATAGATATCTCAATTTATAAACTAGCTAAAAATATCATGAATAAAGTGAGCCTCCTAGCGTCTTCATTTGGCCGAATGAGCTAGCTGATATTTTTTCTAACCTTCCCGATTACATGCGCTAGTATTAGTCTGAAACCGACCCTTAGTTGCCACTCCGTTTTTTTGATAATCCACGATTTAGGAAGGCGTAACTTGGACTTGGTTGTCATAGGTTTATTCGATACCTGCTTATTAATAATCTCCCAAAGCTCCTCTGAACTTGACTAAGCAGGTGTTGAAT
>TARA_R110001592_G_scaffold91754_1_pt1 | contig 23420 bp, 13 predicted proteins | sample TARA_R110001592 | Tara Oceans TARA_R110001592 (sample SAMEA4398387) | marine metagenome | biome: Polar Biome; feature: [SRF] surface water layer (ENVO:00010504); material: water (ENVO:00002006), including particulate matter (ENVO:01000060) such as... | depth 5 m | reverse complement strand
GCCAGATTCAAATTGGTTTAAGTCTGCTCCGGCTGAAAAGAATTTAGTGCCTTGGCCATGAATCACGAGAGCGGTTACACCATCTTTAGCGTTGAGACGGTTAACTATCACCGATAAAGCACTCAGACTTGATCTATCCCAAGTGTTTGCAGGCGGATTATTGATCGTGATCTGGGCGATATGGCCTTTAATTTCTACAAGAATTTTTTCACTTGGGCTAATTGCTTCAGAAGACGTTGTCATATTTGACTCCATTGTAAAAATAATTAAATAAGTGAGTTGGTATCTATTCGTGAATGATTGAAAAGGTCTCGTCAGATAATATCCGACGTGCAATGATTAATCTCATTACTTCATTAGTGCCTTCCAAAATACGATGTACACGGGTATCTCTAAAATGCCTTTCAACAGGGTATTCTTTGATATAACCATAGCCACCATGTAACTGAAGCGCCTCATCACAAATCTTAAAGCCAATATCGGTCGCGAAGCGTTTTGCCATGGCACAAAAGGCTGTTTTATCAGCCTGATTATTGTCTAGCTTGAACGCTGCATAACGAATCATTTGACGTGAAGCGGCAAGTTCTGTGAGCATATCTGCCAGTTTGAATTGGGTGGCTTGAAATTCACTAATCGCCTTCTTGAATTGCTTGCGTTCTTGAACATATTCTGTGGCGGCTTTTAAACTGGCTTTAGCGGTGCCGACTGAACAAGCAGCAATATTTAATCGTCCGCCATCTAAACCTTCCATCGCCAAAGTAAAACCTTTGCCTTCTTCAGAAAGGAGGTGGTTTTGTGGAATGGCGACATCTTCAAAATGAATCAGTCGTGTTGGTTGGCTATTCCAGCCAAGTTTGTCTTCTTTCTTGCCATAGCTTATACCTTTGGTATCTGCGGGTACGGCAAAACAGCTAATACCTTTGGCACCGTTATCAGAGGTTCTGGCCATGACAATGAGTAAATCAGTTTCACCGGCACCCGAGATAAAGGCTTTGGTGCCATTTAATATATATTGGCCATCTTTCTTTTCGGCCTTAGTCGTTAACGATGCGGCATCAGAACCTGCACCCGGTTCTGTTAAACAATAACTAGCTAGCTTTTTACCCGCTGCAAGCGCTTCTGACCACTGAGCTATGACTTCTTTCTGGCCATAACGAGCAAACATATTAAACGCCATATTATGAATGCTGACAAAGGCTGCAGTTGAGGTACAACCTGCTGCCAGCTCTTCCATAATCAACGTGCTATCTAAGCGGCTTAAGCCAATGCCATGATGTTCTTCAGGAATATACATGGCCATAAAGCCAAGTTTACCCGCTTCTTTAAATACTTCTTTTGGGAAAAAACTTTTCTGATCCCATTCTTGAGCATTAGGTGCTAAAGCGTTTTCGGCAAACTTTCTGGCTGTTTCTTGGAAAGCACGTTGAGATTCGTCTAAATCGTAATTCATAATAGGCCTTTTATTTTAAACTGATACTCATGTTAGGTGCAGAAGCTGAGGTGCGTTTCCAGCTAGCAGTAATGGTTTTAGTTTTAGTATAAAACCGAACTGCCTGTTTCCCGTACGCATGTAAGTCTCCCATGAATGAACCTTTCCAGCCAGTAAATGAGAAGAATGGAAGTGGTACAGGAATTGGTAAGTTGATACCCACTTGGCCTACCTCTATTTCATGCTGATATTGTCGAGCATGAACACCAGAGGTAGTAAAGATTGATGTACCATTGCCATAGGGGCTGTCATTCACTAATTGAATTGCTTCATCTAGGTTATCAACCTCAAGGCAGCAAACTACTGGGCCGAATATTTCCTGCGTGTAAATGTCCATATCTGTTTTAACATTGGAAAATAGTGTTGGCCCCATCCAGTTGCCTTTAGGGTAGTCAGAAATAGTGATATCTCGACCATCTAATAAGCAGTTTGCACCTTGATCAATACCTGTCTGTATTAAGCTAGCAACGCGTTGTTTTGCTTGGGGGCTAATAAGTGGGCCATAAGCAGACTCAGGATTATTCCAAATGCCTGGCTTAACAGCCGCTAAGCGTTCTTGAAGGTCTTTTACCCACGTACGGGTTTCGCCAACAAAAACAATCACACTAATGGCCATGCAACGTTGACCTGCGGCACCGACCGTTGCACCAACTAAGGCATTCATCACGGTGTCTTTATCGGCATCTGGCATCACCACCATGTGGTTTTTTGCGCCGGCAAAGCACTGGGCTCGCTTCATTAATTGCGTAGTTTGTAGATAAATGTCTTTTGCAACAGGAACAGAACCAACGAACGAGGTTGTCAGGACGCGTGAGTCTGCAATAAGTTGTTGAACCTGATCTTTGCCACCATGAATCACTTGCAGCAAGCCAGCCGGTACGCCAGCTTCCACAAAAAGCTCTACTAAGCGCATTGTCGCCAGAGGAACCTGTTCAGAAGGCTTAAGGATCATAGCGTTGCCGCAAGCAATTGAAAGCGGAAACATCCATAAAGGAATCATGGCCGGGAAGTTAAACGGGGTAATGCCGAGGGTTACACCTAAAGGCTGCGTCACGCTGTAGGTGTCGACACCACGGGCGACATTCTCAACCGTTTCGCCCATTAATAATGAGGGAATATTACAGGCATGTTCTACGACTTCGATACCACGCCAGACATCGCCCATTGCATCTTCAAGATTTTTACCGGTATCAGCAGCAAGAATTTCTGCGACTTCTTTTTGATGAGTTTTCAATAGAGCTTGATAGCGCAACATTAAACGAGCACGTTCAGAAACGGGTACTTCTTTCCAAAGCTCAAAAGCTGCTTGAGCGCCTGAAATAGCAGTTTCAATTTCATCGCTAGTGGCCAGCGGAACTTTGGCAAGCACTTCTTGAGTGGCCGGATTGACGACATCAAGTAAATTGGTGCTGCTACTTTGAATAAATTGACCATTAATTAATAAAGGAACATGTGGTGTCATAAAGCCGGCCTTATTGTTTGTGAATAACTGAAATCACTACTTTACGTATTATTATTAAAGTTTGAATTGACTAAATTGCGAACAATATGGATTATATTGCTATTTTGTTGTTAGAGAACTCATTATGAGCGAACCATCAAGTTGGCCATTATCACAATCTGCTTTACGCGTCAGCGTTGCCAACCATGTTTTAACTGCCTTATGTCAGCATCCTTTAACGAGGTCTTGTTATACCACTGCGATAGGCTATTACCCTAAAGCTAAGTCGCATGAAATGAAACGAACAGAGCATGATGATTATATTCTTATATATTGTGCCGATGGTAAAGGTTTACTAAGACTAGGTAATGAGAAAAAAGCAGTGAAAGCAGGTGAGTTATTTATTTTGCCACCGAATACCATTCATGCTTATCAAGCAGATGAAGAACAGCCGTGGACGGTATATTGGTGTCACTTTCAAGGCGAACAGGCAAAAGACTTTTTTGACTATATCTATCAAAATCAGTCGTCAGAAATTATTCGTAATATGACAGATATTGATTTTATTCAAGCGTTTAGAGAGCTGATAGAAACAGTACGTGACAGTACGCAGTTATCAGATTTTATTCATGCCTCTAATTTATTTCGGCATATCCTGACAAAAATAGAACGCCAAATGAAGCGAAGAGATCGATATGAAAATGGTTTATCTATACCTAAAATCCAGCAATTTATGCGGGTTAATATTAATAAACACCTAAGTTTGGAAGAGCTAGCTTCGCTTAGCCATTGTTCAAAATATCATTTTGCAAGGCAGTATCGGCTTCTTACAGGAAGCTCTCCTTTAAAATATTTTATTAAACTTAAAATGGAACATGCTTGTTTTTTATTAGAACAAACTAGTTTAAGCATGTCGGAAATTGCCTCTCAGTTAGGGTATGATGACGCGCTGTATTTTTCGAGGGTTTTTCGTAAGATTCTGGGGCTTGCTCCAAGTGTTTATAGAAAAAGCTTGCTCCATCTTGCTCCATAAAGAGAAGAGTAAGTCACGAGAATTCAAACTTATTACTATTTTCTGCTTCGGCATCACCACTGGGATTTTTCTTATTCATGCTTACTGAAGCACAAAAAAATCTAATTCAAACTACTTATCGTAAATTCACTTCACGTGAAGGCTTTCGTCCACGTTTTGGGCAGCGAGTCATGATCGCAGAAATTGCAAAATACTTAGGCTCAATTGAAGAAGATGACCAAGGCCAACGTACCTCTCCACCAGCTGTATGTGTTGTCGAAGCGGGAACAGGTACAGGTAAAACCTTGGCATATTGTATGTCTGTTTTGCCATTGGCGTTGGATGAAAAACGTAAAGTAATAATTTCTACAGCAACAACAGCGCTACAAGAACAGGTCATTAGTAAAGATCTCCCAGAGCTGGCGAAATATTCCGGCTTAGAATTTACCTATGCCTTGGCGAAGGGAAGAGGACGCTACCTTTGTTTAAGTAAGCTGGATCAGCAGTTAGATACCAATGACTCAGACCTCGGTGCATTGCCATTATTTTTAATGCCAGAACAAACCAGCCAAACAGATAAAACAGAGCTAGAAACCTTTTTCTCAAAATATGCATCAGGCTCATGGGATGGCGACCGTGATACTTGGGAAGAAGTTATCGAGCAAGATGTTTGGCGAACAGTTTCTACTGATAACCAGCAATGTAGCAAGCGGCGTTGCAGCTATTATAATTCATGCCCTTATTATGTGAATAGACGAACATGGGATGAAGCTGATCTTATTGTGGTTAATCATGATCTCTTGCTATCAGACCTTGCATTAGGCGGTGGCGTGCTACTCCCGCCACCTGAAACATCAATTTTAGTCTTGGATGAAGCGCATCATTTAGCCGATAAAGCTTTAAATCATTTTACTGTCCATAGTGGTCTAAAAACAGTTGAAACCTGGCTCAAATCATTAAGTAAAGCTATGGTTGAATTTTCTCCTTATCTTGGTCCTGGTAATTATATGGGCCGGCATATTGAGGATATTTCACAAGTAAGCGTTCAGCTTCATGATTGGTTTTCTCGCGTTTATGACTACCTTGCTGAAAATGTTGTTTGGGATACAGATGACAATTCATATTCAAACTCTGCTTCCAACACTCGTCGATTCCGTTTTAAGCAAGGCATTATTCCTGAAGACTTTCATGCCATGGCCTGCGAGATCCGAGTCTTAACTGCTAGCCTATGCCGTTTACTAGATGATATTCGCTCCGAAGTGACCAAAGCGGTCGATGAAAAATCAGACTCAGGTCTATCAAAAGAAGAGGGCGAGCAATGGTTTCCTGTTTTTGGTGGATTGTGTGATCGCGCTGAGAATATTCATGAGCTGTGGATGTTCTATTCTAAGCCTCAAGATGAAAAGTCACACCCTTCAGCGAAATGGTTAGTGCTGCGGGATTACGAAAATGCAGCCGATATAGGTTTGTATGGCAGCCCCCTTAGTGCTGGAGGCCTGTTGCATGAAGAGCTGTGGAAAAAGATCTTCGCAGCGGTATTAACGTCTGCCACGCTGACAGCATTAGGGAAATTTGACCGACTTACTTACAAAGCCGGTTTACCTAAAGCTAGCGTTTACCATCAAGTATCTAGCCCTTTCGACTTTCAAAATGTTGCAAAACTTTTAGTTCCTAATATGAGTGCATGCGCTTCAAACCCCGAAGCACACACAGCTGAGATTGCTGAAAAGCTTGGTATATGGGTCGGTGAGCATAAAGCTGTTCTGGTTTTATTTAGTTCACGCAAGCAAATGAATGATGTGCACTTTAAGGCTGATGGTGTTTTAACCAAAGATATCATGACGCAAGATGATTTCAGCAAGCAAGAGCTCGTCAGACGTCATAAAGAAACAATTGATTCAGGGAAACGCAGTATTTTATTTGGACTTGCCTCACTTGCTGAAGGTATAGATTTACCCGGTGGCTATTTAACGCATGTGATTATTGCCAAAATACCTTTTTCTGTGCCTAACGACCCCTTGGAAGAAAGTATAAGTGAATGGCTCGAAGAGCAAGGCCGAAATCCATTCATGGAAGTAACGGTGCCCGATGCAAGCTTGAAACTTATTCAGGCTTGTGGACGTTTGATCAGAACTGAGGAAGATAAAGGGCAGATTACGATTCTGGATACACGCTTACTAACGCGTCGCTATGGAAATTTACTGCTTAACTCACTTCCACCTTATCAGCGTATATACGAGTAAAAGCACGCTCCCTGAGCCACGTCGAAGGGTCTTCCAAATTAAACTCTGAGTTGCATCGAACACGTTTCGACGGGCTCAACGAGCTAGCTATAAATTTCAGGCAAAAAAAAAGCGGTTAGAAGGTGCCGAACTACCTTAAAACCGCTATACGAATAAGGGCGCTTGTAGGATGCCCCTGATCGGAAAAACGTGCTAAACAAAAAGGCCTGAATTTTTTGCTTAACATGTTTTGCTCCGATGAATTAATAGTAGGAATAAGCGGGGCTTAATAAGATCACCCAAAAGGCTTAATTTGGACTAATCCTTATTTAAATGTGACATGCCTCACAAAAAAATCGATATAAGTTTTACAAATACCCGCTAAACCTTAGGCATAAGTTGTGATTAAGCGTTTTATCCATATCTTTAGCGAGTTATTCAGTGTGTTTGATGCTGATTGCAAGGAATCACCCTCTGTTTCTATTTTATATTGCCATTCTCTGGCTTCATCAAGAATAGAAAAAGGAAGATCATCCAGTGATTCAATCGTTTCAATAAAAGTCAGAGCAAAGTCTGCTCGATTGGTTTGAGATTTCGCATATTTATCAAGCTCAATAAGAAGGCTTTCTAGTTCGTTTTTAATTGTCATATCAGTTAAAGCTCACTCCGTTAAAATCTGGCTTATCAATAAGCGCTTCAATTATTTCAATAACTATATTTTTTAGCTATTCTTTTAAGCTGTTTATCTTAAAAGAAAGAACGAGTTTAGTAAGCTCGGAAATTGAATAGGCTTAACGTTATGGCATCTAAAAATAACAATGAAGAACTATTTAGCGGGCTTCATGAACTTGCAGCAAGCTCTTTTCCCAAATCTTGTAATACCTGCGGTCGCATCTTTAATACAGCTGAAGATTTTTTGAAAGAAACTCAAGACTTGCCCTCGGCAAGGTCTTGTATAAAGCAAGCTATAGAAGATGATGGTTCAACCTTATTAGAAGTTTTTCGAAACTGTACATGCGGCTCTACCTTGATGGATGAGTTTAGTGATAGACGAGACTTATCAGAAAAAGGTTTAAAAAGACGGGCAATATTTGACCGCATGCTTGAAATTTTAACAAACAAAGGCATCGATTTTGAGACGGCAAAGATAGAATTAAAAAAAGCAGCGCATGGTAGAAGAAGCGAGTTAATAGAAAAAAACTTTAGCCGCAAAGAAAACAAATAACGCCATAAAGAAAAGGTCTTTTAGCAACATAGATACAGTCAATATCAGTTTCAAGTTTCAGATGTAAAAGTCAGTACACTATGTGATCTTACGGGTCAGGTAGCTCGACTAAAGCATACAATAGACGAAGCAAATCGCCGTCGTAAATGTGCCATTACATGTCATCCTCGCACAAGCGAGTAGGGGTTTTGTCTATTAGGTTTATTCTGTGGGAAATGACAAACAGGCCTTTTTGAGCTGCTGAATGGTTCAGGGAAAACACACAAAATTGTTACTTTTTATTTTGCTAAATAATGTAGAATTTTCCTACAAAGCAAACATTTATCAAGCAATGAAAAAATAAAGTTCATTATTGAATCGCCTATCGACGCAACAGAATGTGCATATTGTACATCACTGTCACTTTTTCAGCAGGGCCTCGAACTGCTCAATCGGCAATGGTTTTGCGAATAGATATCCCTGAAAATTAGCGCAACCTTTTTTTAGCAGTAGTTGCCTTTGCGGCTCAGTTTCAACACCCTCGGCAATGATATCCAGCCCCATGCTCTGTGCCATCGCTATAATGGTACGCACTATCGCTCTATCGTTACTATCTGTCACAATATCACGTATAAATGACTGATCAATTTTGAGCTGATTCAGCGGTAGCCGTTTAAGGTATTGCAGCGATGAATAGCCAGTGCCAAAATCATCTAAAGAGAACTGAACACCAACGTTTTTCAATGCGTTCATGATTGCGATCGTTTCTTCTACGTTCGCCAGCAACACGCCTTCGGTCAGTTCCAGTTTGAGCAGTTCCGGTTTGATGGCATAGTGCTCGATAGCTGCTTGTACATGATCCACGAAACTAGGCTGGTGGAACTGCTTGGCACTCACGTTTACAGCTACAGCAAGACCACGTGTTAGAGCATCTTGTTGCCATGCTTTGATCTGGGCGCAGGCAGTTTCTAACACCCACTTCCCAATTGGCAGGATCAATCCGGTCTCTTCCGCCAGTGGAATAAATTCCATGGGAGGCACCATACCCCGTTCAGTGTGCCACCACCGTATTAATGCCTCAGCGCCCAATGGATGTCCTAAATTATCCACTTGTAGTTGGTAGTACAACTGAAATTGCGACTTCTCAATTGCTTTGTGTAATTCATCTTCCATCGTGACACGGTCGTCAATGATGGTCTGCATATTCGGGTCAAAGAAACGTAGGGTATTACGTCCGGCTTTCTTGGCCTGGTACATTGCGATGTCTGCCTGTTTCAGCAACTCTTCTGTATTTTGTTGGAGGTCCTGAAATAAAGTCACACCAATACTGGCAGTGCAGTGGTGTGAATAGCTACCTAACTGGTAACTCTGATCAAGTGCTTCAAGAATTTTCTCGCCGAGGGTTTCTGTTTGCGCCGAGGCCTCTAGGGCTTGATCACTCAGATCGGACAACATGACCATGAACTCGTCACCACCCAAACGGGCTACGGTATCGCATTCACGTACGCAGGACTCTAGCCGTTGTGTGGCTTGTATTAGCAACTGATCACCAACATCATGACCTAGTGTGTCATTGAGATTCTTGAAATTGTCCAGGTCAATAAACAGCAACGCACCTTTCCGTTTGTTTCTTGAGCAGGAAGCAAGTGCCTGTTTGAGTCGATCTATCAGTAGTATACGGTTGGGTAAATCTGTCAGGTGGTCGTAGAATGCCAGGTGCTGAATTTTTTCCTGGGATAATTTACGTTCTGTAATGTCGATATGAGACACAACATAATGCGTGACGACGTCGTTGTCGTCTTTGACGGCAGTAATAGTAAGCCATTTGGGGTATATCTCCCTATTCTTGCGTTTATCCCATATCTCCCCTTGCCATGTACCTGTTTGATTTATGCTTTCCCACATTTCTCGGAAGAATTCGGCATCATGTCTGTCTGACTTAAGCAACTGTGGTGTCTGCCCCACAATCTCAGCAGCGGTATAACCCGTAGTTTTAGTAAAAGCCTTGTTAACGCGCAGGATTTTGAGTTCTGCGTCGGTAATCATGATGCTCTCCTGAGATTCGAAAGACACAGCTGCGATACGCAAGTTACTCTCAGTCTGTTTACTATGGGTAATATCGCTGATGGTGACTATTGCTACTAGTGGCTTACCGGCGTCATCGTGGGCGATGGTGCCGCCATAACTGAAAATTCGTTGCCAGCTATCCTGAATGTGTTTGATGTATAGCGCTAAGCCGCACAGGGTTTCACCGCGAAGAATACGGGCCAACGGCCATTGATCCAAAGATAATACCGTACCGTCCATAGTTGAAAGCTGGAAGTTATCAGCAAACTCTGGTAAAAGCCGTAGCCATTCTTTTGAGCTTGTAAAGCCATGAATATTTAATGCCGCCTGATTAAAATGCAGTAACCGTCCATCAAGATCGGAAATGGCTAAACCTTCTGTCAGGCTTTCAATAACAGCTTTTAGTTGCGATTCGCGATTGCTCGATGCAAGTTCTGCTGCTTTACGAACAATGGCTTCCTTCTTCAATTCGGCCGTGCGCTCTTCGATTTTCCGCTCCAGAGAAGCATTGAGTTCAGTCAATTCCGAGTTAAGTCTATGCGTTGTTTGGTCGAGATAAAAACGATGCAGCGCATGGTCGATCGCATGCGGCAGTTGCATCAGGTAATTCTTACGCTTCACTATATAGTCGTATGCACCGAGTCGCAGAATAGCCACGGCAGTGGCTTCGTCACCCCTGCCGGTTATTACTATAAAGGGAATATCAATGCCACGGAATTGAATTTCACGAATGAGCTCCAGGGCATTCATGTCCGGTACACGCAAGTCGGTCAGCACTAGGTCGATATCATGCTTCCCAGATAAAAGCGTTAAGGCATCGCGGCTGGAATTGATAGTCTGTAATTTCAAGTGCGGTACGGTGCTGGCGAAATGTTGTTCGGTCAGCTCCACGTCCATCGTATTGGGTTCGATATAGAGTATCTTCTGGTTGCGCTGTTCACCATCTTTCCCATGACACTGGCGATGTTGGCGAGCTACCACCTGACGTAGTAAATTAGGCAACATAATGAGATAGTCGGTTTCGGATTTAGACACATAATCGGCTGCGCCGGCGCGGAGCGATTCTGCCACCGTTTCTTCGTCCCCCATACCCGTGACCATCACTACAGGTAAGATATGCCCGTTCGCGCGTAATTTACAAAGTACGCCCAAACCGTCCATATCGGGAAGGCGTTTATCAAGCAACAACACATCAAACGACTGTTCAGACAAGCGCTTCAAGCAATCCTCCCCCGTGCCAACTACTTCGATTTGAAAGTCGGTAGCCTCAAGTTCGAAATGCATACGCGTCAGATCAGCATCTTGCAGATTGTCTTCGATGTATAACAAATGAATGATATTGTTCATGTTACTTTCCGGTCGAAGAAAATGGCGGTTCGTTGGTGAGAACCCAATACATTTTAATACTCTTAACTACCTCGGTGAATGAACCAAAATCCACTGGCTTAACAATGTAAGAATTAACCCCCAAATCATAGGCGGTAGAAATATCAGTGCTTTCCCTCGAAGTAGTAAGTATCACAAAGGGTACTTGCTTCCACACTGGATGCTCACGTGCATGGCGAAGTACGTCAATGCCATCCACTTTCGGCAAGCGTAAATCTAGCAACACCAGCAGGGGAAAAAGCCTGTCTTCAAAAGAGGGGTGCGCATCAATGAACTGCAGTGCCTCTTCTCCGTCTCGGCAGGCAATAACAGGATTAGCTACGGCATTTTCTTCAAATGCCTGCAAGCAGAAATCCAGATCCATATCATTGTCTTCGACGACTAGGATAGGCCGCAACGATGAGTGTGAGTTTTGTAAGAAAGTCATGGCAGTGGTTTCCTCAAAAATGAAATAGGTAATTCAACAAAAAAAGTCGCCCCCGTTCCTGGTTCGGATTCGGCACGGATACTGCCGCCGAGTTTATTGAGCAGCTTGCTGACAATGGCCAAGCCAGCACCAGAACCCTTGAACTCATCGGCGCGCACCAGACGGTTAAACAGGCCGAAGATACGGTCGTGATATTTCATATCGAAACCGACGCCGTTATCTTTCACGGTGATAAGACAAGCTGTGGGTGTTTTTTCGGCGCTAATAGTCAAGCGCGGCGGCGTGGCATTGCGGCTATATTTGATGGCGTTGTCGATCAGGTTGGTCAGCACTTGGTGTAGTCCGCGCTCCCATACTTTTAAGGTGATGGCTGGTACATTCTCTGTTAACTCGATACCTTGCTCGGTGACCAAGAGGCTGCGGTCCTGCATGATGCTGTGTACCAATTCACTAAGGTCTACGTCGGTAACTGTGGGCGTCTCACTATCGACACGCGAATAAGTAAGCAGATCTTCGATCAGTCCATCCAGATTGTGTGAGGCGGTAATAATCTGCTTAATGCAGAATTGGGCTCGTTCTGTCAGCCCAGCTTGATGGCGACGTTCTAGCTCTTGCGCATAACCGGAAATGCCACGCAAGGGTGCCTTGAGATCATGCGAAACGGTGTAAGCAAAACTCTTCAGTTCTTCATTTTTGGTAAGCAACATTTTTTCGGCTTGCTTGCGCTCAGAAATGTCACGCACGACGGCAACTAGTCGCGGTTTTAGTAAGCCCTGTCTCACGGCCTGTATGGTGATTTCTACCGGAATTTCATGTCCATCCTTGTGCTTGTGTACGGTCTCGAAAGTCAATGAGGCTTGGCTTTCGTCGAGCAGTGGTTGTACCAAAAGCCGATATTTTTCAACAGAATATTCCGGTTTGATATCCGGCACCGTCATCTCGAATAACTCTGCTTCAGTGTAGCCCACTTGCCGCTTTGCGCCTTCGTTAACATATTCGAAACAAAAATTCTCCGAGTTGCAGATGAAGACACAGTCTACGGTTTGGTCTAGCGTGTACTTGAATTGCTCCAGCGCCAGTTGCATTCTTTTGCGCTCGGTGATATCTACTACCGCTGCCAGTACAAATGTCCCTTCTGGCGTATGTAGTGGGCTAAGCCCAATTTCCAACCGAAACTCACTTCCATCTTTGCGCTGACCAAACAGGTCACGACCATGACCCATGGCGCGAACCTCCGGAGTTGTAAAAAAATCCAGACGATGCCCCGGATGCGATGTCCGGAAACGTTCCGGCAACAGTGTTTCGATTGACAGACCGGTGAGCTCCTCGCGGGTATAACCGAATAACGTTACCATTTGATTGTTAACCAGCGTGATGATACCGGCTTCATTAATCATGACTAGGCCGTTGGGAGTAGCCTCAACCATCAGACGAAACTGTGCTTCCGCATGCTTACGCTCAGTGATATCAATTGCCATACCTAGAAATCCGTTGATCCCGTCTTCCTCATCTCGCAGTGCTGTGACAGAAAGAATCACCGGAAAGTGCGTGCCGTCCTTGCGTATATAGGTCCATTCATATTCGTTGGGCAGATTCCGTCGCGCTTTGGCAACAAAAACTTCAAAGCCCGGTTCTATTTGTATGCCAAGCTCTATTGATAATTCTTGGGCTCGCGCAGCGATCTCAGATGGTTCATGGATTAGGGCGGGCGTTTTCAAACCTACCACGTCTTCTGCCGAGTAGCCAAGCATGCCCTCTGCAGCCGGATTGAAGGAAGTGATAACGCCATCGGGCGTCGTGCTGATTATGGCGTAACCGGCATTTTCTTGAATTGCATGGTGCAGTTCAGTTATTTTTTGAAGCTGTGTTTCGGCGTGTTTCTGGCTCGTAATATCGCGCGCAACAGCAAAAATCAACCCTTCTTCAGTCTCTGGATAAGCGACCCAGCTAAACCAGCGGTAACTGCCATCCTTACAGAGATAACGGTTATCGAATAACAGTAGATTCTTACCATCTTTGATTGTGACGACTGCATTGTTGGTCGTCTCATGATCGTCTGGATGTATAAACTCCATGTAGGGTCTAGTTAGTAGCTCTTCATTTGTCCAGCCCAAGGTGCTTTCCCAAGCGGGATTGACCTGTTTGAAATAGCCATCGAAGTCAGCGATGCAGTAAAGATCAAGCGCATAGTTAAACAGACGATCACGCTCTTTCTCTGCTTGTTTGTGCTGGTTGAGGTTTTTGTGTAGTTCAAGCACGGTGACTACTTGTCGAACAAGTGTTTGTAGGGCATTTTTTTGCGCCGCACTCAATTCTCTTGGCATATAATCAAGCACGCATAGTGTACCCAAGATGTAATTGTCGTGCGTCACAATCGGCATACCAGCATAAAAAACAATAGCAGGGTCGGCAGTTACTAAGGGGTTGTCGGCGAAGCGTACATCGAGACGAGCATCAGGTATTTCTAGTAGTTCGCCAGAAATTAATAAGGTATGTGCGCAAAAGGCATCATCACGTGGAGTTTCAGTAATATTAAGGCCAATTTTAGATTTGAACCACTGACGCTTATCATCAACAAAAGAAATCAGTGCAATAGGTGTTTGGCAAATCTGTGAAGCGAGCAAGGCCAGATCGTCGAAACAGGATTCTGGCTCAGTGTCTAGCACATTATAGTCTCGCAATATTGCCAGGCGATGAGCTTCGTTACGAGGAAGCGCGGCTTTCATTTCGAAACCTGTATTGAAGTAAAGTTAAGTGAAATTTGCTCAACAGATGGCTCAACGAGAACGACGTCGCGATTAGATAAACGTAAGAATATTCTCAAAATCTGGATCACTATAACTCCTCCATGTCAATAGATCACCAAATGAATATAATCCTCTTTTTTAACCAAGTCTAGCCCAAGCCCAAAGAACTCGATTCATTGCTCAGATAAATACAATTATCAACATGGCTTAATTAGCTGTGAGTAAAGCAAAAAGTTAGTATCTAATGATGATGGCTTTTGAACATTATTCTAAAATAAGTATGCCATCTGAAAGGGATTACTACCTACGCGGCAATGACGTGATTAGGTTACGAGAATGACTGAAAAACGGGCTGTAAGCCCTAGAGAAGCTATTAAGTTAAATCTCGAACTAAATAAAAAACCGCAAGTGCAAGCATCAAGCCGATACATGTTATATAACTGACGAAAAGAATACCTATCCGTAGTTTAGTTAAAGCTCAAAATATTAAAATGCGAATTATCGATAAGCACTTCTATTTTATCAATATCATTCAAAACGATAAGTATTTCTTTCTCTTTGAATGCAACTTTAATGCATTCGTCGCGAGGTTCATTTTGTTGAGTATCGATAGCCGTGCATTCTATTTTTAAATCAGACTTCAAACTAATACGAATAGGGTAGCGGTACATGCAAGCAATTTCTATATAGTCATGTTTTTCGCAAGAAAGTATACACTTGCCTCGCTGGAATTTAGATTAATATTACTAATTATTTTTTACAGATCGATCTTAAAGAGACCTTTGCACGACTACTGCGCTTGTAAATATGGCGTTAAAAAATGACTCAAAATACTCATTTATTACATATAAACTCCGCTTTTCGTCATTTTTTGCCTTATCTTTGCTTCGCTCGTGACGTCGTGTAAAGGTCTCTTAAAGAATAAATATTATTGTTGAAAGATAGTATAGATAAATTTAAGCAGAACTTGTTGTGCGGATATGGGGATTTGAAATGTACTTTATTTTAGGCAAAAAAAAGTGATGAAATTAAGCCGAACTTTCATTTCATCACTTTGTAAGTAGGGTGCTTGTAGGATGACCCTAGTCGTAAGAAACGTGCTAAACAAAAAGGCCTGAATTTTTTGCTTAACAAGTTTGTTTCGATAAAAGCATCTTAAGGTTAAGTAGGGCTTAGTAAGATGACCTAAAAGGCTTAGAAGAGAGTTATTTACAATAAAGTGTGACTGGCATCACGCTTTATTGTGGTTTAATTTAAATTAAACCAATGGCTCTCGCTTTTGATAAGGCTTCTGTCCGGCTCTTGGCCTGAATCTTTCCATATAAATTTCGGATATGTGCTTTTACTGTAGCTGGCGCTAATGAAAGTTTAAGTGCGATTTCTTTATTCGCTAAGCCCTGATCAATCAAGCCAAGAACTTCTATCTCTCTCTGACTTAAGGGCTCTAGCAGTTGCTTATTACTTTCGAGTGCAGATGCGCCTGGCAGTTCAATTTTGTTAGTAGGTTGATCTGAATGTAGGCCAAGGTTATGCGTCAACTTCTGTAAATAGGCATCAGGCAAACTTGGATCTGCTCCTAATGCAAGCACTCGAAGAATTGCTTTAGTTTCGTTAGCATAAACAGAAATGAAGCCGTCCTGAGAGGCTAATTGAAGTGATTGCTTTATTGCTTCACTGGCCGCTTCAATATCTTGTGTTTGATATAAGCAGATAGCTTTGATATTTAAAGCTTGAATCAGATTATAAATATGATGCATCGAACCCGCTTGCTCAATGATACGCTTGAGCATTTCGAGTGCTAATTCTTCATTTCCCTTTTCCATAAAAATACGCGCCTTAGTCAGGTTAATATCTTCATAGTTAAGAGGCACAGCATTGATAGTCTCACTACCAAGCTGATTAATAATGTATTCAGCTTTTTCTAACTGAGACATCGCTAATAAACAGCGTGCTTTAAGAGCAACAATGCTTGGAGGCGTAAACATAATAGAATCACGTTTATGCTGATAAACATGCCAAGCATCATCTAAGCAGTCTATTGCTTCTACATAACGTTGTTGCGCAAAGAAAAAACTAGCATGTGTATATTGAATGATAATGTGTTGACCAGCTTCTGTGCCCACTTCTAAATGTTTTAATAATGGATTGATATAAGATTCAGCAATGGTAAATTCGGCTTTTTCCATATAGATAAAAGCGAGAGCACTATTTTGCCAGCAGGAAATTATTTTAGGTTGGGAAGCATCGTGATAGTGATCAATCCATTGCTGGTTAGTAATGGCCGTTTCTAAGGCCATTTCAAGCTTGCCCTGATAGAAATAAATATAGGCTAAGAGGCCACTACTGGATAAAACAGTCGTATATTTCTTTTCACGTTTGCCATGATTAATCGCCTCAATCAAGGCTTTTTCTGCAGAGTCTAAATTGCCTATCGCAAAACAGTCTAAGCCAATACCGTAATAAGTAACCGATTTTAGAGGCATTTGCGTGGTATCGAGTTCCTTTAATACTTCTATAGTCAATTTACCCGCGCTTTTAAGGTCTGATTTGCTGCGCGCTAAATAGGCTCGAATCAATGATATTTCGCTGTGCAAATCGATGATTTCTGTTGGTGTTGCTTCAACATCCAATAAGCGTTGCTGATCGATTAGGCTCTCTAATTCATCTAATAAAGGAGGGATAATATCTATCTTGTTACTGAAGAATAAAGCCCAAATTTTGACCATAATAATAATGGGTGATTGGCTGAATAGTTCATCAGGTATGAATTTAAGCCACTTAAGGACAAGTAAGTGATGGCCTTCATGAATTAAATTATTACCATTCTTTTCTAGTAAATTAAGCAGTAATGGCCAGTCTTCTAATTGAATAACTTGGTGAATTGCTTCGTGTGCTTGTTGGTGCTTGATTAACCATTCAACAGCTCGTGTCTGCAAATTAATAAAATGATTGTTTTGTGCCGATCTAAGTTTAGACAGTAGGGCATCTCTGAACATATCATGGTAGCGATACCAGTGATGATCCTTATCCAAGGGTATGAGGAAAAGATTTGATTGTTGCAACTTTTCAAGTAATTCCCGGCTGTTACTTGCTTCTCTGACGTAATCACAAAGCTCTGGAGATAGACGTAATAAACATGACGTATCTGTTAGAAAGTTTTGTATTTCTTCAGTTTGGTGTTCAAGGATTTCAGAGAGGATATAGTCAGAGATATGTCTATCATCGCCTAATAAATCGACACCTGAAAGTCCTGATGAACCTAGACTGAATTCAGGGTTATTTGATTCAGATTGGTTTTGTACCGATGTAGCCGATAAAGCTGCTAATTGAATGGCGGCAACCCATCCTTCAGTTTTGCTGACAATTAGGGAGATTTGCTGCTCATTTAGAGCTAGCCCCATATATGTATTTAAAAAGTCGGTTGATTCGTCTAGGGAGAAAACCAAATCTGCAGCATAGATTTTATCTATCCAATTTTTCACACTCCAGCGAGCGACAGGTAATTGAGGTTCAAATCGGGTTGTAATGATGATGTTGACATTGGCGGGTAAGAAATCTATTAAATATGCAAATTGTTGTAGTAGCGAAACGTCCGTTACGACATGAAAATCATCGAGTACTATACTAATAGAGCTTTCAATATCGTCACGGGTATTTAATTCATTAATTAGTGCAGTGACTGCGCCATCGAAGTGTAAAGATTCAGCGCAAAGAAAGTGTTTCGCTTCAGAACCAAAATCAGATAATACGGTTGAGATACAGCCAATAAAATATTCCCAAAACCGTTGGGGTTCATTGTCATATTGATCCAATGATAACCAGCAAAATTGTTCAGAATAGCTATGAAGCCATTGCGAGACTAAGGTCGTTTTACCGTAGCCAGCAGGTGCAGAGACTAAAACCAATTTTCTAGCATAGCGAGGGGATAAACGCTTTAATAACCGTTCACGTTGAACACTTTTGGGGTTGTATGCCGGCGCTAGAAATTTGGTCTGTAATAACATGATGTATTTTTATGTACTTATTGATGATGATAGAAAGATCAAATAATAAACAATTTTGTTTAAGAAAAGAGTTGGATATATTTTACCCTAAAGAATTCATAGATGTTGAATAAAATCATCAACATCGGTGTTTTTATTCGAATCAGCATGATGTTTATAAATCAAAAATGCTTTTAAAGCGTTTAACAATCGAGATTTTTCCTAAAATTAGACTAATATAATGAGATTAAAATAAGTAAAAATGTCTTTCTAATTGACTCTAACTCATAATAAAAAACATCTTAGATAAACTAACAAAAGACTAGTTTTGTCTGATGAATAATTCTCTTGGAGATAATAATGAAGCTACAACAACTCCGTTATATTTGGGAAGTTGCCCATCATGAACTTAATGTTTCATTAACCGCTCAAAGTTTATACACATCACAACCTGGTATTAGCAAACAGATCCGATTATTAGAAGATGAGTTAGGTGTCGAAGTTTTTTCTCGTAGCGGCAAGCATTTAACAAATATTACTCCTGCTGGTGAAGCCATTTTAAAAGTAGTTGGGGATATTTTAGGTCAAGTAGACAGTATTAAAAAAATAGCGCATGAATTTAATCACGAAGATAAAGGTGAGCTTTCTATTGCAACCACACATACACAAGCAAGGTATGTTTTACCCAGCGTAATAAGTCGTTTTATGAATAGTTTTCCTGATGTGTCATTACATATGCATCAAGGAACGCCAGCCCAAATTGCTGAAATGGCATCAGATGGTACCGTTGACTTTGCCATCGCGACAGAAGGTTTAGATCATCATCCAAGTTTGATAATGATGCCATGTTACAGTTGGAACAGAAGTGTCATCGTCACTAAAGATCATCCATTGTGTCAGGAAAATGAAATTAGTCTCGAGAAATTAGCTAAGTACCCAATTGTCACTTATGTAAAAGGTTTCACAGGGAGGTCAAAATTAGATGAAGCTTTTGAAAATGAGGATCTGACACCTAATATCGTATTTACAGCTTCAGATGCTGACGTTATTAAAACCTATGTAAAGCTAGGCTTAGGGATCGGTATAGTTGCATCTATGGCATATGACTCAAAGAAAGATACTGATCTAGTTGCTTTAGATTTGAACCATTTGTTTTCACCAAGTGTAACCAATATAGGGTTTAGAAAAGGCACCTTTATGCGAGGTTATATGTATGAATTTCTACAACAGTTTGCACCACATCTAACGAAAGAAGTAGTTGAAGAAGCTTGTTACAGGCATGCACATAAGTTAGATTTATTTGAGCTGTTTTCTGGTATCACCTTGCCACGATATTAGGTTTACTCATAAACACCTACTTTTCATTAGCTCATTTAATTTTCAAATCAGGTTTATTCATTATGTTTGTTCAGAAAATAGTAGGTTTTTTACTACTAAACCTGCTTATATTAAGTTCTGTTTCCGCCAATACACCTTCCGCTATTAATCTTGATTTGAGAGATGTAATTGTAGTTGGTAATAACTGGGATGGCACGATTGATCTGTATGATCCTAGTTCTTTTGAGCATATTAAAAAGTTAAATGCTGTACCGGATAAAGATGAACGCATGGAAGAGCTTTCTAGCTCTTTTAAGCGAAAAATATTTTCCACATTGATAAAAGAGGTTATTGGTGAAGGACATCATCAAATGGTCGATGATATGTTTACCTCTAATGATGGTAGATATTTATTTATCTCTCGCCCAAGCTTTGCTGATGTTATTGCCTTGGATGTTAATACGGGTGAAATTGCTTGGCGTACTCAAGTTGAAGGCTTTAGATCGGATCACTCAGCTATTTCATCAGATGGAAAAGTGTTTTTAGTCTCAGCATCGACAGCAAGGAAAGTACACGCTATTGATACTGCCACCGGTAAAATAATTGGTGGTTTTGAGTCGGGAGATCAGCCTCATGAAAACACCTATTCACAAGATGGCAAATTCATTTTTCACGCTAGTATAGGCAAGGTTTATGTACCGTTTACTAGTTCTTGGTTGGATTGGCTTAAAGGTGATCGCTACTTTCAAATTGTAGATGCACAAACATACGAAGTACTTCAGCGAGTTGATATGGCTGAAAAGCTAGAAGATTTTGGTGTCTCGTGGGTAGATAGTGCAGTGAGGCCCATGACAGTATCACCTGATGGCAAGTTTATTTATATGCAGATTTCATTCTTCCATGGTTTTTTTGAATACGATGTTGAACTGCAAAAGATAACGCGAAAAATTGAGCTTCCTGTTCCTTTGGAAATTCAAGAGTTAAGTTATTGGGATTATCAATTGAATTCGGCACATCATGGCATAGCGATGAATAGCGAAGGTACAAAGTTGTGTGTAGCTGCAACCATGTCTGGTTATGCTGCTATTGTGGATCGTGAAAGCTTCTCATTTAAAACAGTTACACTTGCAGATACGCCACTTGGCGCTAAGCCATATTGGGCCACAGAAAGCGCTGACGGAAAATACTGCTATGTGTCTGTCAGTGAGCAGGATAGGGTATCGGTCATTTCTTTTGATGAAGTTAAAGAAGTGGCAAGTTTACCGGTGGGTGATCACCCTCAACGTATTCGTACGGGTAAATTACTTATACAGTAATTCTCAATGAATCAATTTAAAATAATGGGCTAAAGATAGGTTCTTTACTTTGCTTTAGCGCATTATCTTAAAAATAATAAAGCCTAAACAACGATGCGCTTGTCAAACTCTTCGTCTATTGGGCATGGTTTATGAATATGATAGCCCTGTGTGAAGTTCACGCCAATCTCATTTAATAGTGCTAGCGTTTCGGCAGTTTCCACAAACTCAGCAACAGTTTTAATACCTATCACTTGTGCAACATTCGCTATGGATTCAACCATAGATCGGTCAATTGGATCTGTCGTTATATTACGAATAAAGCTGCCATCTATTTTGAGTGTATCCACTTTCAAATTCTTGAGATACGAATAGGAAGAAAATCCACTGCCAAAATCATCTAAAGCGAATTTAATACCACGAAGTTTTAATTTACTAATAAATAAGTTTGTTTGGTTTAAACTTCTAACGGCTGTACTTTCTGTTATCTCCAGACAGATTTTGTCAGTAGGAACAGCATAGCGACTGAACATTTCATCTAGAAAATCAGGAAATTCTGCATCACCAAGTGTTTGTCCGCTTAGGTTAATATTGACCTGAATTAGCTTTCGCTGTTCTTCAATGTTGTTATCTAACCATTTAAAATAATTCTCAATTACCCATTTGTCAACTTCAACAATTGCGTTATATCGTTCTGCGGCAGGAAGAAAGGCTCCAGGAAGAACGATTTTATTATCCTTAATCATTCTGACTAAAATTTCGTATCGTCCACCCGTAGCTTCATTACCTCTAGTTGCAATGTACTGTTTATATAAAACCAGTTGGTTAGATTTTATAGCCTCTTTTAAAAATGCAACCTGACGCATTTCACTTTGGCGGTGTATGACCTCATTACTTTTAGGGCTATGAACCATGATGCAGTTTCTGCCAGCATCCTTCGCACCGTAACAAGCGGTGTCTGCCAAGCTAAATATTTCTTCAATGGAAGGGTGATCTTTTTCAATTGGAACAATGCCTATACTTGCTCCTACGGTAAAGGTTTTATCTTCCCAGTTAAACTTATAATCAGCTATTTTTCGCCGTAAATTGTTTGCAACTTCTTCAGCTTTATCGAGCGGGCAGCGCTCTAATAAAATGCCGAATTCATCGCCGCCAAGTCGTGCTATTGAATCTCGCGCTCTTGCGTTATCCTTTAATACTTGGCTTAAGCTTTTTAAGAGTTCATCACCTGCACGATGGCCGCTGGTATCATTAACAATTTTGAATTGGTCAAGATCAAGAAATAATAAGCAATGACCGACATGATCTTTATGAAGCTTTCCTAAAGCATTATGTAATCTATTTTCAAATTCATAACGGTTTATTAATCCTGTCAGTGAGTCGTGCTTTGCTAGAAACTCCAGCTTTTGTTCGCTTATTTTTTTGTCTGTGATATCAACTATAGAGCCTTCTATAATGTCATTTTCTTGATCTTTATAGGCGATCCTGGCATGAATGGTTGCCCAGAAGTTAAATCCGTCAACATTTAAACATTCAGCTTCATAGCCAAAGATATAGCCTTTTTGTTTTAACTTTTTGAAAAATTCATATCGACTATCTGTATCAGCAGGAATCATTTCTAATAGGTTAATGTTGGATTGCTTTAAGTCATTAACTGATTTTGCACCTAAAAGTGAAGCAAAAGCAGGGTTGCAGTCTAATAGCTTGCCTGCTGAGTTCATTTGAAATATACCTTCTAACGCGCGTTCAAATACTTCTCGATATTTTTCCAAGTTATTAATAGCATTAAATTGAGCAGACTCTTTATCATTTCGTTCACGATTTATACGGTCTGCTAAAGCAAAACTCAGCAAGGAAACAACAGCTATTGCGCCAATATGAATCGCATTTTCGCTAAAAAAACTAGTGGGGAAAATACGAAGCTTCGCAAAAATCATTATTACAATTGCACAGAAAAAAGCACTAAAAGCGACAGTGTAATACATGGCAGGCTTATAGCCTGTTTTCCATAAATATATACCTGCGCAATATCCAAAAAAGGGAGAGACGAGAGCGTAGGCAAGAGTGACTAAAATCATAATATGATAAGGAAGTACGAGTGCTAACGAAACAATTAGGAAACCTATTATTGCTAATACCCTAAAATATTTGTATGCGCTGGGTATGCTTGTGTCCAAAGATAAAAAATTCCGACTAAACATCAATAATGCAGCGAGTGACAAATTGGCCGAAACAATAATAGCTATCTCGTTCCAATTAGGTAGATTAGACCAGAGCATTTGATAACCAATACCGGTCATAGCAGCTTCAAAAATTATATAGCCCACAAGACACATACTAAAAAATAAATAACTAGTGTCACGCACTGATAAAAACAGGAATAAGTTGTACAAGGCCATAATGGCGATAACGCCCATTATGCTTCCGAAAAATAAGGACTTTGACTGCATACTGCTGTTGAATGCCATAGGCTCCCATAATGTTAAAGGAACTTGCATTGCTGATTCGGTTTTGATTTTGATTAGTAAGCGAATATTCTCGGATTGTTTAAGCTCAATTGGAAACACAAAAGTAGCTTGGTCGAGTTGTCTATTGTGAAACGGTAAGCTGTCACCAGTGAGATATTCAAATATTACTGCATTTGTTTCAGGGTTAAGTATGTAAAACTCTATTGTATCTAGAAGTGGGTAACCAATTTCAACTAAAAAATTTTGATTTTTATCCAAATCATTTTTAATGAAAGAGGTAAACCAGTAGCTATCATTAATAAAGCCAAAGTTTATAACGTCTGTCTGTATAGGCTTCATCGTAGGTATTTGTGAAATTACAT
>TARA_R110001592_G_scaffold294374_1_pt1 | contig 23422 bp, 15 predicted proteins | sample TARA_R110001592 | Tara Oceans TARA_R110001592 (sample SAMEA4398387) | marine metagenome | biome: Polar Biome; feature: [SRF] surface water layer (ENVO:00010504); material: water (ENVO:00002006), including particulate matter (ENVO:01000060) such as... | depth 5 m | reverse complement strand
ACAACCATACCTTGACAAAAAACAACCATACCTTGACAAAGTTCATTTTTTGACCAATCATTACGTAAGTTTATTACAGATATGTTGGAATTCAAATGTACAAACGTACCTTAAAGAAATCAACAGTAAAAAATATTCATAAATTTTCCAGTAAAAAATGCGGGGAAATGATCGTTGTTGAATCATCTCTAGAATATGATTCATGTTTCCATTTTGAATTTTCCAAACAGATTATTCTATATGAAGCTCAACCTATCGGTTTTCAATATGAGTTATGCGGTAAAATAAGAAGCTACACTCCTGATTTTTTAGTAACGCTTGATGGCGAAGAAGAAATATTCTACGAAGTAAAACCTTTTTGTAAAACCCTATCCGAAGAATTTAATCTTGAATTTGAAGCTAAAAAAATTGCTGCTTTAAACCTAGGTAAAAAACTAGAATTAATAACAGAAAAACAAATTCGTATAATACCATTACTTAATAATTTAAAATTAATTCATAGATACCAACGCCTAGAGCACAACTTAACCTCTTTTCAAAAGCAACTATTAAAGTTGACTACCTCTGCCGAGAGCTTAACGTTGTCATATTTAATTGATAACACTCAAACATCTTTTTCGGAAATCATTCCACATATTGCAGACTTATTAGCTAAAGGCTTGCTAGAGTCCAATCTATTTAAGCCATTAGAATCTAATAGTGACTTATATTGTTATGGCTAATTCATTTGATTCTTTGTTTTCAGATAATAAAGAGCTGTCGAAAGGAGCTTTAAATAACACTGCGAATGAAAAACCATTTCACGCTTATATAGAAACTAAAAAAACAGAAGAAAACTTTTCAGATATCACTGTATTCTCTGAAGATCAGCAAAGTGATGCCATTCATCGATATTCTTGGTTAAAAGAGTTATATCGCCTGAATATAAAAGCATTCACGCAAAATTCACTTAAAGACCCCATCAGCCAAATTCAAATTATTTTAGGTGGTCATGCTCCTAATTGGCGAACCCTGATTAGGTGGCATAAAAGTTATCAAAACTCAGGCCGAAAACTTATTTCTCTGGTCCCTAAAAAAAGCTCAGGTAACAATACTTTGCGGTTATCTAATACAGCTGATGAATTATTACAAAAAGCTATGAATCGACTATTAAGTGTCGAAAGACCCTCTATTGCTGATGGACATAAATATTTAGAAGAACTTATATATTTGCACAATAGAAAGACGGGCACAAAGTTAGTAGCGCCTTCATATGAGAGCATAAGAAGGAAGTTTAATGCTATTAAACCATATGATAAAAAATTAGCTTTTGAAGGAAAGGCAAAGGCAAAGCAAGAATTTAATAAAGTAGGGATGATATTAAAAACGTCAAGGGCTTTGGAGTGTGTAGAAGTTGATCATACACCCTTAGATTTATTTGTAATTGATGAAGTCTCCAACTTACCACTAGGAAGACCATATTTAACTGTATTCAAAGATCGTCATACAAAATCAATAACTGGTTATTATATTGGTTTTGAGCCTCCTAGTATTGTTTCGGTAGGTTATGGTTTAAAGAATACAATTTTACCTAAAGCGTGGATGAAAACTGACTTTCCAGACATAAAAAAAGAGTGGTCTGCTTATGGAATTCCAGAGCAGCTGATTGTTGATAACGGAAGTGAGTTTTGGAGTGGAAGTTTTGTCAATATGTGTTTGGAATTGAATATCGATATCAAACTAAATCCTGTTCGAAAACCTTGGTTAAAACCAAACGTTGAGCGTTTCTTTGGGACATTAAATCGAAGCTTGTTCACAAGTACACCAGGTAAGTCTTTTTCAAATATTTTTGAAAGAGAAGATTATGACCCTCAGAAACATGCCGTATTAACATTAGCAGTCTTGAAAGAAGTATTGGCTATATGGGTTGTTGAAATATATCAACATGCACCTAATTCACGAAAAACAGATATCCCTGAGCTCAATTGGAATAAAGCTTGTGAAAGGTTCCCGCCACTAAAGTTTGAAGGTTCGGAAAGTGAACTTGATTTTTACATGGGTACTTTACACCAAAGCATGCTAAGAAAAGAAGGCATTACATTTAAATATTTACGATACCACAGTGATGAACTTGCGCTTATTAGGGCAAACTTAGGCGATCATAAAATACAATATAAATACCTCTCTGACGATTTAAGTTACATATATGTACTGAATAATGAAGAGCAGAAATACATACGGGTGCCCGCGGTAGATGTTGAATACACCGAAAACCTTTCTTTATGGCAACATAAAGTTCACCTTAAATATGTCCGAAAATATATAGGTGAAAATTTTAATTTAGGGGATTTAATCGAAGCTCGAATTAAAGTAAGAAATATTGTTGAAGATGCTGTCAGCAATAAAAAGACGAAAATAACAGGAAAAAAACGAGCTAGTCGTTATATTGAAAAAGATGGTGACTATTCACCTAAGTCATTAATAAATAAAACCAAAAGTAAAAAAGATAGTGCTCCAATAAATAAAGATGACACTGATTGGGATTTTGATGACAGCTGGAGTGTTGATATTAATGATAGTTAACCAGCAATACCAAAATCATGCTTCTATCCCAACATTAAGTACAATATTTGTTCTTAGTCCCAAACTAAACCAAATATTAGAGTTAATGGAAGATTGTCGTTTAGATAGCAAGCTTACAAATGATCCACAGTGCATGCTTGTAACGGGTGATACAGGAGCAGGAAAAACATCCTTAATTGAATACTATCACAAAGAAAAACCTAATTTAGAAAGTGAGTATGCTTCTAAAATAGCGATACTATCAACAAGCTTACCGGAAAGTTCGACTCCCATTACGGCAGCTCAACAACTTTTGTACGATTTAGGAGATCCGTTCTACTCAAAAAGTGACAATATTATAGAGCTTACTGCTAAATTAGTGGTTCTAATTAAAAACTGTCAAGTTGAAATGATCATCATTGATGAGTTTCAACACATGATTGAATTTAAAACAAAAAAAGTATTATTTAGGGTAGCTGACTGGCTTAAAATGTTAATTGTTAGAACTAAAGTGCCCATTATATTATTTGGCTTGCCTTATTCTGAATTGATTCTTCAGACAAATAAGCAATTAGCGGGTAGGTTTTTATTACGACAAAATTTAGAACCTTTTAGGATTAAACTAAAGGCTAATAGAAATTACTTTTTAAGTTTTTTAAATGCAGTAGATAAAGTATTGCCATTTGAGAGTAGCTCTAATTTAACCGACCAAAAAATATCTAAAGCTATATATGTTGCATCAAAAGGTAATTTGCGAAATTTGATGGTGTTAATCAACTACGCAGTTAAAAGATCATTAAAACAAGGAGAAATTAAACTCTCTGTCGAATCTTTAATTTACGCAGCAGATACCTTAAATATTACTGCCAAAAATCCTTTTTTACTGGAAGATATAGACCTTAGCGATATTGTCGAACCTTCTAAGAATATAGGTTGGGAAACTATATTAGAGCAGCGAAACTTAGCTAAAAAAGACATAAAATTAACAATCGATGATCTTTTTAACTAAAATAATTTTATGGTAACAACTCTCTTGCGTGGCAACCTAGAACCTTAGTTAACGCATAAAGCTTATCCACTGTAATATTTACTTGGCCGCGTTCAATCCTACCTACATAGCTTCTATCAAGATCGGCTAACTCTGCAAACTTATCTTGTGCTAAGCCTTTTTCTGTCCGTTTGGCCTTAATGTTAGCGCCTAATTTTTTTGCTAAGTCTTTCATTTTATGACTTCTTAAAATAAAAGACTATCTTGTTTTGCGGATTATAAGTCCACGGTTTATAATCCTCTTTTTGGCCTTGTAGTATTAAATAGATGTCTAACATAAAAGTAATAACGATTAATCCAACTATTCACCAAGTTTTCATTGAAAATAAAGGTGACTACGTCTCAATAAAAGAGATTAAAACGAGATTTATTTCAAAAACAAATAGCAAAGTAACCTCAGATGAACTTACCAAAGTTGTATATCGGCAATTACTCAGGCTTTTGAAAAATCAAATAATTGAGAAGAAGTTATTAGATAAATCAAAACGACTTGGATATAAAGCAACAAAAAATTTTGAAAAGGCAGAGTTTAAATTTAAAAAATTTCAAGTTGAGTCAGGTACCACTCAAATCTCTCCAAAGACAGAGCTTATTAACCGAGCTGAAAACGTAATTAAAACTTTAAATAATCAACTTACTCAATACGAAGTTGATTTTCAGTCGAGTATTGCCGAGTCTGAAGAATATAAACGTCTTTTTACTATTGCTCCGGAAATGAAAACGACACTTGAATCTCATTTTTTAGCGGCAAGAAACCATTCAAATCAGTTGTTAGGTAAAATAACAGCCGTCAAAAATATTATCGAGAAAGTTGAACTGAGTAATCAACAATGAAATTAAGGAATTGGCAGAAAGAATGTGTACGTTTAGCTCTAGAGAAATACAAAAATAACAGGCACTTTATGTGCTTAGCAACACCTGCCGCAGGTAAAACAAGAATGGCTGCTGTACTTGCAAAACAGTTAAAAACTAATGGATTAATTGATTTTGTTATTTGCTTCTCACCAAGCATTACAGTAGCTGATAGTATTAAAACAACGTTTAGCGAAGTCTTAGACGCTCGATTCGATGGCATAATTGGTGCCATAGGAAAGTCATACACGTATCAATCAATGCTTTATTTAAACGAAGAGTTTTGGGAAATATTAGCGAGTTATAAGGTGCTTGTTATATTTGATGAAATTCATCATTGCGCAGGTGACTCAGAAGGTAATGTCAACGCATGGGGAGAGCCAATACTTTCATATATTAAAAACAAAGCCACATATACACTTGCGCTGTCTGGCACGCCTTGGCGTTCAGATACACTGCCAATCACATTATCTGAATACTCGGACTCAGATGGAAAAATAAAATGTGATTTTGTCTATGGCTTATCTCAAGCTATTAATGACAAGGTTTGTCGAAACCCTAATATTGTATTAATTGATAATGAGAACATTATTATCACTAAAAAAGAGACAGAGACACAAACGTTCACTAGTTTTATCGAGTTGTTCAATAAAAATATCATTAGCTATAGTGAGCTTGTCCAAAATACTACAGCGTTAAAATATATTCTTAGCCGTGCGATAGATAAGCTGCAAAGCATTAGGCTTACAAATGGTCATGCCGGAGGGTTAATTGTCGCTTCGTCAATTGATCACGCCAATAATATTCATAAATTGATGACTATTTACTTTAATCAAGACGCCGTAGTCGTTACTCACAAACAAACTAATGCTGCCGATATTATTAAAAACTTCAGACAAAGCCAGCAAGCTTGGGTAATTAGCGTTGGTATGATCTCAGAAGGAACAGACATCCCTAGATTACAAGTATGTTGCCACCTTAGCCGAGTAAAAACAGAATTATATTTCAGGCAAATACTTGGTCGAGTGCTTCGTATTACTCAAACAAGTAATGAAAAATCATGGCTTTATACTTTCTCTGAGCCAAGTTTAAGCGAGTTCGCACATCGACTTAACCAAGAGGTACCAAATCAAAATATATTGAAAAATGAATACTTCTCATCAATTGATGAAAATAACAAAAAACTAAACTCTCATCCTTTGAATGAACATGAGTATAAAGACGATGTAGAAGAGCCAGTAATTTCGTTTTTTGATCAAACAGACAGTAACTCGAATGCTAAGCAAAACATTGCCTATATAGATATTATTGGAAGTTTTCGCCAACAAGTTATAGCTACTTTTAATTCACCTTTTTAATGTCTTCAACATTAATAACTTTGAATGTATTTAAAGTAGACTTTGCTAAACAGGCTCACTTACGACTTAGGTTTTTATGCCTAAAAAAATAACAAATTTAATGCTCTTAAACTATTTAACTTATTGGTACACTTGATGAATTACTTTTAGGATTTTAAAAGGCCTCAGGAACTATGGCAGATTTCAAAAAAATTGAAGCATTAGAAAAACGTTTATGGTCGGCTGCCGACTCTCTCCGTGCCAACACTGGCCTTACCGCACAAGAATACTCTCGCCCAATATTAGGCTTAATTTTCCTTAAGTATGCAGAGTTCCGCTTTACTCAAGCGAAAGAACGCATTGAAGCCAAAGGCAGTTCTCGTCGTCGTGGTACTGGCGATATAAAGTCTCAAATTCAAGCTGAAGGCGCGATGTTTGTGCCAGACGATGCTTTGTATTCAAATTTACTGGCATTACCTGAAGGCTCAAACATTGGTCTACAAGTTAATAACGCCATGAAAGCGTTAGAAGCTGACAACGAAGCGATTAAAGATGCACTACCAAAAACCTATACACGCTTTGATAACGACATTCTAAAAGGCTTGCTTAAAAACTTTACCGCCATTGATTTTGGTTTAGGCTCAGACATTTTTGGACGTATTTACGAATACTTCCTTAACGAGTTTGCTAAAACCGAAGGCCAGGGTGGTGGTGAGTTCTTCACGCCATCAGCCTTAGTACGCTTAATAACTGAAGTGATTGAACCGTATCACGGTAAAGTATTCGATGCTGCCTGTGGTAGTGGTGGTATGTTTGTTAGTTCGGCAGACTTTGTTGCCAGTCATAATAAATCGGCTTCTGATGAATTATCGATATTCGGCCAAGAGAAAACTGGCGATACCGTGCGTTTATCAAAAATGAACTTAGCGGTTCATGGCCTACAAGGTGATATTCGTGAAGGTAACTCGTATTACGAAGATCCGTTTGATCTCGCCAAAGGTGAAATCATCGATGGCAAGCAATACGGACAGTTCGACAGAGTCATGGCGAACCCTCCGTTTAATGTAAATGAAATTCAAAAAGACCGTTTAGAAGGTGACAAACAACGTTTTCCTTTTGGTATGCCGCGTAACGACAACGGCAACTACCTTTGGATACAGATGTTTTACGCAGCACTAAACAAAACAGGCCGTGCAGGTTTTGTTATGGCAAACTCCGCCAGTGATGCCCGTGGCTCTGAGCAAGATATTCGCCAACAACTGATTGAAGATGATGGCGTCGATGTCATGGTTGCGGTATCAAGTAACTTCTTTTATACCGTAACTTTACCTTGTGCCTTATGGTTCTTAGATAAAAACAAACCTGCGAAAAACAAAGACAAGGTATTGTTTATTGATGCTCGCCATATTTTCCGTCAAGTCACCCGCGCAGTACGAGATTACACCAGTGAACAGCTTAACTTAATTGCTAATATTGTGCGTTTATACCGTGGACAAGACATTGATAACACCTACCTAGAAACCCACCCAGATACAGGCAATGATGGCAGTTACTCACTTGAAACTTTCTTTATAGGTAAGAGTAAAAGTGAAAGTGAAAGTGAAAGTGGTGACGTTACTGATGGTAAGTTGCAATACCGAGATATTGCTGGCCTTTGTAAAGTTGCAACCAAAGCGGAAATTATTGAACAAGGTTATAGCTTAAACCCTGGTCGTTATGTGGGTGTTGCTGAAGGTGAACATGAGCATGATGAAGACTTTGCAGTGAAATTAGAAACCTTGCAAGAAGAACTGGAAGTATTGAATGCTGAAGCGCATGAGCTAGAAATGACTATATCAAGTAATGTTATGAATATTTTAAAAGCGATATAGTATGAGAGAGTATATAAAGTTAAAAGGTGTAGTGAAATTTTCACAAGGTATTCAAATTCCTATTGAAGATCAGTCATTGAATAAAATGAATGGGAGTGTTCGTTTTGTACGTATAGTGGATTATACAAAAAGCGGAGGTGAACCGCCTCGATATATTAATAGCTGTAATGATAAGTACCTTGTAAACGACGAAGATGTGGTGATGATTAGGTATGGTTCAAAAACAGCAGGCCAGGTAGCAAGAGGTATTTCTGGTGCCATTGCTAACAATATGTTTCAAATAAAGATATTGGACGAGAGTAAGCTTGATAAAAATTATCTATATTGGTATTTGGCACAGGAAAGTACATATCAAAGATTAAATGGCTCGCAATCGTCTAGTACAATGCCTGCAATTACATTTGGTATGATCGGTGATTTTGAAATTCCTGTGTTGGATATTAAAGACCAGAAAAAATTATCTGAGATGTTTTCAATTTATCAAAATCTAATCGAAAACAACAACCGCCGTATAGCTATTTTAGAAGAGATGGCGCAATCGCTTTACCGCGAATGGTTTGTTAACTTCCGCTATCCAGGCCATGCTGATACGGTTGATGCTTCTCTAGATGAAAAACAGGGTAATCCAAAACTCATCGACTCAGCACTAGGCCAAATCCCCGAAGGCTGGGAAGTTAAAGATATTGGTTCAATCGCTAAAGTAAAAGGTGGTAAAAGACTACCTAAAGGAAAAAAAGTTTTAGATGAAAATACTGACTTCCCATATTTAAGAGTTACAGATTTTAAAGAATTTGGACTAGAGAGAAGTAAAATAAAATTTATAGATGAAGAAAGTCACAAAGCAAACAAACGCTATGTAATTTCAATTAAAGATGTATATATTAGTATTGCAGGCACTATAGGTCGAGTAGGGATAATTCCAAGTGACCTTGATGGTTCCAATTTAACAGAAAATGCTGCGAAAATATGTGATTTTATCGATCCTTATTGGCAGCTATATGTATTGAGGTTTTTGCGAAGTTATATGGGACAGAAAACCCTCATGGCAAGAACTTCTGGATCATCTCAACCTAAGTTAGCTTTATATAAAATATCTGAAATGCCTTTGCTCCTACCACCAGAGAATCTATTGACTAAATTTACTTATATTGCATCTAACCTCGAACAATTAATAGAAAACCTAGATAAAAAAAATGACAATCTTAATAAGCAGCGAGACATGCTGTTACCTAAATTAATATCCGGGCAAATTGAGCTATAAGGAAATTTATGAAAAGAAAATTAGTATTTGTTCACGGTTTTTACGGTGGTGAAGGGACTTGGGGTAAGTTTCCGGAGCTATTAAAAAATACAATTGACTGTGAGGTTTCTTTATATGGATTTGATAGTTGGTATATTCCTGTTTTCGGTAATAGCACGAGTGTCTATCAGTTAGCAGAAGGTTTGTTATCCGAACTCAAAGCCAATAAATGTTTTAATGTCGATGATTTGATACTAGTGGGACACAGTTTAGGTGGGTTAGTCATTAGACAACTATTAGTTAATCTTGAACTTAAAAAAGTTCAACATAATATTACTAAAGTCGCTTTTTTTGCCGTACCGCATGATGGTAGTGGCTTTGCAAAATTGCTCTCTGGCTTACCTTTAAGATGCAATAAATTAAAAGCATTGAATAAAGATGGAAATTTCGTAGAACTGCTAAATGATCAATGGTCTTATACTAATTTAGATTCCAAATTAGAAATCATGTCTGTTATTGGCGGAAAGGATGCGATAGTTATCTCTAATAGTGCAAAAAGTATATTTAGAAATCATGAAGTTGAAACTAATATTGATGCAGGACATACAAGCATAGTTAAGCCTGAAGATGAAAATGATCTTTCGTTTAAGTTGCTAAAAGGGTTTATTGAAAAAAAAAAGCAGCTCACTAAATATAAAAACAAAACATCTTCTACTTATAAAGAATGGTTTAAATTAGATCGACATCATGATTTAGATTACGTAAAAGATGTAAAGACAGAAAATAATTTAAAAGCCTTAGATAGCGCTATAAATAGTGACACTCCTTTGATTCGTTTGACTGGTTTATCTGGTTTAGGAAAATCACGCTTAATTATAGAGTTTTTAGCGTTATCAAATAGTATATCTGAAGACGACATTCTTATTTATGACGGTGCTGATGATGATAAAGAAATACTTAATAGCATAGTTCAAGCAGTTAAAGACAATGTTGCGGGCTTAGTTATTGTTGAAACGTGCAGTATTGGTTTACATGAAAAAATAAGTAAAATAACTCACAAACAAAATACACTTAAAGTGATCACTTTAAACTTCTACCATAATTCAGTAAATGATTGCCCCCACATAAAGCTTGATAGGCTTGAACAAGACCAAATATCAGAGTTATTAACACAGAACTTACCAGATATTAAAGAGCTCGAGATTAATAGGCTAGTAAACTTTATTGAAGGTTTTCCATTGCTTGCTGATATGTTGATCAAACAAATTAGAGATAATGGCAATTTTGATACTAATTTCACTGAACATGACCTTGTTGAAAAGCTTATCAATGGTGATGGCGGTCTTTCAGATAAACATAGAGAAATCCTTAAAGTTATCTCACTATTTGATTACGTCAAATGCGAGAGGGACTATAACGAAAAAGAAAACTTAGAAGCTAAGTTTATTAACGAAATAGCTGAAAGTAATCAGCTAGATTTTGAGAGAGTAATCACCAATTTCAGTCAAAAAGAACTCATAAATACGACAGGACGCTTTGCTAGAGTTGTACCTAAACCTCTAGCGTTAAACTTAGCAATGGAATGGTGGGATGGCAGTCTATTTGATAGCCAAAGCAACTTAATTAGCAAACTTCCAGAATCAATGGTAGAGAGCTTTTGCAAACAAATAACTTTCTTAGATTCATCTATAAATGTTCAAGATTTTGTAGAAAAATTTTGTGAGGGCGGAAGCCCTTTCGGCCGAGCGGAATTGTTACTTTCTAAACAGGGTTCAAGACTTTTTCGCGCATTGGTAGAGGTGAACCCTCAAGTAACAAGTGACCTTTTGTATCGAATTTTTTCGAGATTATCTGACGATAAAATTAATAATATTGATAGTGATGTGAGGCGAAACTTTGTTTGGTCACTTGAAATGCTGGTTTTCCATAGTTCTTGTTTTGAAAAAGCCTCATGGTGTTTATTTAAGTTAGCTCAATTTGAAAACGAAAGTTATGGCAATAATTCGTTAGGACAATTCTCTCAACTATTTCGTTGGCAGTTATCCGGTACTGAGGCTAATTTTTCACAAAGACTTGCGATTTTAGAAAAAGCATTAGCTTTAAATATTGAAACCGCTGATATTGTGATCATTGAAGCGGTAAAAACTGCAATTAATACACACGGCGGCACAAGAACTATTGGAGCAGAGTTTCAAGGCACTAAACCTGAGCTTACAGAGTGGAGTCCGAAAACGTATCAAGAAATTTATGATTATTGGCAGTCACTGTTAGATATATTACTTGAAATTATTAAACGTGGCAGCTTAGTTGAGCAAGCTAAGGATGCGTTTGGTCATGAAATTAGGGGGTTAGTAAGGTATAAACAGACCAAGGCGTTAGATATGTTTATCAAAGAGGTTATCAAGCTCACTGGTAAGTATTGGCCTGCTGCAGCACAATCAATAACCCATGCTTTACATTACGACGCTGCAGGAATGAAGTCAGAGCAAATCGAACTTCTGAAGTCTTGGGAGCAATTACTATCTCCTGATAAGGGTAGCATTGAAGAAAAGTTGAAATTAATTGTACTTAACCCTTCAAGAGAGCATGTTAAAGACGATGATGGACACTATGTTGATATGGCCGCTGAAGATGCTAAACAATTAGCTAAAGAGTTTAAGAATAGCTGTGCTGATTTATACCAATACTTTGAGCTATTAATGACCTTTTCAGAGCAAAAACAAAGTTGGGTGTTTGCAAAGCATTTAATACTAGAAATAGATGGTAATGAAGAGTTATTGAATGAAGTTATTGAGTATTTACGTAATCATAAAGGTGTAAATACTCGGTTCCTTTCTGGTTTATTGTTTGGGCTTAATATAAAAGAACCTATTAAATGGAAGGCGATAATAGAGTTAATTGGCTCTGACAAGAAGCTTATTGAATATTACCCTGACTCAATAACTACAGGAAACTTTGAAGTTTCTCATTTAGATATTTTTATTAATTTGATTAGAGAAGGGAAGTTACCAAGTCATGCCGCGTCAATGCTTGTATACGGTAGGGCTACTGAGCATCTAACTGAAGAAGAAATTTCTCGCTTTTGTATGTCATTAAGTAAAATTGACGCTACAGCAGTTTGGGTGGCTCTTGATAATATGAATATGTACGCGCACGGGCGAAATGATATTGATTTTGCTAAGTTAATACCTACTTTAGTTGATCTCGTTCTTAAAGTTTCTTTCAAAAAAGAAGATAAGACTCGCCATTCCGACAGTTACCACTGGTTAAACTCCGTTGAAAGGTTATTAAAGTCTGAAGATGAAGAGTTTGCATTAAAACTATGCCTACATCTAGTTGATCAAGTGGGTAATAATGATGTCGACTATTCAGATTTATGGGATTACTTAAGTAATGGTTTCTATAAAGCTTTTGAATTACACGGTAATTATATCTGGCCTAAGGTAGCTGATAAATTTATTGATGGTAGTGCCATAAAGCAGTATCGCTTGATTGACTTGTTAGGTAGCGGTAAGTCTTATAAAAAAAGAGATAACAGTATTTTTGAAATCTTGGAGCCGGTAATTATCATTGATTGGTGCCAAGATGAAGCCGCTCTCCTCATCGTAGGCCGTGCAATTTCAATGTTCACCTCAAATGGTGATGAGCGTGCTATTAATCCATTGATGGTTCACTTGTTAACTGAATTCTCTGATAACAAGGCATTCCTTAGTGAGATATCTGCCAATTTTTCAAGTAGATCATGGTCAGGTTCATTAGTTCCTTATTTAGAAGCTGATAAAGAGTTGATTAAACCTTTAACACAACATGAAAATATAAATATAAAAAGTTGGGCTTCAAACTTTATTGAGTATATTGACAATAAAATTGAATATGAAATCAATCAGAATGCTGAAGAAAATATGTTAAGAGGATAAAATGTCATACACGGAAGATGCTTTAGTGGAACAACCAGCAATACAGTTATTCTCAGAGTTAAATTGGGAAACTATTACTTGCTGGGATGAGGTTTTTGGTTCAGTTAATGATGAGTCATTACATAATAGACCTTTGTTTTTGGGGAGAGAAACCAGAAATGACGTAGTGCTATTTGCGCGACTAAAAGCGGCATTACTAAAGTTAAATCCTGATATTAACCCACTTATTATTCAAGAAGCCATTGATGAAATAGCGCGAGATAGAAGCGTTATGACGTCAGTTTCGGCCAATGAAGTTGTATATGAGCTATTACACAATGGCTATGTATATACGACTGAGGCTGAAGGCGAAGATGATTGCGTAGTTCGTTACGTTGATTGGAACAATTCGTCAGAGAATGATTTTTTATTATGTAGTCAAATGAGCATAACGGGCGAAATAGAAACACGTCGCCCTGATTTACTGGGTTTTATTAATGGTCTCCCGTTTGTGTTTATTGAGCTTAAAGCGAGCCATAAAAACTTACTTACCGCCTATAAAGATAACCTTGCAGATTATCGAAAAACTATTCCTCAGTTATTTATTTATAACCAGTTAATACTTTTATCAAACGGTGTGCAGTCAAAGGTTGGCTCTATATCTAGCCAATGGGAACACTTTTCGGAATGGAAGAAAATTGAAAGTGAGTCTGAACAACGTAGAGTAAGCCTTGAAGTCGCTATACGTGGCGTGTGTGAGAAAAATCGTTTACTCGATATTATTGAAAATTACGTATTATTTATAAAAGCGAAACATACAGTAAAAATAATAGCAAAGTATCATCAATATTTGGGTGTTAACCAAGCGCTGTCAGGCTTAACCAATGTAAAAGAGCGTACTGGGCAGCTTGGTGTTTTTTGGCATACACAAGGTAGTGGCAAAAGTTTTTCGATGGTGTTTTTCTGTAAGAAGGCCTTTCGTAAATATACGGGGAACTGGACGTTTGTTTTAGTTACCGATAGAACTGACCTTGATGATCAAATATATAAAACTTTTAATGCTGCAGGTATTGTTACTGAAAACTGCCAGGCAGATTCAGGAGCGCAATTAAAGTTACTTTTAGGCGAAGATCATCGTTTTGTTTTTACGTTAATTCAAAAGTTTAAAGGTGATGAAAAAGGTAATTACCCCATTTTATCGGAACGCGACGATATTATTGTTATCACTGACGAAGCCCACAGAAGCCAATACGACTCTTTAGCCATGAATATGCGCTATGCCATGCCTAATGCATCATTTATGGCATTTACAGGCACTCCGTTGCTTACAGGCGAGGCAAAAACACAAGAGGTGTTTGGTGACTACATCAGTATTTATAACTTTTCAGATGCTGTTGATGATGGTGCTACCTTACCCTTGTATTATGAAAACCGTGTGCCGGAGGTGTCGTTATCGAACGAAGATATTGGTGATGGCATTACTGAAATTTTAGATGAAGCTGATCTAACCGATGAACAAGAAGCTCGTTTAGAAACCGAATTTTCAAAAGCCTATCATATTATTACCCGCGATGACCGTTTAGAAACAGTCGCTAAAGACTTAGTTGAGCACTATATAAATAGAGCACCATTTAGCAATGGAATGCTTGGTAAGGCTATGGTTGTGTCTATTGATAAAGCCACTACTATAAAAATGTATGACAAGGTTCAACAGGCTTGGAAAGCCAAATTATCAAGTTTACAATCACAAGCTAAATACGCTACAGGTAGTCGTTTAAATAAGTTAAGTTTTCAAATTGAACATATGACGTCGATAGATATGGCGGTTGTAGTATCAGGCGGACAAAATGATGATGAACGGCTTACCAAAAAAGGACTTAACTATAGGCCTCATCGTGAGCGTTTTCTTAAAGAAAAAATAGACGAAAAGTTTAAAGACCCTGAAGACAATCTAAGAATTGTGTTCGTTTGTGCTATGTGGCTGACTGGCTTTGATGCTCCAAGTGTTTCAACACTCTATCTAGATAAGCCCTTAAAGAGTCATACGTTAATGCAGACGATTGCGCGAGCTAACCGTGTATATGAAGGAAAATCAGCGGGACAAATTGTTGATTACATCAATATTTTTAGCTCACTACAGCAAGCGTTAGGCATGTATGGTGGTGGTATTGCTGAAGGTAGTGCGGGTTATCAGGTCGATAGCCCAGCAAAAGATAAATCTGAATTGGTTACTGCACTAGGTATAGCGACTGGCGAGTTGCAGGTGTTTTTAAGTTCAGTGGATATCGACTTAGCTGCTATTGTATCTGCACCTTCAGATGGCTTTGCTAAATTGTCTTTACTAGATAATGCTAGCGAAATTCTTTTAGAGCCTAAAAATATTGATGAATTCACTGCTTTTGTTCGACAAACAAATCGGATTTTTAAAGCGATTATGCCGGATGATAGTGCCAATAAATATGTGCCTTGCCGGATAGCGATTAATATAATTTATTCGCAAATGCGGTTAAAATCAGGCCTTTCAATTGATGATGAAGATGTTTTAGACGTTGTTAGAACGCAAGTAAATGAATTACTTGATGAGTCAATTTCAACTATTCATATCAAAAGTAATCTACCAGCGCCAATTAACATTGCCGACATCGATTTTGATGCGCTTGCGACCATGGTAGCCAAAGTTCAGAAACCCAAACCGTCGGACGCCGAACGATTAAAGAACTTGATCGATCGTAAGTTGCAGCCAATGGTTTTAAAAAATAAGACCCGACAAGACCTACAGAAAAAGTTTCTAGAGTTAGTAGAACAATATAATCTTGGGGCTTATACCGCAGAAGAGTTCTTTAATACCTTAAAAGAATTTATTACTGACTTAGAGCATGAAGAAAAGAGAACTGTACGTGAGGGCTTGACCGAAGAGGAATTGGCGGTTTACGACTTGATGATACAAGGTGCGCCATTAACTGATAAAGAGCGCAACAAGGTTAAAGAAATTGCGAAAGAGTTAACCGATAAAATGCAGGAAATATTGGTTATTGATTGGCGCAAGAAGCAACGCACTAAAGCTAGAGTGAAAAATATGATTGAGGAAGTGTTAGATAGCCTGCCTGAATCTTATGATGATAACTTATGGCCGAAAACCTGTAGTGATGTTTACATGCATATTTTTGAAAAATACCCAGGACAAGGCCAGAGTGTTTATCAGTAAAGTTGGATATTGAATCTAGTGAATCAAAGTGGTGAACAAGGAAGTACGGCAAGTGGATAAAAATAAAATAAGCGAACAAATTCAGTCTGATTACGATTTAGTAAATTTTATCTCTGAAGATATAGCAAGCTTTTACCGAAAAGCGATGGGGCAGTATGTTACTGAATGCTATCCTGAATCATTAGTTAATTACCGAAGCGCACTAAGTGTCACAATACCATTAGTGTATAAAGCTCTAAATATTGATATTAATTCTAGTAGCGATTTGAACTTTCAAATAGATACATTAAAAGATTCAGGGCGTGTTAGTTTTATGGTATCAAATTTGATGCATAAAGTTAGAATTGCAGGCAATAAAGGAAGCCACCCTGAAGAATACCCAGATGAAAACTTTAAGCAACTTTGTATAAACACCCAAGATAAATTTTTCGATCTACTCAAAGAAGTATTTCCAAAATTAAAACCAGATGCTGATTATCCTCAATTCGAATTCAAGCTTAAAGAAGAGTTGAATGTAACCACTCTATCTCATAAAGCATTATTTGAAAACGATCCTGAAGCTCAATTCTTAGTAGCTAAAAAACTATATTCAAATGCACAAAAGCAATTGCAATTAAGTAATCATGGTTTTGAAAATAAAAAAACGATTATAGAGCTAAAAAATGGTGAACAAGTAGTACGTTATCATGGCACTGAAACAGCAAGAAATACTGCTTTAGCATTTCAGTTATTTGAAACCTGCAAATTTGAAATCCCTGAGGCTGAGTATGAATACGGTAAATTATTAGTAATTGATGGACATTGGCTTACCCCAAACTCCAATAAATGTAACTGTATTGATTTAGGTATTAGTGCTATTAACTTTGCTTCTAATAAAGGGGTCATAAAAGCAACCTCTTTATTAGGGCGAATTAAATTTTATGGTTTATATGGAAAAGAAATTGATACTGAATGGGCTATAGAGCTATTGGAAGATGCTGCAAAGGGTAATGATTCAGCAGCTATATTCGAACTTGCTAATTATTATCTTAATGAGCAAAACAATGTTATTTCATTAAAGTATTTTAAGCTCGCAGCTCGACTTGGATCACCAAAAGCACAGTTTTTACTCGCTAAACACTACCTAGATGCGACTTTTTCCACAACGGATGACAATGAAATAGATCAGTTGATAAATGATGCTGCAACAGCAGGGGTTAAAGAAGCACTTTTATTAAAAGCTCGACGGTTGGCAATGAATTCAGGAGAAAAATGTAATCAAGAGGCTTTAACTGCCTATGGAATATATGCTGATAAGCACCCTGTTACACCTGAAGGCTTACTTGAGTGTGCTCAGTATTTTATCAAGCATAATCAAAAGCCAACGCAGGCAATGCAGTATTTAATTTCGGCAGCACTTCAGGCAAAAGCAGAGTCTAAAAATAAATTAGCAGCTTTCATTGGTTTTATAATTACTAATTCTTCAGCATCAACTAGTGCTTCTCACGAGATGCATGTGATATTTCCAAAAGAAGCATTGTTGAATATTGAGGACGCGAACTTAAATAATTTAGTAAAGCCCGCAACGCCAGTAAGTTTACCTACTAAGCCGTTATTGGTTTCGCCTTCGTTAAATATTGGCAGGAATGAGGTGTGCTTATGTGGTTCAGGCAAGAAGTATAAAAAATGCTGTATAAACTAAGCCGAATTTTAGAGTATATACTTTTGTTAAAGCACCACTAAAAATCAATTATTTTTGGAATTATATAAAGTATTAAGCTAGTTTTATTTGTAATTAGTTTTAATGTGATTTTTTAATTTGCTTCTTATTCGACCTGTCCCATTTTCTGATGAATCTTTAGAAAGCTACATTATGCGGCTTGCAGAATCTAATGGTTATATAAAAGCCAGTGGCTTTTGGTCGGCTATTCGACAAACTTTTGATAAGTCAGGTATAGAGCATTTTAATATCCCAGAAAAATTAGCAAGTGTTAACCCTTATTTAGCCAAACGCTCGAGTAGTTTACGTATTAAAGCGCTACACCATTTAAGTACTTTATCTAACCTAGAGCCACTGCCTCTATTAGAATTGGCTATTTTCAGAAGCGCGAATCCTTATTGTACTAATGCTCAGGCTGTTATTCATAATGGTAAAACTTTACCTAGGCAATTCATTGTAAGTTCTCCTGCTATTTGTCCTGACTGCCTGCAAGAGTCAAATTATATTCGCCAAATATGGAGTTTTTGGCCATATAACAGCTGTCATATACATGCTAAGCCATTAATCAATGTTTGCAGCTGCGCGGAAAAAATATCGGTATATAAAGATCAGGCGATTGGTATTTGTCAATATTGTAATGTTGCATATGAGAAACTTAAAAGTACTGTCTCAAATGAGGTTGATTTGATTATTAGTACCTGGCTAGTTGGTATTGAAAATCATGAACTACCAAATGTTAGTCAAAGCCATAAATTTGGTCTTGTTCTTTGGTGGTTAAAGTTGAGAACATTAGATTTATCTGAATTTAATTCTAATGAGTTTGTTGCATTTTTTTCTGATTGGCCAAATGGTTTTTATGCTTTCTTAGAGCAAAAAAGGGATCGCTTTCTTGAATATGGTTCAAAGCCTATGCATCAAGCCAGGTTTAAAGATGTTTATGATGACCTATTGCTTATTAGTGCTAAATTACCATCACCACGGTTTAATGAAAATATAGTGTTAACTGCGATTTTTTGTTTTTTTAACGATAGTATAATTAGCAAAAACAATGAGTTTTTAAGCTTAAGAATTAACAGTATTGAAGCGGCAATACTGTTAAATACCTCAACCGAACAAGTAGCCGCTTTGGTTGATTTAGGGGAATTAAAATCTCATATCAGAATCAAATCAGGTGAGTTTATGAACTTACATCAGTACGCATTTGAATTGGGAGATTTATTTTTTTTATGGCAGGCAGGATTTCAAACTGAATATTCAAATTTATCAGTTTTGACATCGAGGTGGTGATGGATTCACTTAAAGAGGCCATTTCTATTCCCGACAAAAGCCAAAAGCATAGAGCTGTTAAGCAATTCTTTTCACTTTCAACAGCCCCAATTAATATCGCTGGCCAAGCTGAATTGGCAATTGTTGCTCTAATTAACTTAACCGAACGGCTTGAGGTTATTGACGATGTATTTTGTAGGAATAATGCAAAAAATAAGCTTTTAGATGAAAAATTCTTAAACCGTTGTATCAATACCTATCAATACAGACATAGTCATAATGTTAAATTCCCAGATTATAGAGCTCATGGCACCCTGCGATTAAAGCCTAAAAGTTGTCAGTTTCCAAGGGACAACTTTAAAAATAGCTTTGGTTATGCTCAAACTGGAGCAGATATAAACTATTCGATATTCCTTTGTGCAGAGTTTATTTTTAACAATCAGTTAGTTTGTGTTGGCTCTGCTTTAGTTAACAACAATACAGGAATACAAAATGCGCTAAGAAGTCTTGGTTTAAGTACTAAGGCTTTAAACCACATGAAATCTCAGTTACAAACTATCCCTGAAGAACAAACAATAGAAAACTTAACAGGGAATTACTTACCTCAACTCAGGTTTCCATTTTTTAATGATGGCTATATTAGTCTTTCGCCAGTAATTTGTAATGAGCTTCAATCCAAAGTGCATCAATACTGCTCACAGCACCCCAATTTTTCAACGATATATAATTTAGAACGTTCAGCTAACGTAGGATCCCTTGCGGCAAGTACTGGTGGGAAGTTAAAGTTATTCAAATCACTACCTAATAGGCTTAAAACTCATCATACTAAATTTGATGATTACTGGAACAAACATGAATTATTAAATATTTTGATTCGATATCAAAACTTAAAAAATATACTTGTTACAAATAACGAAAAATCACTTTTAAAGCAGAAATGTTTTGAAGAACTTGTAGATAACATTAAATCTTGGAAGCAAAGTAAAAGTAAAGTTCAGGCGCTTTTAGATCCAATAGAGCTAACTAAAGATTTCAATTTAGATTTGAGCAACCACAAAAAACTTTCCAAATTTTCCTATCAACCGGAATATAGTCGTGTGTTTATTAAAGCCTTTCACCGTGCAGTTAAGCCCGAAAGTAACGATGTAAAACCTGGCAAAATAGTTAATGGGGATGAATCATATATCCTGATACCTAACCTGAGTATTAATGATGCTAACGCAATGAGTACGAATTCAACTGTAGGTGTACCTTCGTTAATTGGGGTATGGGGGTTTATTCATAAGTTTGAGCGTAATATTAAACAATTTAATAATATAGATATAAAAATCCATAGTTTTGCTGCCTGTATTCATGAGTTTAATTTATCAAAACGAACACAGACAAAAGAGTCTTACCTCAAAGAAAACAAAAAAGTTTTAGCGCCTGGTTTAATTGACAGTATTGAGTGCGACTTATCAATGAGTTTAGTCATTCGAGTTTCAGTGCAAGATAAATTAAATTCAAATGCCTTGCTGAATTCACTACCAACTAAATTGTGTGGGGGGAGTGTAAATTTAAACCATAAAGATCTATCTACATTTGCTCATTTTGAAAGTTTTAACGTCGTTATAAAATCAATTTCGCACAAGTACGGAAAATGGCTAGCCCCTCATGAAAGCGAAAAAAATACATTAAGTCTATTTTTAAATGCCTTTCAAACAGGGCATTTTGTTTTAGTGTGTTCAGGTTACTTATTCTTAGAAAAGCCAGCTGATAAACATGGCGTATTAGATAATCTTAAACACTCATTTTCTGAGAGTATATTGAGTTGTGCAATATTAACTAAACACATCTATAGTCAAAGTCACGAAAGACTTTTTTGGTCTTATAACTTTTCAGAAACAAGCGTATTTCTTGCGGGATAACGGAGGGGAAAACTTTGAAATTACCTAACCGATTAACTTATACACGCTCAATCTCGCCTAGCATTGGTGTGTTTCTGTCGGTTGATACAGTTGGAAATATTACTCCATTAAATATAAAAACAGTCAAAGTGTTAGGACAGAAATCAAGTGCATCGGAAGCGTTTGATAAAAAAGCAGCGATTAAAGGAAGCACTACACACGCAAAATTAGCTGAAGGTAACCCTCATACTGTTGAATATTGTCATGTGCCTTTTGAATGTAATACTTTACTGTGTAAATTTTCCTTGCGGGTAAACGCAAACTCTATTCAACCTTCTAATTGTAATGATAATGAGGTATATGCTTCACTTCGACTATTATCTGAAGCATATGAAAATTCCGGTGGATATAAGTATTTGGCTGAACGGTATGTCGAAAATTTATTTAAAGGGACGTGGCTGTGGAGAAATTCAGATGCTTTAAATATTAATATAAAAATCACGACTCAAAGAGATTTAGACGTTATATCTGAAAATATTACGCTTAATAAATATGACGAAAGTTATCCTAAAAATCTAGTTGGTTATAATGAATTGATAGAACAGTTTACCCAAGCGCTTTGTGATCCTAAGTCATGCTTATTCCTCGAAGTTGAAGCTCAAATTACGCCGTCGTTTATGCAAGAAATTTTCCCAAGCCAAGCATTTACTGAAAAAAATTCTGATGTAGGTCGAGTTTATCAGAATACAAAAATTGATGGAAAAAGAGCGGCTATTTTAGGTTCATATAAAATTGGGGCAGCTTTAGCTTTAATCGATGATTGGTATTCCGATGCGGATGAAAAAATTAGAGTTGGGGCTTTTGGCGTTATGAAGAATAAAAACACAAGTGTAAGGCATCCAGACACAAAAGAAGACTTATACTCTTTACTAATGGATACCGAAAATATAACAAAAGACCTAAATAGTAATAAAGATATAAAGTCTAACAACAAAGCTCATTTCGTTATCGCAAACCTTATTAAGGGTGGCCTGTTTCAATTAGGGAGATAATGATGAAAAGGTTTTATTTTATAATATCTTTTTTGGGGGATGATATTAACGAGGCGCTCCTCGTTGGTCGGTGCTTAAAGATATTACACGGTTTTTATCATCGCCAAAATATTACTGATGTTGGTGTATCCTTTCCTGATTGGAGTAATACTTCAATAGGTAAGCGTATAGCATTTGTGTCGATTAATGAAAGCTCTTTAAAGTTCTTAAAAGCACAAAAGTACTTTGTTGAAATGGAAGAAATGAATTACTTTTTAATTAGCAAAGTTAATGAATGTATTTTAGAGCCTCAACATTCTGCTATTTTTAATCGCAACCAAAAAATTGATGAATTAACTATAGCTGCTCAAAAGCGAAAATTATGCAGACTAATAAAACGAGCAGAAAAACGAGGTGAAGTTTATCAACCCAAAAGGGAGGAGCCTTTCGAAGCAATAATCCCTTTCTGTCATAAAATACCGGCAAGTAGCCATGGAAACCAAAATGATTTCGAATTAAATATTGAAAAAAAAGTATTTAGTGAAGCGAATACAAGCACATTCAACTCTTATGGGTTATCAACTAACCTTAAAATAATGAATCCAGTACCTATTATTTTTGATGACGCGTAAGTGATTGATATAAAATAATAAGTTAATTAGTGATTGTTTTTAGGTATTTTATTAATAAATAAACTAAGCTATTGTTAATTATTAATATCTATAAGTTTAATTATAGTGTCCTGCCGCATAGGCAGCTTATAAATTTAAGTTAAATAGAAGAAATACACTGCTTAAGTGTCCTGCCGCATAGGCAGCTTATAAATTAGAATGCAGTATTTTATTACTTTTGTTTTTGTGTCCTGCCGCATAGGCAGCTTATAAATCAAAGGATAGGGAGGGGAAGTGAGGGCCAAAGTGTCCTGCCGCATAGGCAGCTTATAAAACTTCAAGCCCAGCAATACCGTTTTCGAAGATGTGTCCTGCCACATAGGCAGCTTATAAATGAAAACTTACGTGATTTTTTTGCTGATATTGGTGTAAAAGTAGGCAAACAAAGGATTAATATATTCGAAGTGTCTTTTCACTAATTGAAAGTTTGGATTTGGAAAAGTTGAAAAATAAAAAATTTAATAAACAAGTAATTAAGCTTGTATAGGTTTGGGGTGTAAGTTAAAGAGGGGGGATTCTAAACCTATATAAAGTCGAACACTTAACGAATTAATTAATGTTTGACCATACATATTTTAAAAAAGTGCAACTTAAACAGATAGTTGTGGTCGATCATAAAAGTGTCATCCAAAGTATTAAACTATCATACTTAGTAATAAATTTTAAAGCTGATTTAATGATCACTCTGTGCGCATTGAAGAAGTTACAAGTGACTAAATCAATACTTCAGCTCCTAGCCAAAAGAAGACATTGATGCGTGAATTTTAATTGCTAATTTTTTGTTGCAAGAGCTACCCTAATTCTAATGTCTTCTATCTTCTAGGATAGCTGACTTTAGCATATATACTCTAAGGCGCTTACGCCTCCTAAGCTCCTTAG
>TARA_R110001592_G_scaffold39221_1_pt1 | contig 23435 bp, 7 predicted proteins | sample TARA_R110001592 | Tara Oceans TARA_R110001592 (sample SAMEA4398387) | marine metagenome | biome: Polar Biome; feature: [SRF] surface water layer (ENVO:00010504); material: water (ENVO:00002006), including particulate matter (ENVO:01000060) such as... | depth 5 m | reverse complement strand
ACCATTAGCTGCAGCGTAAAACGTAGCAAACTTAAAATACTTTTTAAGGTTCTGTGAACAACACTCTTTTGGTGCGGCACAAGCAGCTAGTGCTATACATAATATTATAATTATCTTTTTCATTGTTTATTTATTTTAGAGTAGTTCCTTGAAACTTTTTTCTTCTTGGTGTTTTCTTTTTCTTTTCTAGTTCTATACCAACGTTGTAAGGCGTCCAACCTGCTCCCATAAGAACTCTTTGCCAAGTTTCATATTGATCACTTAAGGCGTGCTTCATGTTGTTAATGTTTTGGTACGGTGCATAAACAGGCGCGTTAGTAGTAGCTTGTATAGTCATTAGCGCGGCTTCTAACTTTCCGTTACCTAGCTCAAGCTTAAGAGGAGTATCTCTGTTATATTTTAATCTATCACCAGCCGCATCTAGCATACCATACTTAGATCCAATTGGTGGTGATAAATTTAACAAGTCTTCAGCAACCTCACTGTAATCAGCTTTAAAGGCAGGTTTAGCATTTTGTTTTAAAAACTCAAGAGTTGCATTTTTAAATGTTGAAATAAGAGCACCTTGTACACCAAAACCTCTTAACATAGAATCCATAGTTGATTGTAACGTGTAAGCTTTTGTACTAGCTATTTTATCCTCGCTAACATCTTCGTCATTAAACAACATTCCAAATAGTGCTGATTGTAACCCAGCAAACATAGCGACTTGAGCGCCCATATAATAAGTTATTCTACCCATTGCTTCTGACACATTTCTCACACCTCTTGTTCTACCTTTAGCAACATCAAGTATGTCTTTCATACCAGCTCTGTTCATCTGCATAGGTGTGTTAGCAAAAGGTAGTATAATTCTACCTATTAAAGATGTTTGTTGTCTAGATAATAAATCCGCTCTAGATGATTGTTGAGTTCTTTCAGCTAGTACTTGAAAATCTAAAAAAGCTTGTTTTTCAGCAGCTTTAATTTCCATACCTTGTTTTTCATACATTTTAATTCTATTTCTATAAAACGTAGCACCACCAAAAGATATTGCAAAACTATCTGCAAGTTTTGTTGGAGTGTAACCAACCTTAAGAACTTTAGAAATAACACCTTGTATTATATTTTCTGAAGAAGCAGCTGCAGAAGCTATTTCAGCTTCTGTAACGTTTATAGCTAAACCATCTCTTCTCTGCTTTAACATATCAGAGTTCATTATATATAAAAAGTCTTTAGCAAATTGTGGCACGTTAGCTATAGCTCTACCAGCAGATATAGGGTTATTTTCTTTCATATTAAGAAAGTTAAGAGTAGATATGGTCTGTAGTGCAGCTGATCTAGTGTTAAAATTCATAATAGTACCAATACCACCATTTAAATAATTCATCATAGCTGTACTACCTCTGTCTAGTTTTAAAGATCTAGTTCTACCAGTTTCCATACGATCAAACATATCTTCTATATTTTCTCTCCATCTAGTACCTAGCTTAGATTCCATTTTGTTTAAATTAGCCTCGTTAAATATTTCATTTTTAACATCTATAAACTCTTGAAGATATTGTTTTCTACTAACACCTCTGTCTATGTTTGTAACCTCACCAGCCATTGTTTCTCCCCACCAGTTTTGACCTGGTTCTTTTAAACCTTTTTCTTGTTTAGTTATTTTAGCAAATTGCTCAGCGTACGCTTGTAACTTTGGATCGCTTAACACGTGTTCAACAAGTTTTGTTTCTGTTGTTTTAGCTAAGTCTGGAATTTTGTAACCAGCTTTGTTCCACAGGTAAACCCTCATTGCCATATCATTTGTAAAGCTAGTACCTTCAACTTCTTTTGAAATTATTTTAACAACGTCTTTATTCTGTTTACGAAGAGCCATATAATCATTTTTAGCAGACTGTCTGGCCGTGTTATAATCTCTTGTACCTCTTTCAAATGGCATTATAAAATTTTCTTTAAACCATTTTTTATTTTCATTACCTTTTTTACCTTTACCATATAAAGGCTCGATAAGTAATTCTAAATCAGCAGCACTATCTCGCATAAATATTCTTCTTCGCTTAATGTCTTTACCCCTAACTTTAGCTTCAGCTTTTGAAAATACTTTTTCAGAGCCAATACTTAAAGAGTGTTCCATTATTTTGTTTGTGGTTGCATTTAAATTTGTTTGTGCTAATGTTATTTGAACTTTTGATTTAATATCAAGCTGACCTAAAACATCTTTAACAGCCTTAACATTAGATATTGCATCGTCAACAAAATACATATCATTATAACCTTCTGCAAATTTACCAAGCATCCACAAAGCTTTAGCTTCACCAGTACTATTACCTAAACCAGTTATGTTTTCAATAGGTATTTCTATACCTTCGCTTTTTAAGTACTCGTGAATAGCAGCTTGACTTTCTTTAGCTCTTGCTGTTAATATAAACACGTTTTCAGAACCAAACTTTTTAATCTGATTTTTCATTTTTTGCATTAATGGACCTGGCCTACCTTTAGTAACTTTATTAAAATCAGTAAAATCCATTTTCCAACCTTCATTAACTAGCTTTTCACCAACAAAAGGCCATCTGTCAGACGCTATTTTTTTAGTTTCTTTTCCTTTTGTAGCGTATATAAAGTTTTCACTAAAAGCAACTGTTTCGTCAAAATCAAAAACACTAGCGCCTCTTGCTTTTTTGTTTCTTTTTCTACCGTTTTCTAAAGCTTTATCAATATTTTTTATTGTTTGATTAATATCTTTTGAAGCTACTTGTTTAGCAATTTTGCTACCTACTGCTTTTTCTATTACGCTTTTGTTTTGTTTTTCAACGTTTTTACCATTTTTCACCTTAGCGTTTAACATGTACTCAATTAGATTCCACTTGCTTTTAGGTACTGTTGATACTATTTTTTTAGCAATTCTCATGTCAATACTTTCCAACTGCACATCTAAAAGACTTTTACCTTTATTAGGTCCACTAACTATAAAATTATTATCTAACCTAGCGTATTTGTTTGCAAAAACATTTAATAAAGGATTGTCAGAACCTTTTTTTAAGTTTTCAATATAAGACTTTGTAAACGTCGTAGGTCCTTTAGCATCGTTAAATAACTGACCGTTTTTAGGTATTAAATGTTGATTTGATACATCTAAAATTTTCTTAAGCCCTTCTTTAAAAGCCGGTGTAATACTTTTATGTTTACGTATAAGATCAACAAATCTATTTGTTTGATTTATCAACTGTAATGCATGTTCCCAGTGATTACTTATACCTTTGTTATCTTTAGTTTTTACTTCACCTTTAGAGCTAGTAGTTTTTATTTCTCCAGGCTTACTACCTATAGCGTTTAATGAAGCCATTTTATACCCTAAAGATTTACTTATGCCTTTAGCATGGTTCGTCTGCATTGCTCTTGATTGTAAAAAATACTCAACACCATAATTGCTTTTATTTTTATAAGCAACTTTAGCCATAGCGATAAGATAATCTTCAAAAAACTCTCTATTAGCCTGCTCTGTAGCTTCAAAGTCTTTTGACTTACCACTGTAAGAAGCTTCTTTTCTATATAGTTCGATTTTAGCATCTTTTATAGTTTCTATAGACTCGCCTTGCATTTCTTTCTCAAGCTTGTCTAATTTTTTCTTTAAAGTGCTCCAGTCTGGCCTATATACTTTTTCATACTTACCAGCAGATTTACCTTCTGTAGTTGTAAACTTTTTGCCTAAAAAAGCTTCAATAGCTGCAGCTGTAGTTTTACCCTCTTTGTTTAAGTAAACAACCTCACCGTTACTTAAAGTTTGCTTTCTACTTTTACTACCAAAACCTAACTCAACTATCAAAGACTCTAGAGCATGATGATTTTTTTGATTACTTCTTGTTACTAAAGATGTAAAATCATTAAGGTCAATACCTAGTTGTTCAATAACCTGTCTATCAAGACTTTTCCTCCACTCTGATAATTCTACTCCTTTTATTTTTTCACTACTATTTTTTGCTATATAATTTGGATCAGCATGTTTTTCACTTAGCTTGTATTTCTTAGCTACTTTTTTAGAATTATTAACCGACTCTAGAGCAGAAACTTCTAGTTCAGCTGTTGTTTTACTTTCTAGTTCTGCTTGTAGTCTTTCGTTTAATTCAACAATTTTTGTATCTTTTGTTAAAGCATCTCTTTCCATTATAATTTCTTCTAGTATTTTAACACCAGGTATATTACTAGAAAGCTTAGAAATATCTTCTAAAGTTACTTTTTGTTTTTGTATTAACTTTATTAAATCATTTATCTCTGTTTTAGCTAAGCTTGGAGACTGACCAGCAGAGACCTGATTAAGCATGTTAGCTAATATATGTTTAGCTGTTAACGAAGGTGTAGTTGGTATTGCTTGTTTTACACTTTGTAAATATACAGCTTTACGAGTTTGTGTCATTATAGCCTTGTATATACCACTTAGTTGTGCCCTGTTAAATTTAGTTTCACCCATACCCCAGGAGTCTAAAACTTTTTGTTCAAATTGTTTTTTGAAAACAGGGTCTATTGATGTGTGATATTCTTTTAACTCTGCTGTCCACTCGTACTTAGAACCTTTAGTACCTGTTTGTGGTATTTCTTTAAATAACAATTTGTTTTTAAGCAGTACAGTTGTAATACCTGTTGCTTTAGTTTCAGATTTAACACCAGAAACAGTTTTCATAGATATACTTTCGCCGGTTATTGGATCAACAGAAACTTGACCCCACTTAGGTATTAGTTTTATATGTGTTTCTATTGTAGGTTTTATTTTTGCTTGAATAGCTTCAAAATCAGCTTTGTTTAATTGCTCTGAAGCATTATTTTTCATTTTGCTATACACAACCTCGCTAACGCCGTAATGATCTACAACAATATCTTTTTCTATAATTTTAGAGTTTTTACCTATATTTTTGTAGCTAGCTTTTTCTTTTGCACCAGCATCTGTTTCAAAGTTTAAGTTCTTAGCATCGCCTGCAGCTCTTTTTACGGTTATAGGGTTTATACCTAGCACATCAGCAACTATAATACCTCTAGCTTCAACTGGAGAACCTGTATGGCTATCAAGCTTAGAATAACCACTCTCACTAACCACATTTTCAAAAGCACCATAACCACCTTCGTAAGCATCAGCAGCAACAGTTTTTACTTGTTTACCCATTTTTATAGCAACATCACCAATAGCTCTATATACAATAGACGATTGTGACTGCTGCCCTGTAGTTAAATACTCAAATGGAGTAAGAGCTCTTCCAAACTTTTTGTTTATTTTACCTGGATCGTAATTTTTATTAAATCTTTTTATTATTTCAAATAAAACATTTTCCATAAACTCACCTTGTACTTTATCTGTTATATCTAAAGATCTCTGCCCTTGTTTAATCATGTTTTTCAAACCAGAACTTTCCATTATGTTTTTTTGCACCCTACTGTTTTCACTGCTTGCTTGAAACTCCGCTTTAGTTTTATAAGTACCAGTGTAGTCTTTGTCAATTTGTTTTTCCCAACCAGTTTCTTGAACTTCTTTTAATTCAATTTTGTTTTCTAATTTTTTCTGATTAGCGTTTAGCTCTGCAAAAAGCTCATATTTTTTATCTATTTTGTCTTGAAATTTACTTGTTTTTCCTTGAGCTGTTCTTAAGTCTTTTATTTCTTGTTGTACTTCGGTTTTTTGACCTTTTATCTTTTGAATAGTTTTGTTTATGTTTTCTTTAGAAGCAAGTCCAAGTTGTTCCTGCCCAGCTTTACCAGTAGGATCATACTCTATCATCTCTTGTAATCTTTCTAGCTTTTTAAAATCACCAGTTTTACCATAACTACCTAAAATGTCTATTACATCTTGCTTTGTAAATAAATCAGCCTTTTTATTAAAAGTACTTTCAGCAAAATTATTCCAAAACTTTTTAATTTTAATAAAAGCCTCACTACTAACCATATCGGTATAGTACTCAGCTTTACTTAAATACTCTGCAGAGTAAGCCATCATTTCTTCTAGCTTAAGTTCTTTTTGTATATCTTTAGTTTTTAATATATCTTCGTATAAATTACTGTCTGGTGTTTTAATACTTTTCATGGCAGCTTTAAAAGATGCTTCAAATTTAACCTTAAAGCTAGGGTTACCATCAAACATCATGTCAACATAAGCATGCAGTCCTTCATGGTTTATAACATCTTTACCTTTTGATTTTTTAGTATTAATTTGTATCGTACCAACTTTACCCTTACCCATTCTGGTATACAAAGCGCTAACCTCTTGCTTGTCCATTTTGCCGTTGGCTAGCATAATATCTTGATATATAGGTTTGTCAGTAACAATTATTTTTAGCTCTTTACCTTTTGACTTAAACATTTGTTTCAATGGCTCGTAATGTTTGTCATAACTTTCTTGAGCTCTAGCAGGGTCTACCCACTCAGCTGTATTGTTAATCTGGTTTAAACGCTCTAACGACATGTTAAAATCTTCAAAGTGTTTTTCAAGCTTTTGTACTTCTTTACTGTTAGGGTTTTGCTCTATCCATTTTTGATACCTTGTGTTTGGATCTTTTATATTTACTTTTTTACCTTTTAAACCTTTTTTAACTCTTCCTTTAGTTGTTTTATCATTAGTAAACTCAGCTGAGTCTGCTTTCTTTTGAATTACATCCATTTGTTCACCAATAAGCTCGGTAGCTCTATTGTTAAACCGACCTATACCAGCTGTTGTTTTATAATCAAGGTGGTTAAAGTGCATCATTCCTAATCCTTTACCAGTCATCAAATTCAACCCTATACGTCTTAAGTTAACGTCATAATCACCCCAATGCTTGTCTACCCAAGTACTAACCTCTTGTTTACCTTGCAAGTCTTTTACAATAGCTCCTAGTGCGTCACCACCTTCAACAGCTAAAGCAAAAGCAGGTGCATTTACAAATGTTGATTGCATAAACGTGTTTACTTCGTTACGCTTAAAACTATAACCAAAAGGCTTACCTTTACCAAACCTACCAAACCCAAATGGTAAAAACTTAGGAGCTACAAAAAAACCAAAACCAACACCTCTTTCAAACTTCATGTTTTCGTTTACAGCGCCTAAAACTTCACGCATTTTAATATCCTCGAATATACCACCTAAAACTATACCTGTTCCTTTTTGTAAACTAGTTGCTTGTTTTACAGTGTGACCAGTTGCTAAAGCCCAGTCGTCTAAACTTTGCCCTGCTTTTGCAGACTGTTTAATAGCAGTAACTTGTGTAATAGATTTACCGTTTTTTATATATCTTGGCGCTGCAAGACCTGCTAAAAGCTTGTTTATACCTAAAACTTTTTGTACTTTATTTACAGGTGATAATGTTAAAAGCATAGCGCTAAGACCACCTGTCATTTCAAAACTTTCATCAGCAAAAGTTCTTTCAAAGTAAGCATCTTGTTGTTTAGAAATATCCATGTTAGATTCTGGCACGATTTGGCTAGCAATAACATCAAGTTTCTTTTGATTAGTAATAGGTATAGGTATTTTAAATTCTGATGACGACTGTTCTATTGTTATGTCTTCACCAAACGTTGAATACATAAAAGAACCACCCATTTGACCTAATCTATTTTTACTTATAGTCTCAATATCTCTGTTTAAGTACCAAGCGTCCCACAATGCGGACTTTTTAGAAATTAAATCTGTGTTTTGTCTTCTTCTTGCTACTAAAAAATCTACAAACTCTTCTTTATTTGTATACGGCTTGTCTTTGTAGTCTTGAGGTATTATATCACCTTTAGACATAAAAGCTTCTGGTGACCAAAAACTACTCACACCAGGTACATATGACAACTTTGTTAATTCACCTAGCGGAACATCTTTAAAAACACCGTCACCATCACTTTTATAGCCTTTATTACGTAAATCATTTCTCAAAGTTGTATTACCAACGTAATAATCACCAACCTCTTCACTTTCTATGTTATAACCAGCTTCTTCTAAAAGTACTCTTTCGTTGTATTTTTTTAAATCAGCTTGAGACGTGTTTTTAAAACTTGCTAAATAAGTTTGATAAGAATCTGTGTAATCAATTGTAGTACTCCCATCACTTGTTGGTGGTGTTCTATCTGTACCAACTTTTATATTTCTTCCGCTTACTGGATCGTGAAGCATTTTATATTTTATGTCCTTAGGTACACGCTTGCCAGTAGGCATCATTTGTTGTGATTCCCTATTATATACCATCTCGGCTTTATTAAACAGCTTGTCTGCTGTAGAACCTTCAATGTTTGGATCTAAATCAAGCTTAAGATAATCCGCACCACCAGCTCTATATTGTTTCATTTTTTGAGCGTATAAAGCCTCAAGCTTGTCTGGGTTAGAATTTATAGTTGCATTGTCTAGTTTTTCTACACCTTCGGCTATAGCATCTGCATCAGTTTCATCTTTTTCTTTTTTTAAAAGAATATCGTTTATCTTAGTATATTCGTCTTTAACACTTTCATTTTTTTTACTTAACCTAACTTGTTGGTCAACTACTTCTGTAAAAATTTTATCTAAATCAGAATCTGTTAGATTAAGATACGCTTCTCTACTTATACCAAGTTTTCCAACATTATCTTTAAAATGCTTTTGTAAGTCACTGTAATCAATATCATTTACTGAATATGCAACAATATTACCACGTGTAATTTCATCAGCTATACCACCGTCAAAATATTCACCGTTTAACCAAGCTTCTAAAATTTCTTTATCGTTTTTATACTCTGGTTGATCTATACGCTCTGCTTCAGCGGATCCATACATAGTGTCTACAGCTTTAGGATCATAATTCTCTCCATCATATCCAAACTGTATTTCTTCTTCTTCTGTTAATAAACGAGGCTTTACAGGTGTAACAACTGGTTTTTCTTTTTCTTCTTTTTGTTTTTGCTCTTGCTCGTTTTGTTTTTGTAAAGAATAAAAATCACTAGAATTTAAAGGTGCATTTTCTTGTATTTCTGGTATTATTATATTTGACTGATTAACAGTATTATCTTGTCTTGCTGTGCTAAGATCTGTAGCGCTTGCGCCAGGGTTTTTTAACAACCATGCGTCTCCCTCCTCTTGCGTTTCAAAAGTATATGCTTCACCGTTAAGATAATAAGTTATATTCATTTACGAACTATTTATTTGTTTTGAATTCTAGAGTTCAAATGGTTATTGTAGCTGTTGTACACTCTACTACCATAAGAAACTCCGTTAGGAACATTTGTAATTAGTTGCTGCATAATTGTCTTGTAACTTGCAGCAGATATTCCAGAATTATGTTTTGGGTTAATTGTGAAAGGGTTAGATAAAAACTTCTCTTTTGGTGTTTTATCAGCATTTTGTTCACCGTACATATTTTGAATCCACTGGAACCTTGGAACTCCAGGCGAGTCTTTAGCATCTTCTAGTCTAAGAAGTTGAACTTTACCACCCATAGCTTCTTGTTGCACTGCTCCAACCGCAACTACATTATCCACACTACTTTTAATATTTTTAATAGCGGCATCCATATTTAATTCTACAGAATTAACAACTGTAAAGTCTTGACTTTCTGTTTGGTTTAATTTACCTGTTATTTTAAAACCAGTTGCTGTTTCTTCTGATACTATGTTTTCAACAACCAAGTCTCCTGGTTTTTTTAATTCATATATTTCATCTAAAAAACCTTGAACATCTTTTCTTAAGTTTGGATCATCGTCCATAAGACGCTTGATAATCATAGCTTGCGCTTTTTCTTTTGCTTCAGCACCTGTAATCTCACTTAATGCAGCATCGTACCTATCTTTTAGTGTTGTACCATTTTCATCAACTATATTATCCATACCACTGTTAATATAATGTTCTGTAAATTTTTTGTTTATAGTTGTTTCATTTTTATCTGTAATGTCAAAACCGTTTGGATTGTCTAATAAAAAACTATATAGTACTTTTTTATCTTCAAAAAGTATGTTCATTTGACTGTTGATAGCGTCTTTACTAGAACCAAATTTACTTGTTGATCCAGGTGAAAAATCAGCTCCAATCATTTTTAAAAGCAAAGCGTTTGCTGGTTCTTTAGAGTTAGCTGTTGTCATAGCTTCTAATCTAGCTAACAGAACATTTGGCCTAACCATTTCACCATCTGGCGATAACATCATTAACTCATTTTTTTCATTTAGCTGGTAAAACACATCAACCTCTTCACCATTAATCATAACTGGTTGGTTAAGCTCACCAAGCTTTAAAGACGTAGTGTAGTTCTCGTCTATACCATCAACAGAAAGTGAAAGACCTTTGTCTTCAATTTCTGCTAAAGCAGCATTAATTTTTGGTATTACTCTATTAACATCAAACTCAACACCTTTTAAACTTTTTACACCATCACCCATAGTGATTTCTTTGTCTATAATTTTTTGTTTTGTTACACCAACAATAGCGTCAACTTGAGCTATGTCAGTAGGTACTGATAGCTTGTCTACAGAAGATTTTAATTTGTCTGCTTTTTGTTTTCTTACAATTAGACCTTGCGCTATAGAAGCTACTCCTTGTACAAAGCCAGATATATCATACTGACCTTGAACTGGAGAGTATGCCTGCCCAGCTGCCTTTATTATTGTTTCATTTGCCATATTATTTATTTTTTAACTACCACTAATACCACCACCAATAATGCTACCAATACCAGACGCCATTTGTCCATACATTTGTCTTCTACCTGCTTGGTCACCTCTAACACCAGCTATTTTCTGTCCAGCAACACCTAGTAGTGTTGATAGTTTGTCTATTTCAAACTGTCTAGCGCCTTCAGCATTTGCTAATTTAACATTTGTAATTGCTGTACTTATTCTACTTTCTTCTTGTAGTCTTAATTCTTTAGCTCTACCTAGTGCTTGGCTAATTGTCATGCCCATTTGCTCTGTTTGTTTATCTGCAGCAGTGCTTAGCGCTGTTGCTAAACTAGCAGCTCCAGAGCTACCACCTACCATTTGCAAGCCTTGTAATATGTTTGCTTGTTGTTGTAAAAAAGCTTTACGCTGCATTTCAAAAGCAGTAGTATCTATATCCATGTCTTCAAATACGTTCTCTTGATCTACTAAGTTAGGATCGATAGGTTTAAACTCAGAGTCTTCATATTCTTTTAACCTTCTATCAAAATCTTCTTGAGCTTCACCAAGTTGTCTTCTTAAAGCTCTATCTTTTCTTCTAGCCCCTAAAATACTTAAACCCGCTCCAATAGCTAAGGGAACAGCATACTTTGCTATAAGAGCTCCTAAAGGATTTTTTAAAGGACTTTTTTTCTTAATTTTGTTATTCATATCTATTATAGTTACATTTTTTGTACATTATTTACTACTTTTAGTTACTTCAGAACCTAAGGAAAACAACTCTATTTTATCTGTAGAGTCGTTATTAAGTTTTACCTCAGCATAATAACCTATCAGACTGTTTTTATTTACGCTTGTGTTTTTAGAAAACATTATAAAATCATCTTTGTTGTCTAATGTGGTTATGTTTACTACAGGTGAATCTATTACTATATAATCACCACCTACTTCATTAACCTCACCAATTAATTGTGGTGAACCAGCATGACCGTTAATATCGAAAGCGCTAAAATAAGCATTGTCTCCAACTTGTAGTGATACATTTTGCATGTTGTTATTTAATGTTATTTTCATATTATATTTTTATTCGTCAGCAGTACCAACGGTTATTATAGAAGGAACATCTAAAACTATTTTAGCATTAGTTTCAGGATATTTTTTAATTTTAATATCACCACTTATTGTTACCACTTGGTGAGACCCAATAACATCAAGCTTTGTACCAATTGGAATAACTAAAGCAGAATCTAGCTCTGCTCCAGCGTAGTTTATAACAACATGACCAGCGGTTGAGCTAGCCTCTACAGTTGTTATTAGGTTGTTGTTACCAACACTGTTTGTGTTAAAACCAGTAAGTCTAACCTTGCCACCACCACCAACACCGTAAGTACCGTTTAAGTTTAAAGTAACGTTTCCATTTGATGTTGGAAAAGTAGTAGCTGATCTAACTTGTTTTTGAAAAGCAGTTCCTCTTGCTATAAAACCACTAAACTCAGCCTCTATTCCAAACACACTTTTTATAAGAGCTGGGCCGTAAGCCCTTAAAACAATAGAAGCATTGTCAGAACCGCTTACAGCAGCGGTAAAAGTTATTGAAGTTTCGCTAACGTTTGTTACAAATATTTTATTTTCTCCATCAAAAACTCCAGCCAACTCCATACCTTGAACTATGTTTGCTGTAGAATCAACATTTAAAGTTGTAACAGAGCTTTGCGTTCCGTCTAAAACTACAGCTTGTTGAACATACCAAAAAGAATCAGGTATTACAAACTCATTAGAAACTGGAATATTAGGAAGTCTTAACCCAAAACCTTTAGCATCGCTAAGAGCGTTTGTAAAAGTAAAACTTACAGGAACACTAACAACACTTGTTAAAGCTGTTGAGCCAGTAGTTTGAACAGGGTTTGGAAGAGTTGTAAGTTTACTATCTGAGTTAAAATCATCTGGAACTTGAAGGAATAAAGTTGTTTGACCAACTTGAGTTATTCTTTTAACATCTACAAAGTTTCCATTACTAAATTTAGTTGTTTGTTCTTTAGCTATTGTTTTTATGCTATACACTTCTCCATTGACGTCTGCTGGAAAAATAATTAACGTTGAAAAAACCTTGTCAAACATTTTAACATGCAGGTTATTAGCAGAAATAAACACTTCCGTAAATGTTTTAGTTTTAAAGTTGTAATAACTTTCTTTTCCAGTGCCATTTATTTTAATAACATTTAGTATAAATTCAGATTCAACCTCTCCAAAAACAAAAATCTCTCTGGTTTGCCCTGCCGCAACCAAGTTAGACTGATCTACTGTTACTTTTTGTATTAGTTTTTTCATTATTAATCTACTTTATTAATTGTACCTAAACCTTGAAAACTTAAATCACTTGTGTCTGGTGTTAATGGATCGCTGCTGCCTTTTACGTAATTAAACCATTTACCTTCTTTTTCTATAAACTCTTTTAAACTACCTTCTTGTTTGTTTGTTTGAATATATTCAACACTCCAACCTTTTTTTGGTAAAATATTATAATTTTTAACCGTGCTGTAAGTATTTCCACTTCTTACATATTGATCTCCTTTAACCACATTAGATTGACTACCTTCATAATTTAACGTGTTAAAAGATTTTATAATAGAAGGCTCCGAGTTTAAAACCGCTGTTATAGATGAGAAATAAGGCACGCCGTAAAACTCATTTCTAGGGTGATCATGTGTTACGTCGTTAATATCAACGTAAGTTTTAATATTGTGCTCGTATATTTGACCCGTATTAAATGTAAAATAAGAACTTGATATACTAACGCCTTGTTCTGGTAAAAAAGATTTAAAACTAGTCCAACCTCTAACATCTTCGCTAAACGAAATTGTTTCTTCATTACCAGTTGTAAACTCTTGTCTAAACAAAATGTTATCTATAAACCCGTTTGTGCTTGAGTTAGGACCACCGCTGTTAGAATATATAACAAGGGTGTTTGTTAAATAAACACTTGGGTTTGGGTTGACATGATCTCCTATAGTGTGTATAACGTTGTAAGTATCTGTACCAGTTATAGCTCCATTACCTATTATAAACCCTTGCCCATTTGAATTGTAATAGTAACCATTTACACCACCTGTTGTAAAATCATGATTAAATCTTACTTTATATTTTTCACCAATCGCTGTATCTTGTCCTAACTCTTGTTGTAGTTGATAAAAACTTACAGGGGAAGTTGGCTGTACACCTGGGCAATCATTAAACTGTATTGCTCCATCACCATTATTATCCATGTAAAACGTTATGTAATTATCAAGAACTGGATCCCAACCAAGAGGACCAGAAAAAGTAAAACTATTAGCGCTTCCACCAGAGTACGTTGCTTGTAAGTTTGTTAGTTTAATATTATCAATATCTCCAACAAAACCAGAAGAGTCAAAAAAGTTTAAAATATTTGTTTGACTTGTGCCGTGGTTTGAAACATCTTGTGTTTGATGTGTCACTGTACCATCTATCTCCACATCATAAACACCAGCGTCTAGGTTTAAATCTATTTCATATAAACCATTTCTATCCACAATGTTATCTCCCCATTGACCAGCACCATTGCCATCTATTAGGAAAAAACTTAAAGCTCCTTGAGCAACGTTTGAAGCTGTAAAAGAAAGTTTTAAACCACCATTGCCAAGATTATTTATACTTTGAGGGTCTTCCAAGTTTAGTTGTTGCTGAAAAGCACTGAGATATCCTCCAAAGGTGTTGTGGAAATGTATACCGTCAGAATCAGTTGCGTAAAGTTTAGGAGTGTCAAAAGAAGTTTCTGGGCTTGGATTACCTTGTGTTCCAATATTAAAATTCCATTCATTAGCAGCACCGCCAGACCAAATATCTGTGACCTTTATCATGTTGATACTTTCTATTTCAAAACTAGCATTACTAGGAAGTTTAATTTTTAGTTCACTTATACTATCGTCACCATCAAATATACATAGATAAGCATCAATTAAAGGTTGATCAGGCTCAAAATCAAAATGAACTTGAGTTAGTACAAATGGAAGGTTATAACTTTCTAACGTTGGTGCATCACCTGTTGGACTAGATGGTTTTGTTAAAGCTATTGCATATTTTTCACCAACAGTTGCGGTGAAACTTTGCACTAAGTAATTGTGGTTGTTACCGTCTCCTACCCAAGCAAATTTATCGTTAACAGTTTCCGTTCCTGTAACATAATCATTATAAGCAACAACACCGTTTGTACCAGAAGGATCTGGAGGCATTAAAAATGTTGGTACAACGTTACTCATCAACACATTATTCTGTGAGAAAAGTTGAGTAATGTTTGTTGGCACGGCAATATAATCATTTCCAAAATCAATTAAACTATTTGGTGCAAAACCTTCTTCATCAATTGGTCCTATTTCATCTTGCACCACCCAATTATCAAAACCTATTCTATTAACTTCTGCCCAAGCACCAATATCTTCTTGTGGTACAAAATCTCCATTACTACTAGTAACCATGGAAAAAGTATCAACATCAGACATATAATATCGTTTTTGCATTGCAAAGCTTTCAACTGAACCATATAGCTCATCTACTTGGTTGCCATCAACATCTGCAAATCTTATATGAACTCTAAGATCTTGAACAATAATAGCTTCACTTTCATCAGTGCCGTTAGTAAATTTAAAAGAAACATCATGAGCTCTAACCGTATTGTGTTCTAACGGTGGAAAGTCTACGTCTACTGTAGTTTGAAAACCTATCCTACACTCATCGGAAGTTCCTTGTGATGATTGTATAATTGGCACGTAGTCATAATCAGCGTAACCTTGAGTTATTGATCCTTGTAAATTAGCAGGATCCATAATTACAGAATCTGTTAAAGCTATCGCGCCATCGTAAAGATGTATTGTAGCATAACGATGATGATCACTAGAACTTCCTGTTTGTGGTGAGTTAGGAGTTACATATGACAAACCTCTAGCGTTAAACAATATTCTAATTTCTTCACCATTAAATATTGTTGTTGGCACTGCGTTTGTATATTTAGCTAAAACAGGTGGTGGAGTTGTTACGTCATTTGAATTTACTTTATCACCAGGAAGTATTAAATATTGAGTTGAGTCTGTTTTGTCAAAGCATATTCCTCTACCACTATTAGGACTACTAGTCGTGTTAAACCAAGGGTTTCTGTGCGAAGAGGTTACTCCAAAAGGAGCTTCATTAGCAATAGCACCTTGTGCAAAATAACCGTCGCTTACTGAGTTCCAAAAAATATCTCCACTTGGCCCTACAGCTACGTTTGGGTTTGATGGGTCTAAACCTGTATACCACAAACCACTATTTGAGGAATATATGCCTGCTGATGTACTTGGCCAAACTACGTTACCAGCATTGTTTTCTGTAACAAAAGTTGATGTATAAGTTCTTAAAGCTCTATACTTTTTATCTGAACCTCCATAACCACTACCAGTAGCTGTAAATGGATTTCCTGAGTTTGAGCCTCCATGTAAGCCCATTTGATTAACAGTTATAGTACTGTTTGAAAATGTTTTAAAAGTTTGTTGTGTTAAGGTAGTGTTTTCAGAAGAAGGTGCTAAGCTACCCGCTAGTATTTCGTCATGGTTTGTAATATCTACTTTAAAATTCAAGTACCTGTTATTTAACTCGCCAAAACCTTGATTTACTGTTAGGTTTTCAGCTGGTTGAATCAAAGGTGTAGAGTTGTTTACATTACCATTTCTTACTAAATCAATAGACCCAACAGGTGTGTCTTCAATTAAATTGTTTCCGTCATCAAGAAAAGCGTTAGATATAAAGTTTTCTGAAGCTATTTGAGACTTTAATGATAAGTTGTAGTCTCTACTGTAAGCATCGTAGCTACCAACTATTTGACCTGAAAGCTTTAAATTATCTCTAAAATAATCACTCATGCCAGAATCAGATATAGGAGTTAAACCGTCCATAGATAATCTTAAAACAGCACCTCTTTGTTTGTCTGCAAAGTAAGCTCTATAGCTTTCTTTAGCAAATGACTCTGGGTTTTTAGATATACCAAAATCACCAACAAAAGGAGTTGCGTCACCTAAAACAGCGTTTGTAGATACTAGCTGAGCGTTTCCATCAGCATTAAACAAAGCATCTTTGTTAGATGTTATACTAACAACTTTATCTTCACAAAGAGCAACTAGACTTATTCTTCTTTGAAATAATTTTTGTATACTACCATACGTTGGGTTTAAATCTTTAGTTATGTTATCAGCCATTATAAACTGATTTAAATTATTAACACCAGAGTTTGAGTTATAAATACCTGAAAATATTAAACCTGATTTTCTTTTTTCTTCTTTATAATCTGATTCTAAAACTATAGAAGCTTTAACACCGTTTTTAATAGTAGGAGAATTAAAATCATCTCTAATTCTATTAGACTCAATACCGTTACCAAAGCTAAAACAATTGTAATAACTTAATCCAGTACCTAAAGAAGGATCTATTTCTTGTATGGTAAAAGTATTATAGTAATCTGATGTAAGTAGTTCATACGATCCATACCCCACACCATCTTCATCAACATTTTCAAATTCAGTAACATTTGCAACGCCAGGTTGTCCTGTAATTTTGGCAGTTGTGTAACTACCATCTCTTCTGTAGAATTTAACTAAAGCATCTTCATAATTTACTAAAGTTGAACCATCACTTTCATAAGTATTAAAACCTTTATTTATTTCTTTAGTGGCTATTTTAAAAGTGTTTTCATCTATCCACTCTGCTAACCTCATTTTATTTTCTATAATAAACTGTCCATTTCTAGCGCTACCTGCAGATATTTCTACGTAACAACCTACTGGCGCAAACTCTACGTTTGTTTTATTTGTTAAAACAGTAGGATATGCTTGACTAACTTCATAATAAATATCTAAACCTTCACTTTCTTTAGGTTCTGTTTCCCAAATAGCGGGTTCTGTCATTATTTGACTTAGCACAGTGCTACTATCGTTTGATACAAATTTAATATTTAAATCTAATTCTGTATTAAAGTTTGCATCAGTTATACCTCCAACAGCTAAAGGGTTTTTGTCTACAGGAAATATATAAACAACTCTTCTATTGTCTGCTTTACCAAAGTTGAAAATAGCGTTTTGAAGATTAGTCATACTAGATTGCTGACCTCCACTTCCACTTGTATTATTAGCCCATTTTAAAACTCTATTACTTACACTTTGAGCGCCTGTAAGTTCTGTATAATCATCAACACCGTTGTATCTATAATCCCTGTTCCAAACAGTGTGATTGTATACATGTTTAACTATAGGGTTTGCTAGTATTGTAAACTTTTCATCTGGTGCTGTTGGAAACACAAATGTACTACCTGCAGATATGTTATCGATAAATGCTTTAATTTTACCATCTGGATCATTTTTCCAATAAGGATTCCATTGATTATTGTGTTTATCTACATAATCTTGGCTCGTGTCGTAACCATAACCAATGCCAGGAGCTGGAGCATCTTCAAGAGGAGCGTTAGTAACAGGATCGTAATTACCTTCCATTTCAACAACTAATGAGTTCAAACTGTCTGGATCATCTAAATAGTCATCTAAATCAAAATTTGGAGAGCCACCAGAAGCTCCACCAGCAAAAATTCCACCGCCCCATATAGCTTGTAAATAATTTCCAATACTTCCCTCTCCCCACTTACGGCAGTCGTCTTGTAAGCCGTCAAAGTTACCATCGTGAAGATTTTCTCCTGGAGCTAAAAATGAAACTTGCACATAGTGAACACCAGATTCATCGCCATAAGTTTGTTCTGGAGTAAAATTATTCCAATAACCGCGAAATGGCAAAGCATTATATGATACACTACCTTCTTTTCTCCATCTTCTATAACCATTATCACCAGGAAAAGGTGAACCTAAATAATGCTTTGAACTAGTAGTAAAAATACCTTCCATACTTTGAACTGTTCGTGGAATATGTGGTATAGATTGAGTAGTTAAAAATTGCCCTTGACTCCACATGCCTGAAGGCCATGATGTTCCAGATTTTGAATCTTCATTGTTATCAAATATATAATCAACAAGAGGCACGTTTGTTTGTTCTCCATCTTGCTCAGCAGGAAATAATCCCCAACCGTATGGACGTTCTGGTGGGTTGATTGTGCTTGCAGTATCATCAGTAGTTAACAACTTACCCCACAAAGGAGTTGGAGCGTGCATGTCACTTCTACCTGTCCACGTACGTCCAGTACTTTTTGCGTAGTTAGAGCTTGACATTTGCCCTGCAGCCATAAAAAGATTGTCTATAAAAAAACCTTTACCGCTATCACCAAATGCCTCCTGTGCTAATTCTGCCCACTCTTCTGGTGTATTTGTATAATCAGTTATACTCATCGTAGTTACACTAGCTACAGTTGCTGGCTCTGGAGAAGGTGTTGTTGTACCTGGTCCAAAAACAGGTGTTGTTGCGTCATCATAAAACCAAAAAGTATTAGCATCACTTGTAACCTGAAAATTTTCTAAAGAAATAATTTCTGGTGAACTTTGCACTGTCGATAAAGAACTAATCTGCACAAAAAACTTACCAGCAAACTCTTCAGCTTCAACTTCTTCTCTTTTTTCTATTGTAAATTGTAAGTTATCACCTAATAATGTTCCATCAGATTCATTTTTAGCAATGTCTGCGTCTGTTTTACTTATCACTCTATCTAACTTTAACATGTATTCATTGCCATTAAACACAGAAGATATTATTTTATATCTTTCAGAGTGTTGACCAGTAACATTGTCTTTCCAAGAAGCATATAAAACAGCATCAACCCACATCTCTGCATTGTCGTTTTTTTGCTGCAAAGAACCTCCAACGCTATTAACCCACTCAGACCTGTGTATATAAAGCATATCTATTTGATCATCAGGTCTATTATCTGCGTCACTAAATATAGTTTGTAAAACACCTGAACCAGATAATGTTGTTTGTGTAACAGTACCAAGATCTACATACTTGTATTTTATAGCATCTGGAGCTTCGTTTTGTATATCTAGTATTTTAAACTTATTATCTAAAGCTACTTGTCTTTGGTTACCTCCAATTTTCTTTTTAAGAGTTATGTAACCGTCTTCTAATACTTTGTTTCTATCTGCTGATATAAAACCTAACCAAATACGCTCTTCATCTTTATCAAAAATATTTACTTTTTCTGTAAAGTAAGCTTTCTCCATTAATAAATTGTAATATTCGCCAGACTTTTCTTTAACATAAAACTTATAATAATCAGCCCAATAAGGTTTATTACCAATAAGATTAACTTGTAAAGAAGTAGAATTACTTGCTGTTAAGTTTATTTCTGAATCAAACCAAGGAATAGAAACATTTTTTATGTTGTCTAAAACAGGAGTTTCTCTACCGTATTTATCACCCCAAACATAACCTACACTATACTCTCTTTTTGACTTTAAAGATTTTACTCCACCTAAGTTAATATCACTGTTTGCTGGAAAATAATTTAAGTTTCTTTGCTCATAACTAGCGGTAATAATTGGAACTGCTTTAGAACTATCGCTAGTAATTAAATTTCTACCTTGAGTATAGTTACCATAAACAATTCTATTACCAGTAACCTCTTGTGATAATGCTTTTAAAGGAACGTTGTCCCAAGGTCTTAGTAGTTGGTTTTCTGGAATAGCAGCAAATATATTTTTTGATTCTAAAGTAAAACTATTTTGAGTCCAAGCGTAATCATCGTTGTTTATTTTTTTAACAGAAAAAACAGTAGAAGATCCTTCTTCTTTATAAAGCAACTCTATTTGTACAACATCATCTGGTGTGTTCTCGTAGTTATATTTTGAAAATAAAATAGCTTTAATATTGTTGGTCATACCAGTATTATTTCCCTCTTCAAGAGAATAAGCATTGTCTATATTTATATTTTCTTTATATATAGGTTTAAATATTACGTCAGTAAAAGGACCAAAAGAAGAATACTCTCCGTCTTTGTATTTGTATCTATAAGAAAATCTTGGGAAAACTTTTTCAAAAAGAGGAGTTTCTTTTTCTAAGTTGTAGTTAGGAATGATAGTTGTAAACGGAGCTAGTCTAGGTGCTTTTTTTATAACAGTAATATGCTTTTCTTCAATTTCAATAAAAGTTTTAACACCTTCACTATCTACTAAAACTGTTTGTGGCGCTGTATCTAAGTCCATTGTTACACTACCTTTTATACAGTCGTCTATATTTATTTTTTTAGGTTCACTATTATTATCTGTCCAAAACAATAGATTATCAATAATATTAATACCTGTAATAATGTTTCTAGTAAATTTTAAAGCAGAGTTATTTTTATCTAACAAAACAACTTTTACCGCATCATATTTAGGTGCATTTAAATCGTATTGTAATATAGCGTGTATTGGAATTAATTCTTTTGTTACAAACCAATAAAGTTTGTTTGTTTTTTCATCAGCAATAGTTGCTATACACAAATAGTCTGATGGCACAATACCATTTAAATCTACTCCTTTATTACCTAGTATATTTTGAACAGTACCAACGCTAGCATCGTCAGAAGAATTCACCTTAATATTTAAGGCATCTCTATACTCTCCATTAGGAATAATTCTTTCATCAAGGTCTTTATTCATTCTACCTTGAGTAAAAGTGTTTTTAATCTCTGGCATATATTAGTGTTTTATCAACTTAGATTTACCTCTAAGTATTTGTGTTATTTCTTCTAACTTGATATTTGATAGTCGTAGTTTTGCTTGTCTTGTAGAAGCAAACTTTTCTTGCTTATATCTTCTAACTACATATTCTGGCACACCTGATTTTGTAGATAACACAGAATACATTATATGTTTGTACAAAGCCTCTTGAGCTAGTTTGTGCACCTGCATTTCATTGTCAGTACCTAGACTATCACTTATATATTTTAAGATCACAGTTTTTCCTGAAATGTTAGAGCTAAAGTGTATTAAACCTTTTAAGTTGTCTATATAAAAAGATCCGTTTGATTGAGAGTGTTGTGGATCTAAACCATATCTTTGACCAACAGATAAGTCACGGTTTTGAGAATCATACTCTTTATTTTCGCTTGTTGATGTATTAGCAGCTTTGTAGTTTTTCCAAGTTGTAGACTCAGGGCTTTGTTGTAAGTTATTAAAACTACCTTCCCAGCTTAACATAACATTGTCTAATCTTAATTTTACATTAGAAGCGTTTGCCATGCCAGAAAGATTACCAGGAACAAACATTGTTACCAAAACAAACACTTCGTTGTAGCCACTAACATCTATACCACTCATAGATTGTACTCTATTATCTAGCACTGTACCACCAGTCCATTGCATATAAGCTTTACCATCTGAACTACCATCATAAGGTATAAAATTTGGTCCTTTAGTTGCAATACCATAAGTCTGCCCATTTAAACTAGGGCCTCTATTTTTATGAGGGTGAGTTACAATATCACCAGGTGTACTACTAATACCAAGTCTAACAATTGCACCGCTAGCTCCTGTTGTATTCGCTGGTGCATTTCCAAGACCTGATAAGTTTATTTCGTCTATATCGTTAACATCAACCGCTTGCCAACAACTATAATGTCTACCAAAAGTAAAAAGAGTACCTTGATTGTTAGTAAAAGTTTCTTTGTGGATTCTAGCAAGTAATGTTGAGGAGGAAGAGTTGAAAAAATCTGTTGTAGTTGCTCCGTTAGGATTTGTTGGTTCTGGATTACCTGAACCCGGAGGGTTTTGCCCTGGGTTTACTTTTGCTCTAGTAGCAACCCAATCAGTTGTTGCATCAAGTGAAGTTGAAAAAAGATTATTATTAAAGTTTGAAAAACCACCAGAGTTACCACCAAAATCATAATTACCATTTTCATCTTGATTGATACTAAAAGGGTTTGAAGTTTTATTTGTTGGATAAATAGTGTGTTGTACACCAGAAGCATCTGACCAAGATAAATTTGTGTAGTTTATATAGTCATGTGGAAGTATCATCTGAAGAGATGGTGGTAAAATTATTTCCTGGGCCTTAACAGATTTAAAAGTATCGAACGATAACTCTTGCAAAGCTCTTTGAGCGTGAAAAGCAACATCTGTTTTACTTACTTTGTTTATTATCTTACCTTCACCAACATAAACTACTAAAAATTGATTTATAATATCTTGAAGAGATGTAAACTGATAATCACCATAACTATTTCCCTCGTAATAATCTTTTTGAATTCTATTTTGATTTACTGTATAATTAGGCATTTTTTATCTTTTTTGTTGTTGTATTTGTTTTGAGTCTTCTGCAGAAGCTATTTGATAAAGGCTTTGATCTTTTAAAGTTATACCAGCTAAACCTAAGATCCTTGTAACAAGCTCTGTTTGTTCGGAAAGATGCAGTTCAAAATGTTGGTGGTTAATTGCATTAGCATTATATAAAGCTTGTTCTTCAACAACAACATAAGTCCAATTAGGTTTTTCAGGTGCTTTAATATAATTACACGTTACGCTACTTGTTTTTTGTTGTTTACCTACAACAGATATGCCGTTGTTGTTTCTAATATACACTAGTCTTTTATCGGTAGGCTTAATGAGACTAATCCCTCTCATTTCACTATATGTTTTTTGATCAACTGGTTCAACGTTGTATGTTTGATTGTTATTACCTTGACCAGACTCTTTCCACAAAATTTGTTGCAGCTTGTATAAGTTGGCTGGTAAAACAGTTCCACCGGCAACTGGCACGCCTGTTTTTTCAAATAAACTTATTTTTTCTTCTAACAAATCAACCATATCAGCGTGTGAAGTGTTGTTACCAGGTGCTCTTAAAAACTGGCTTAAGTCGTAAAAATATTGTTCAAAAATACTCATCTGTGCTTGAGCGGCAAACAAGTTAAATTCTTGTGGCGTTATATAACCTCTTTGTTCTTTGTT
>TARA_R110001592_G_scaffold32591_6_pt1 | contig 23507 bp, 18 predicted proteins | sample TARA_R110001592 | Tara Oceans TARA_R110001592 (sample SAMEA4398387) | marine metagenome | biome: Polar Biome; feature: [SRF] surface water layer (ENVO:00010504); material: water (ENVO:00002006), including particulate matter (ENVO:01000060) such as... | depth 5 m | reverse complement strand
AGCCAAAGCAGTGTGAATAAGATCGAGAATTGATGTGCTACCACCATCTACTATTGTACTTACATCAGGTACGGTTTTGGTCACCATTATTGATGGCCCCCTCATAGCCAACTTAACAATGGCCCCCGTAGTGTCCTTTGCTTGGAATGCGGAATCAGTAGCAGCACTGAATGTAACTTTATTGTCACTGTGATTTAGTGTGGCAGTTATCGATGCATTAGTGGTTGCAGGTGTACCATCTATGATAAACTTACTGGCAGGTATAACTGCTCCGTTTTTACCAAATGATTTGATACTTTGTAGTTTAATTATAGTAGAGGTACTAGTAAATGAAGAGTCTACCCTAGATGCAGCAGCGACTGGAAAATTATCTCGACTGTGACAAACTGCATTATAGTGCACCTGTATAAATGGGGCATAACTGTATGTAGAAAGAGAAGGTAAACTTAGAATTGCGATGCGAGATTCATCAGAAGGCACTAAGTGCCTACTGGCTTCTATAGAGTCACTAGATGCTTTATTACCACCAATTGTTTTTAAACTAAATAGGCTAGAATCAAAAGAACTACCACCTAAAGCGATGATGCCTCTTTGTGAATCTGATATATCGCTCATACCGTTTTCTACAACTTGGCTTACTTTGGTTTTGAAAGACAGGTTTGTAATCTGATTACTAATATGAGAATCATAAGTTGATATTTTGGAATTGATTGGTACTGTCCCTTTAATGTCAGAATACTGCGATGAAAACGAAGCAGATATTACATCAGCAGAAGCATCTAACTTCTTGTCAACAACTAAATCTGTTGCTGGTGGTAAAGTACCCATAAACGGATGACTCTTGACATGATTTAACACATGTCTACCTGAATGACCTATGTAAAACCCATCGCCGGGATTAGCCGAAGATGCTGAAAACTTATTGTAACTGTCGGAATCGATGGACATGCTCATAGAGAAAACTATACCATGATTCTCGTGAACACTTTCATCGATGCATACTTGTCCCTGTCTGTGCGAGAACTGAGTACCGCTTCCTTGTGGCTGGTACACATTTCCATTGCCACCGTCTACTATACAATCCCCTGTTACAATTACAAATATACCAATGTCATGAGCCTGTAGTGCCCCTCTTCTACCATTTGAAGTGGCACCAAAATCAAGATGAATAGATTCTACAGTGATAGTACCCGCACCACCATCGATCGCCATCAAGCGCAAACGCTCAGGTGCTTTAGCAGTAGGTTTACCAGTTGTTGAACTATAGCCAAGAGGATTAACTATTATGTTGTAAGGTACTTTAGGGATTGTAATGTCACTAGTAGAGGTAGCCGCATACTTCTTTACAGTATACGAGCCTTGAGAATTCCAAGGCGCTGTTGTAGTAAAGTTGATAGTTTCAGTTACCCCATCACCTGCTAATTCTTTTGCTAATGCCTTAGCCGCAGTTGTACCTATGTTAATACTAGAACTCGCACTGGTTGATGCAGATATAGCAGGCGTGACAACCTGTGTCGCTATAGGTTCTATAGGCTCTTCAAATCTCCAAAGACCAATGGTGTCATCACTTTTAACTGGAGCATAAGATGTTCTTCCTGAAGCCTTTATTCCTCTTGAAAGATGAATCGCCTCTATAGTGCCCCTGTACTCTCCGCCTCTGCCACCAAGAAACATATTAGAAGAATTAAGTACAACCTGTTGGTCTTCTTCAAATTCTTTTGAAACTACTAAGTCACCATTAATGTGCATATACAAACGCCTACCAGTAAATGTAACCGTGACATTCAACAATTCTCTATGACCATCATTCAATGCAGTCGAATCATTTACATTTTCGTCAGTGTAAATGTATGAATTGTGTAAACTTAAACTAGGTGTAGGGAATAGAACACCATCCCAATAAGCCAAATCACCGTTAGGGCGATACATTGGTTTAGCACTATTAATGGTCTGTACGCTACTTGTCCCGGCTGCTACATTTTCTAAATTAATTTCAAAAGATGCAGGGGCAGGGCTTGAAGGTGTACCTACGCTAAGCCTCATGACATTTTCATACTCATAAACTATTCCGCCACAGTCAGGTACTATCCATGCTTCTAATGTAAATGAGCGCAAAGCACTGGGTAAAGCCCTATTTGACTCAACTTTATTACTCCCCATGTTGATATTAGGGGGCACTAATACACCGTCAGTAATGCCATTGAATGAAAGCGCATATCCGGGTTCAATTAGTATAGTCATTTTCACACCCCTATTACGAAATCAGATGCCTTCAATATCAACTTGTAGGCGTAGTATTTGTTCCCAGCATCGTAGTGTACATGAAACTTTTCAGGTATAATCCTAATTCCACCGTCATTTCCATGAGGATCTGATCTTAAAGTTACAAATGTGTCACCAATAAAGTTACCAACAAAACTCCCTATTGCTTGCACAGCATCACCGAATTCACCAAAATTATCAAAGAAACTACTTTCGTCATCCGGCGAAGTTTCACCACCTAAATCACCCGGAAGCAACTGAGGTACCATGCGATGAGATGCACTAAGAGTGTTACCTGATGAACCTTTAGCGTCATTGTCTTGCTGACCAAAAGTCAAAAAGAAGTTCCTTGCAGTCGGTGTAACCGCATCACTTTGTATAAGGCTATCATAAGGTACCTGTATACCTCTAATCAAATCTTTATTTTTCTTAGCATTAGAGATTAAACCCATTAAGTCTTGGACTTTATCACCAGCCGACTTAGCATTTACACTAACTGAATTAACAATGTAAGGCCCTGTAAAGAATTGAATCATCGCTGGCTCTATAGTCCCTTCATCGGTGACATCAAAGTTTTCAGAAACATCAAATTGTAAACAGGGTTCTATGTTTGACAAAAGGGATTCTTTTATTGGCCTATCCTTTTGCTTTACCTTTAGCATAGGACCACCAATAGTCACCTCAAATGCACTGGCTAATGTTTGACCATTAGTAGAAGTAATGTAACCCTCATCCATGACATCAGTAGTTAACTCTAGTGCCTTTTTAACAATCAATGCTAATGTAGAAGCAGGGTTACCGTTAACAGCATGAGTGGTTATTCCACCAATTGGTAATTTAAGATATACGCCATATCCTTCACCTGCAATTCTATCTCCAGCATCGTTGTACTCGGCATAGTGCTGACCATTATTAGTTACAGTAGGGTATGTACCTGCAATTTGAGTGCCGCCGGATTTTTGATTTTGGTAATCAGCGTGAGCAGTTTCATTTGAAAATACTAAATGTACACCCAGCGGGATATTAGGTAGTGTTGATACTAGGCTATCTATTCTCCAAAAGTTAGGGTACAAAGATATTTTTTTATTATTCAATAGCCTTTCTATCGGTGGTTCAGTATCAAAGGTCAAGTAGTATTCAAGATTTTCATAAATAGGTACGGCAATTTCATCTAACTTAAAATTAGTCAATTTAAAATCCGAATTGATATTTGCATCGATAATGCTACCCACAACTCTCCCAGTAGGAGACCATAATGTAGCCCTGTAAACATATAATTCGGTATTATCAGGCAAGTTAACTTTAGTACCTCCGCTAAAATGCAATTCGACATTAGTACGAGAGGTAATTTTACCAACAAATGTACCGTTGGATAAATGTACCCTCTGCCCACTAAAATAAACTGTAGCGTTATCTACTACTATAGTGGTCGAACCTGCAGAATAAGTACCTGATGAAGGATGGTTTACGGCACTACGATCGGGACTCTGTAGGTTCGATTCTATTTCGTCTATGTGTAAACCTCGGTTGGTACTCGTAAAGTCATTGGCTGTAACCCCATCTATATCGTAAATATCTATTGTATCTGTTGTCTCACTTGAAATTTTAAAGTCTTTTTTGAACCTTGCTATGGCCCACCCTGCATTATCGAATGCAGACTGTAGTGGCTCTATTCTACCACTCCAAAGTCCTTGCCTGCCTACAGTAGTAGGAAAAATTGATGCGAAGTTAAACACTATATCCCCCCCTCCAAACTTAGGTGTTGTCTTTTCAATGTCAAAAGTAGCACTATCATCGTCTTGGAATATACCTGATATTTCTATATCTATCTCAGGAATGTTAGTATCTATTGCGACCCTACCTACGATGTTATTGGGAGTCGGGAATGCAGATGCATTTCGATTTACCGTAATATCTACCGATTGTGCTTCTAACGGTATCTCCATTATGTTGCTAGGGCCAACAATCAATCTAATAGGTAGTGCCATATCAAACCCTCAAATTATTACATTCGCTGCTACGAACTTCAAAGCAAACTCATAGGCTTTCATTTCTGCATCTCGGTGTACATGGAAATCAGTGATTATACCGTGTATGCCATTTCTTCTGCTATCGTCATGTTCAAGTGCATACTGTTTAGAAGCATGGGTATCATTACTTACAGACATTTTTTCAAATGTTGAAGCATTGTCAGTCATAACCCAATGGTTTCTTTGTGCAACTTGTGCATCTAAACTGCTATTACCCTTTGTAACATTTGTATCATAAGGTATCTGTATAGCAAATATATAGTCGCTGTTGTCTCTTTCACCGTAAAAAATGTCAGTTGCTTTGGTAGCAATATCAATAATGAAATTGCCAAGTGAACTATTTGTTTTAGCAGAGTCGAAATTATTACTGTTGCCAAGTATGCCTAGTATGTCCTGTACCTTGTCTCCAGCAGACTTGACTTTCTTACCTGATTTACCTCCTGTAAAGCCTTGTATATTGGGAGCATTACCTACATCAAAATTGTGTATAATTTGATTATTGACTGTCCCAAGGGATGTAGCATGAACCTGCGTAATCTCTAATCGAGTTTTGAATCCATCACCACTACTCTTAATAGAAGTCGTAAATACCTTATTCATAGTTTTGTCACCGGCTGCGTTAACCGCTCTTTCGCTAATTTCTAAAGTTGAAATTAACAACTGTGATAACAAATATGTAATGTATTCATCTGCTCTTTTGCCATCAAAGGGGATATTCGTATGTGTAGGTATTTCTGATTTACCAATTGACCTTGTGCCTCCATCTTCATAGTCAGGGTACGAAACATAAGTCAAGTCCTCTCCTAATGATGTTAATGATGCAAATGCATTTTGAATAGGTAGTACTAGCACTGGGTTACCACTAGGTGAAGATACATACTCAGGCCCCAAATCTTGTAAAGGGGCTAACCATATTTGATCTTGGGATGCTAAAGTAGAGCCAAGTCCTGTTACGGTTTCACAGGTTATTGAAGTGGCCGCAACCGCTGTAACTTTAATGAGTAAATCCCCAGTAGTTGAATGAGACCTAAAGTTACCAGTTGCCGGGTCTTTAAACTTGATATGGTAATACTGTTTAGATTCATCAACTTCCATCCAATCTCTAGGGTCTCCACCAGTAGTATTAACTGTAAATGTAACACTAGTAGAATTATAACCAGTTGTACTACTGACCGTTATTCCAGTCATAGGTCTAGGTTTGTTTACGAACCCATAAGGTTCGTTTTTAGTCGTGACCCTGTTTACATCGAATAAGACCTTTAAGGAATTAGAATTATCTACATAATTGAAATTACTGTAGGGGTGCCTACCAGTAAAAGTCTCAACTGGTATAGAGTATTTGTCCGAAAGATAGCCTTCTACCTTTTCTCTTTCATCGTTAGATAGCACTCTATTATAGACTAGAATTTCATAAATCTCGCCAACAAACGGATTAGCGTTACCATCTGCTGCCCCTGCACCGATAAAGGACTGACAATCTCCATCTGCGTTGTTAAAGGCAGCGCTGTCCGTATCGTGTAAAACTCCATCTAAGTAAAGATACTTAGTCCCACTTGCTGGCACGGCAATTGTACTAATTCTAGCATACCATATTGGATCGATTGGAGTGCTGTCTAAAGTAGTAGTACCGGAATTATAGTGAATAAATCTTAAATCGTTATCCGAACTACCCATATTATAGACTAGTGAATAGCCTTTATCCTGTGCGCCAATTTGACTATTGATAATAGTCTGTCCACTTCCGTTGTCAGATGTAGTTTTGGCGACTGCAAAAATAGTCATATCTGCGGGATTAAGTTTTTCGTCGATACCTAGTGCAAATTTAGAACTACCATCAAAATACACATATGGTTGACCCCCTGCTCCGTTTTCTTTGTAAAGGGGGTTTCCATCCTTCACTGCTACAATGGGAAAACCATCTGTATCGACTACAGTACTTTTCCAAAGACTAACAGTAGCGCCGTCTATTAAAGCACCACCTGCGGTATCAGCAGCAACTATTGTGTCTGCTGCAAACCTTACATCAAGGCCCGAAGTAACTGGTGGTTGATTCAGACCTAACGCATTTTGCTCAACCCAATAAGCAACTGGAAGAGATATGTAGCGCTTGTCCCACAATCGCCACTCTTTAGGTTTTTTCTTCTTAGGTAAATGTATAGAACTAAGCGCTGCTCCTTTGTTACCAGTACTTTGTTTTTCTTTTCCGGGCTTACCTTTGTTCATTAATGAAGAAAAATAAGCATCTTTAGCCTCTTGGCTAATTAGTCGCTGAGTATAACTTAAATCAACCACTGCTTTTGCCGATGAAGATGCTTCTTGACCCTTATCGTCAGTAAATACACCTTGTATTTCAAAGCCAACCATTGCTTGGTTTAGATCGATTGCCATTTTCTTTGCATCTGCTAATGGTATTCCGAATGCCGATTGTTGGCGCTCGACCACCATATCTATGCTAGTCGCATCTAGGGAGATAGTGTTTCCATTTTCCTGTACAAGTCGTACAGGTACTCTCTCCCCGTCAGCCATGTTTAGCCACTCCTACTGAAACCGCTTTGGTTAAGCGGGCCGCCCATTTTAGAGCGTAGTTCTTTTTGCACCATAGCACTTATTTCCTTAGCAAGTGCCTTTTTGTCACTTCTATCGGTGACTCCACTAACATCGATTCTGAGATTGACTGTTACATCGCCTTGGGATTCTTGTGTGACGGCACCACCCATTGACTTACGCTCTGCGGAAGGGTTAGTGATCTGCTTGAAGCCGTCAGTTTTACTAGTCTGCCTTAGTGATTCTCTAAGGTCATTACTATGTGCCTTTGTCATAGACATACTGTTAGTAAACTTATCCATCTGAGCCTGAAGCGCTTTCATATTCTTTTGGGCTTCTTCTGTGTAATCTTTGAAATTTTCCATTGCATCTACTGACCTTGGGTCTATATTACCGTCTACCATTTTTTCACCCCATTATAGCCTCAAGTATGTTAAATTTAGAATTTTGCTTGAATAACATTGTATATCCACAATCCTTACAACTTATTGCATCGTATTTCTTATTTGAATAATTAACTAATCGACTCCATTTACCCTGCATAATCACAGTGTCATTTTCCATTTCTTGGCTATTACAAACCAAGCACCTAACAGTGGTCATCTAGTTCCCTCCAGTGGGGGCACAGAGTCATAGCCCAAGTAGACTGCGCTTGTAGAAGCCTCTGAGTCGTCATTAGATGCCTGTGCCCAGTTCAAAAGTTGTTTAGCATCATCTATGTTTAGTTCTCTCACTTCTTTCAGCCCCATGTTATAGTGTGTCATTAGTAAGTATTCCATTCCTTCTTTCTGTAATCGAAGTCGGTCCTTCACTGGTCTCCCGTTGATGAAGTGTTTGATTTTGCCGACTTCGACTCCCGAAAAAGCAACCAGCCTATCACCTCGTTAGGCTCAGGTAATAAAGCAGACAGTGTTGCTCCTTCCAAGGGAGACAGTGTGTCTATATTGAATGCTGAATCATAAGTAAGCCAGTGGATAAAAGCATGTCTCCAGTATTGAGAAAAATCTAGGCTACCATCAGATAACAATGGTGCTACTGCTTGAACATCAAAGAAGGTTAATTGCTTTACCTTTACTTCTATTTCCTTGCCGTTTATTTCGATTTTATTCTTCTTCTCCTTTGACATACTTACTCACGGTTTCCTCGGATGCAGCCGAATCGGGGGCATCCTGTGAAGCAAGGTGGGCGAATGGATCGTCACTGGCCTTACCTGCTTCGGGGTCGAAAAGGTAGTCTCCTCCCTCTTCTTCTTCATCTTCTATAACATCGATTTCAATACGAGGGTGAAGTGGTTTCCAAAACTTCATCGGCATATTATCATCTCAACAATGGTATAGGGTATCTTGACTGACTACTTTGACATTTCTTGGCTCCAGTCGTATTTTGGAGTGCAACAAACCCATTTCATCAGGTACTGGAACAGGTACCTCAGTAATAACATAATCGTCTATGAGTATTCTCAATGACTGAGCAGTAGCGCCACCGCCACTGACTATAGGCTTTGTAAAGTGAAGATGGATGAGGTTACCAGCCGCACCAGCCGCACCACTAGTTTCAAGATGGCTGCGCAATCGATGAAGTAGAGTAGCGTCAGTTAAGATTACATCTATTTCCATCTCAAACTCTTCACGGCCTTCACGGATAATAGATGCATTTCTCGTGCCACCGTAAGGAACCTGCTTAGTTGATAGGTTGTTTGCGTCTAAAGTTTCAGCAACAGGGTTGCTTTGAATAGTGTGGAATAATTCTACACCAGTTTTACCTCTTAATTCAAACGCACTAACCATGCCAAGGCTAGCACCAAATGCTTCCACGCTTCCATTGTAAAACATAAATGGTTTCTCTGTACCACTCGCTATGCCGGAAGCCTTTCTTGATGCGTCGTCAGTTGCTGTGTTTTGGAACATACGGTGCGCAATATACCGATCTCCTTTGTTGGCCGACTCTAAACGACCAGTGTCGGTGTAAGTAGAAAGTGCATCGAATACACATCGATACTTTAGTTCAGCATCTACGCTAGATGACAATTCCCATTCTACTACTTTGCACCCTCTAAAGATGCGAGTAAGTTGCTTACTATCGTTAGCACCACCCGGAGCGTTAGATGTTTGCTCTGTACTGTAAGACCCTACATCTCTGTTACGAATGCTGTGTTCTATACAGAATGACGGAATGGCGTCACTTGAAAATAATAATCGCCTAACTGGGTTTGTAATATCTTTGGTCGTGGCTATGCTCGGCCCAGTCGAATCGTACTTTCTTAACAGTACATCGTCACCATTGTGTTCAAACTGCCAAGGGTCGTCTACGAATAATCTATGCCCACTAGCCAACGGCTCGATTGCCGCTATTCTTCTACACTCACTAGTCTCAGTCCACTCAAAGTGATGAGCGTCTGAGGCTAAACTACTGCTACTAGCGGGAGGCCAATAGTCAGTGGTCGCTATGTCAGGAGCCTTGTAAGTAACCGTAGGTGTCCTAGTGGTGTCTTTGATAAGAATATAGTCACCCACTGCCGCATTAACTGTCCCGCCTCCGGCATCAAAGTCTAAATTATTTATATCGATAAATGTCTGACCGGGGGCAACTGTGTAAGTAAGGCCGCTTTTAGCAGATGTATTCGTAGGTGCCGAGCCACAGTTGTAAGCATCTACAACTTCTCTACCGAGACTGTAGTATAACCAGCGTGGACTATGCAAAGGCATTTCAAGCGCACCGCCCATATGATGAACTTTACCTGTCTGCTGCACTGCGACTTGTCTACCAAGCCCTACGACATGGTATTTGTGAATGTCAACTGTCATGTCAGGTAAATCCATGAAAGATGCTAGGCCTATGAATTGGTCGATAAGGCTAACTTCAGCAGAGGCTGCTGCACTAGTATTGATAGCAGTGGTTACTCCAATGGTAGGCATACCAAGAGAATGAACACAAATTACATCTGTACCATCACTAGTCAGCGTACCCCCTGTATTCAAGGAAGGTACAATTTTTATTTTAGTAACACCTGATTCATAAGTGTGATCTACAATGCTGAAGACCTTACCACTTACTGCCTCATAATAGTGGGCAGAAAAGTTACCTATGTCACCATGAAATGTCATCTTAGTACCTATTAGCATACCGATTGGGACACGCAGTACGCCCGGTGCCGTGTTAGAGCCGATAGAGCCAGCGGCACCTGCTTGTGTCGCAAATGTAATTATTGTATGAGACAGGTCGCTTGAATCAACAGCCGACCAAGTTAAAGGCTCATTGTGTTCAATGTAAAGCCCTGTCTCGTGTCCCATTGTGACCTCAGAGACATCTCCCTTGTAGTGTGCTGCGAACCCTCCCATCTAATCACCTCATGGTATCAATTCAGCCAGTATGACTACCTCTACTTGGAATGTATGCCTAAACAACTTCTTGGTCCTGTCACTTAGATCGGTACGAGTCTTGATAATGAGCCTATCATAGTTAACGCCATCACCTTTGCGCTTGGTGTGAATCAGGCGACGGAACTCATCTTCCATCTTTCTTAGCCTTGACCTGCTGATTGCAGTCCTTATGTCAATTGTGATGTTTACTCTCGTCGTAACGAAGTTGTAAAACAAATCGGGCTGCTCTTCACTGTGTGCTGTCTCATAGCATAGAACATAGTCGCTGCGACCCAAGTCTAAGCGCTTACCACGCTCAGGTCCATGATTTGCAATGTCAATAATGACTGGTTTGATGTTGTCAGAGTTAGCCCTGTTCCAGTCACCAAGGACTGTAATGATAGAATCCAACGGCTCGGTATATTCTGCCGTCATTCAAACACCACTACTTCCTTATATCTACTTAGGATAGCCTTGGCTTGGTTGCGATAGATCTGAATCTTAGCACCAAGGTCTACATTCTGAGAGCCTTCAGGTATCAATACCGAGCGGTCATCAGACATGAGTAAGTCGGATGCAACCATCTTGGTAGCCGCTTCTTCGATGGCCTTTTCCACATAGCGCTCTCCATAGATATAAGCGACTTTGATGGCGTTCCATTCAAAGTACGGATAAGAGTTGTTAAAGTAAATGATACCCATTTCGTAGTCAATCCACCAGTCTTTCAGACGACCTTGGTCGCCTCCTAAGTCAGAGAATGCTCCGATGTCAGATTGAAGCAATCTTTGGAATACCGCTGTACCTTTTGCACCACTAGCACTTGCTCCACCTACATTATTAATGAATGAGTTTGCAACATCAACTACTCCATTGAGTCTACCATAGACCTTTGATATTGTACCTTCGCCTATAGTGCCACTGACAGTAATTGTGTCTACACTAGTGTATCTTGCTATTCGTACAGTTTCGCCACTACCTATCATAATGACACCACCTGCAGGGAATGAATCAAGTGAAGTTTCATCTACAATCAGTGCATCTGTATCTACAGCAGATTGCATTCTAGCAGTATAGAGAGTTTCGCCATGAATAATCTTAACTAATGTGCCACCTGTGCTCTCATTTATTTTGATATTATTAGTCGCAATTGTAGTAATTGCACCAATTAGTGTCCCATTAGCATTGTAAACCGAATCACCTACTGCGAATTTGTCACCTACTCCACCTGATGTTGCAATTGTGCCAGTATGCCCGGTACCAGTTTCAGTACCTCCTCCCGTTGCACTAGTAATTGCTGTAGCCATAACTGCACTTGTTGCGGAGTTTTCTGTAACTTGAGATATTGTTAGATTCGTTAAATCGGTGGAAGCAATGCTAACATTTTCTCCACCTTTTGTTTGTCGCAGGCTTGTAACTTTGACTTTGCCATTACCGTAATCGGAATTCGCTGTAGCAAGTATTTCATTATGAACTGCTATATTGCTAGTTGAACCTTCTAATGTAAATGTAGGTGAGAAATCTACAACAGATTTACTAACTCTATCCTCTTTATTGATAAGGTCAGCAAGATTCTGAGCGGTGCTTACTTTATCAAAATCAGGCCTCCATTGTGTCGCCGCAGTTCCGGCAGTAAGAGTAACAGCACTACCATTTGCCATCCCAAAACATATACTGTCTCCCGATAACCCTGCGTGGTCAATAATCTCAAGCCTAGCCTCAGAGCCAGCAAGGTCTCTATAATCGTCACCCTGCCATACTTCAAGGCGAAGGATTTGTTGAACATTACGGAATAAAAGTGGAGCCGTACCTACATAATCAGTATAGTATCGGCGACGATATGGTTTGTAGGTATCGAAATTGATATACTCAGCGTTGACAAGAGTAGGTCGCCAAGAGTTATGCGCTTCACTATCAATGCGATCTTGAGTACGCTTAATGAAGTCCTCAACAGTACTGCGTTTCATTCCACGAGTCTTGCCGTTAGTGAATGCCGCAGTGTTTTGAATGTAAGTATTCTTAGCAACAGTGTATGTAGCGGCTGTTACGGTACCAGTCACAAAGGGTAACTTAACACCGTTAGTGCTGGTTGTAGGTGTAGATATTTCTTTTTCAATTCCCATAGGGTCGTCATCAGAATAAATAAGAATGGTATCTCCACTTTGAAACCCGTGGTCCCTATAATCTGCACCAGTAACATAGACTCCGTTTGTGTCAGAATCGTGACCTGCTAAAATCGCTTCTTGTGGCCCAATACCAAGTAAATCTGCGACCTTCTGAGCAGTAGTGTATACTATATCATCAGGGTTGAGTGGTCGTGTTTCAGCCTCGCCGGGAGAGAATATAACTGGCATCTTTCATTCCCCTCACCAAAGCCACGCTGTACCTCTTCAATAACCCTGCCGCCAAAACTTATCCTTGATGCCCTTTAGGAGTTCATCTCCCTTAGTTGCGTTGAAGTTGAGCATAGGTTCTGATTTTTGTTGCATTGATGCCGCTTGTGCAGCAAGTAATTGTTTCATATATTCAACTTCTTCAGCACTCATATTTTCTATTCCGGGTACTTTCGCCAAATTTTCTGCCAACATTGCACCCATATCCAGTGATTGACTGTCTGCGATTGGTGTAATCTTTGTAGCCGATGACGGTTGTTGTTGTTGACTAAAGTCCATCATTTGAGGCGCTACACCTGCAACTTCAGGCTTTTCCTCAGTAGTAGAGTCCATTGGTTCAGGTTGCGCAGGTGGTGCCACAGGTGGTTGTTGTTGGAATATGTTCTCAGGTTCCTCTTGCTGCAAAGAGGATGGAAGAGGATTTGGTGGTTCTGATGAAAACGCTGTAGGTGTCGCAGGTGGTGCTGCTGCTGGTGCTGCTGCTGGTGCCGCAGCAGGCTCTAGCATCTCAGCAGTCAATTGACCCTTACTTGCCGCTATCATCATGTCTACTTTATCACGACTCGATGATGATTCATAAGCACCTGTTGAGGTTACTGCTTGTACCCTAGGATCATTAAGCATACTTTGTATCTGTTCAGGACTCATCATGTTTGCTAACATTGATTCTTCACTGTCGCCTCCTCCATGTCCCCCAAGTAACCTTGACTTGCTATCTTTTTCAGCACCAGTACGGGTTGTCATTTGGTCGCCTTCAAAGCCAACATCTTTGTTAGGTCTTGCTGAGTCCCTTGTACCAAATTGCTCAAGGTTTCTATCCATGCCACCAATTTGTCTATCTATATCTTTACCTGTTATTGTTGGCAAGTTACCCATGTCTTCGCCCGCTTGAGTATCGAATACATTTGTTCCTTTGCCGCCGTGTGTGCGGACATCGCCAAGTGTATCATAAGTTTGCTTCAAACCTTCTTTAGAACTACGCTCGGCACTCAACCGAGCAGCATCTGACATGTCACCAAATTCAACTGCACCCATCCCAAGGTCGCTTGCAGCACCCATTTCTCTAGCAGTTCTATCGATTTCGTGTTTCCTGTTACCCATTTCATGGAGAACGGCTTCCACTAAATCACCATGAGACATTTGACCTGCGCCAATTTCTCCCATGCGAGTAGGTGCTGGTCTTTCTGAGAATACTTCTTTTTGACGGATGTTGTCACCTACTCCAGTAAACTGTGTAACTAACTTACTATGTTGACGAATAGCGTCTTTTATGTCTTTGACTCCGATGTGCCTTTCAGGATCTACTCCTAGTCTATCAGCCTCGGCTTCTTGTACTCTTAATTCATTTTCTAATTCACTAAGTGTAGAGCCGCCCTTTGATGCTGATGTTGCTGCTTTGATTCGTCCCTCAAGTTGCCTAGCAAGTTCAGTATCTCCTCTTTGCTCAGCAATTTCCTGTTGGGCTTGCATACCTTCGATGTCGTAGCCTCTTTCTTCCTTTGGTTTATCGGGATCCATATCTATATCAGGGAGGGGGATTTCGCTACCTATTATATTGTGAGGTTTAGCGCCACCCGCTCCTTCGTTATGTACCTTCATTTGATTGTAAATAGTCCTAAAGGTAGTATCAATAGGCCCCATGTAACGCTGGGTTTCGTCTTCTAAATGCTGAGCCGCCCCAGTCAATCCTTCAGCATGTTGCACCAAGTCTTCAAATTCAGTGTTTTCTATAAACCCGTCAGCGTAACCGTAGTTGTTTGTTAATTCTCTGTCTAATTGTTGCAGTTTCTTCAAACTTGGACCTTCATTATTCAAGAAAGATGCTTGCTCGACTTGCTCTTTGAGATTGATACCTTCCCGAATAATATGCTGTGCTTCTAACATTTGGTCCGCTGTCTTAGCATTGAAACCTAAGCCTCTGACCTTGTTAAACATATTCGCATTATTAAACGCATATTGCTCTGCGGCTCTTTGAATATACCTTTGATTTATAGTTTCTTCTTTTTGTGCTTGTGCTTTTGCCCTAGTTTCTTGGAGTGTCTTGAGTGCTTCGGGGTTTTCCCCTCTCATTAGGGCAGCGTGGTCGGCCAATTCTTGCTTAGCCTTTGCATTTTCAAGTTTCTTGTTTAATGCCTTAGCATCAAACTCTGTAACTAAGTCCGGCTGGTCAACAGGCATAAATGTAGCATAATGTCCACCTAAGATTTCTTTAGCACCTCCGGGTGTAGCAGCATGGTTTGCCAAGAAACGAGCAATTGATTCTTTCATCAATCTATCTAATCCTCTTCTATCGTCAGTACTTTCTCTCCCTCTGAATTTCTGTGCGTCAGCAGATCTGAATCTCCCCATATCCATTATGCTCTTGCCACTTTGTGCTGCTTCTCTGTAAGAAGGCACTTCAAGACCTGCTGCTTGAGCCTGCTCTACGAAAACAGGGTCATGCTTGAAATCCCAATGGACTAGCATCTGTTCCTCGTCCTTTTTAGGTAGAGGGTCTAAGCCCGCCTCCTTTCGCTTTTCGTTAGTTTCGTCTATGTTATGACGAAGCGTTGGTCCGATTCGATTGAGTATTTTTTGTGCATCTACAAGCGTCATAGATTGTACATTGCTACCTCCTCCCCACGGCCTCCCGAACACACCTGTCGTTGCCTCTCCCTGTAATTGGTCGAGGAAGAATTGCCTAGCAGGCTTAGGGGCACCAAAGTCACTACCTGTGCCAAAGCCTTGTGGAGTTTCTGTAATGCGAGCACCTAAGCCCGTTGGTGCAGATTGCAAGGTTGGTTTACCTTTCTCTTTCAATGTCTTTTCTAAATCTACAAGAGCATTGGTGGCTTTGAAGTATTTGTTGTGTTGTAACTCTTGGTGGACTTGAGCCAATGCTGCTTCATCAACATCGCCAAGTACTTTTTGTTGCTGTTCTAATTGTCCAAGCCTAGTCCTTAACTGATTGTAGTCCATTTGGTCGTTACTACCTTGAAGGTCTTGTAATTGGTCTTGGGCTTTGATTCGTCGCTTAATGTAAAGCGAATGAGTAGGATCAATGTTACCATTACCGTCACCGGCCATGATATAAGGTTCGTTAAGTTGAGATTCCAAATCGTCTATGGTTTGCAGCCTCTTTGCTGCTTCGCTACGGTCTACCTCCATAGCGTTTCCACCCATCAAACCTGCAATGTCATTTAATGAAATAGGATTATTTGCAACATATTCTCGACCTTGTGGAGCGAATGCTAGTGCTTCCTCTTCGATTTGGCTTTGAAGGACTGCAACTTTATCATTGTCACCGGCACCTTCTGCTTCATTCTGTTCTTGTTGAAGGCGGTGGATAGCCACTAGTGCATTATTTCTAGCAACCTTGTCGTCTTTAATATCCTTCTGTGCACCCTGAAACCCGCTTTCGCTAGGACGCACACCGACTTCTTTGACTGCACCTCTCTTACCTGATGCCATTGCATCTTCCAATGTGTCGAATTCATCACCAGTCCTCGACATAGCAGTAGGTGCTTTACCACTAACTAAATCTTGGAAAACATCTTTGTATTTTTCATTTAACAATGCAGTATACCTAGGATCGACTTTATCACTAGGTCTGTCTCCAGCACCGGATGCAGGTATAGGAATACCCTGTTCTCTTGCCATACGCTTTATTTCTAAGAGCGCCCTTGCATGAAGTTCTTTGGATTGAAGGCCCTGAGCCTCTGCCATCTGCTCGGCTCTACCTTCAGGAATACGAGTGGTATCTGCCTCTACGACAGCAATTTCTCTTCTGATGCCTTCTTTCTCTGACTCGTCGGCTGTTTTCAAACGGTCTCTTAATACTCCTATTTGAGTGGACTTATCTTCCGTGATAGCGCCTTCTCTGCGGCTTAACTTGGGTTGTACTCTGACTCCTTTGTTTTCGTCTTTGATTTTTTCAGGGGCTTCTTCAAAGTCAGGTTGAATGTTTTCTATATTACTTTCCAACTGCTTTATCTTTTCAGAAAGAGGTTTCTGTACTTGCTCTCCGTCTTCAGTGACTGTATAAGTTGCATCAGGGTTTTCTTCTAATTGTCGCTTTGCGTTTTCCAAGGCCTCTTCTAAGCGCTTCCTGTCCCTTTCTTCATAGCCAGTAGTAGATGTAAAGACATCTTCATCAGTATCGGTATCAGTAAAGCCAGCCTCTTTTGCCGCCTCAGTGGTTCGTTCATCAACTCCTACTTTTCCACTTTCAGGTCTTTCGATTTTAAGAGCCTCTTTTTCTTCTTCCGTAAGATTTTCTTTAGGTTTACCTTGTGCCTCTTTGAATTTTTCACGACCTTCGCCGACAAACCTCTCACCACCTTTCGACTTATTATTAGCGGCCTGCTCTTCAGCAGCATCATTCATACCTTTGACTAAAACATCGCCCATAATTATTCCTCCCTTTCGCCTAAATTGAATTCCATTTGCCTACCACATGTACTGCACTTGTCAACCCACATAAAGTAAAGCATGCCGCAACTTTTGCAGCGGGTGCCCGACCCTATGTTCAGGACATCACCGGCCTTCTTATTACGATTTCGCTGCTTAGAAGTTATACCTTCAAGCGGCTTATCTTCGTTGAATACAGAGCCAGCCCCGTAGGACTCGGCTAAGCGAATGCCACGCTTCTGCAATCGCTCGATGTCATCCAAGCCGAGGCTATTGTTAGACTGCATCAATTAACCTCACACTGTGTAGGTTAATAAAAAGTAGTGATTGCCTAATGATGTGAACGAGTGTATATCGATAAGTGCAGTTGTACTGCCAGCCGCTACACCAAGCGCACCAGTGCCACCAGTGGCTCTGAGATCTGCTTGGATGAGTGCTGTTGCTGTACCATCTGCCATTTGTCTAGGTGAGTAAGGTCCGATGACCCTGCTACCATATCCACTTAATACTGCCATTGGTTGTCACCTCAAGAGCGGCGACCAATTGCGATAAATCTTCCACCAGCGACTGTTTGGCCTGCCAGTGGAGTGTTTATGGCTAGGGTAGTACCATTAGCCGCTACAGTTGCAAACTCTGCGAAGGTAAATCCTTCTATATCGCTATTATCTGCGGCTGTGCCTGTTTCTAAGTTAGTAGGGTTAATTGGTGCTATTGGGGTTAAAACCGCCATATCTATACTTGCAAGTATATCGCCTAATGCTATACTTAAATCACCTGCACCGTATGAGCCGGTCACTACCATTCTGTCACCGAAATAACTCGGTCTTGGATCTATTGTTACTGCCATTATTGTTCATCTCCTATAATTGATTCTTCAACTGCCTCTTCGACTGTTGCTGGTTCAGGCTCAGGTGCCGGAGGATTTAATGTTTCCTCCACGAGACCTAGTAGTTTGCTTTTGGTAGCGTAACCACTAAACTCTACACCTTTAGCCTTGAGCCAAGCACTTATGTCTTTTTTAGTCCAGCCACTGTCAGGTATTCCATCATTACCGGCATCGACTGTTACCCCAGCATCTCCCTCTATTCGGAAGAATTGTGGCTTTAGTCTACGCCTTTCATGATTTAGCCAAACTTGTGTAACCGTTACCGTTTCCCCTCTAACCCATTGTCCTGAACTGTCTAATCTACGACGGTACATTAACGGGCCTAGAAAGGTCACTGTAGGCAAGTTGAATCACCTCAAGCACCGAGTAGTAGCACAGTCACCTGTACTACTTGATTTGCTACTTCAGAGTCCAAGATAAGACAAGGCAATGCTCCACCTGTTGCAAGAGGCGCTACTGTATCGTCTGCACCCACTTTACCTGTGTTAGTCATTGTGATTGTAATGTCCTTTGCTGCTGTTGCCGAAGCATAGCCGACTATTCCAAGAATCTTTGAAGCACCTGCTGAAAACAATAGAGGTTCTACTGTTGCCGCTTGAACCACATTTACTGTAAAAGTAACCATTCTCAAACCTGCTTGTGCTTTTCCGTCTGCATTGTTAGCATTGAATCCAGCAAGTGTGCCCGGATAAGAGCCACCGCTGTTACCATCAAGCCACGCTGTTTCATCAACGGGTGTGCCTTGACGCATATCGACATCTGCAAGGATGTCAACAAGTGTAAAATCACTGTCTGCTACCTTAATGCTAAGATTTTTTTCTGTTGTTGTTGTTGTTGCTACCATTGTTTTTCATCTCCTATTATTATTCCGCCATCAACCTCACTTTAGGTCACGGATTGAACCTTGTCCTCCAAAGAAAGTAGTCCAAACTTCACCCATTGTGCGGTAAAGTCCTTCCTGTCCTAGTCGATTAATTGCGAATGGATCGCCAGTCTCGATACCGGACTCAAAGTATTGAGTAGGTTTCGCAGTACTGTAGTATAGATAATCAGTGTCAAGCAGGTAAATTCTGCTGATACCGTCAGGTGCTACATCCTTAGATGGGATGATTGGGACACCGTTGTAAGTTGCGACTATAAATCCAGCCTCAACACCCGGTACTCCCTTAACACCATTGTAAGTTGGTACAACTCTCTTCTCTTCCATGAATCTCTGTTGAGACTGTAGAAGTTGCTGAATACGCATTAGAGTGTCATATCCAGTCAGAATACACTTAGGGTTACCACCACGAATCCAAATCTTTTGGAACATCTCATCAAGATGGTCAAGACTTAGAACTCTCTCGGTTAAACCTGCATCTGAAGCAACTGAAATCTCAGCATCAGACCAAGTGTTAGCACTTCGGTCAATACTGTAAATGTCAAGGTCTGCCGCTGCACTAATGTGAGCAGTGTTGTTGCCTGTTACATGGTGCGTAGAGTATGGGTTACCAGTAGAATCCATTGTAGCAGCGTTTGCAGTAACACGGTCCAAAGACTCGATGTCGTTACCTGCAGGTGTGTCTACATCCTGTGTTAGCATTTGGTTGATGTGCTCAGCGTGGTGCTTACCCATCTCTTCCTTTAGGACAGAGCGTATGTCGCCAAGTCCGTCATCCTTGTCATTCAAGAAGATTGCAACCTCGGACATATCGAATGTGTGTGCGATAGTCTTAGGCTTTGCTGCAACATTTTGGAATACAGGCTTTGTAGTATCAGGCAGTGTGCCGTTCTCTGCAATTCCGCCACCGACTGCTGTCGAAGGCTTAGAGGTAACGACTCTCCATCCACTGCGGTCCCAAGGCTTCTTAGGAAGTATTGAGAATGCGTTAAATTCTTGGTTCAACTGAGACCATACTTTGCGTCCGTAGATCGCTTGGTATGTTCCAGCGGTTGTGCTCAACATTGGTGCATCTGCTTTGAGAAGTTCGCTACCGGAGTAACCGAATCCCATGTTAGTCCCTGCGCCATAGTAGTAGCGCTCCATGTCCTGTACTGTTCGTGTATAATTTCGTGCCATTATTCATTCCTCCATTCAGTTCCAAACCGTCCCTGCGAGACTGTGTACTTCGTCCCAAGACATGTTTGCTAGTTCTGCTGTAGTTGGTATTTCTACAGTGGAATTGTTAGTTGCTTTGCGAATCTCTGTCGCTGTGCTAGTATTGATGTTATCAATTCTGTCACTTAGTTGTGATATTGCCTTCTCAATACTTGAGAGTGGGCCACGAGCATCAAACTCTGATGCCGCACGGTTCTGTGCTTCTGAAGTAAGTTCCTTAGTAAGGCGCTCACTGAAAACATCGTTTAAGTTGTTCTTGAACTGCTGCTCTGTTGCTGCTGCCTTGAAGACTGCGTATGCTTCTTCAATTTCAGTTGCAGTAACATTTTCAGGGTTCAGGTAAGATTTTGCGACAGAGCCGCTACCTAGTCCTGATGCTCCTAAAGCATTTGTACCCGGTGAGCCACCTTCGGTTGCTCTACCTGCTACTTGTCCGTTCATCTGTGTTTCAGGGAATTGCTCAGGGGTGCTACCAAGGTTAGCCTTGGAAACACCATCAAAGTGAGAGCGAGCAGCACCAGTGTCAACACCTGCAGACTTTAGAGTGTTTTCCATCCAGTCTAGGTATTCGCTAGTAATGACATCGCTGTACTCTGACTTCTTTGTGTCATCCTTGTACATCTTCTTTTCATCATCTTTTTCATCTTTTTTCTCTTTTTTGTCTGCCATATCGTCGTCCTCGGCTGCTATTTTTCTATCACTATGTGATTCACCTTCAATTAACTCTTCAAGTTCTTCTTCGCCTTCTTCGCCTTCTTCGCCTTCTTCGGCTTCTTCGGCTTCTTCGCCTTTTTCGTCATCCATAAAGGGAAGTTTCTTTTCAAGATCTTCCTCTTTATCCATGTCGTCCAACTGCTTAGATAGGCGGTCAATTACTGAAGATAATTCACCTAATGCATCTATTTCGTTTGTCATAGTTGTGTCCTCCTTCAGTATTCTAAAGGATGCTTCGGGATTAATCCCTTTTTCACAAATAGTAACTTCATGTAGTTCTAACTTGGAGATTTCTGTATAGTCTCCATGCTTTGCATCTGCTTTGTTAATGCGCTTAAACGCCTGTCCACCGATGCTGAACCCTGTTAGGTTACCTTTGCGAATCTCATTGGCTACTTCACGAGCCTTCTCGATGTCATCTCTTAGTTGGATGACAACGAACATGCCAGCGTCATCGACACCGGACTTCCATAGTCTGCCATCAGAGTCGGTGTAAGACTTGATTACTTCACCAACCTGAATGTTTGAATGCGCTAGTTGCACATTGCGGAATGACTGTGCTTTCATAAAGTTACCAAAGGCATCTTTCAGTGCACCACGAGTGATTAAGTCACCCTGTTTGTCTACCATCTCAACAGATGCGTAGCCAGCGATTATTAGGTCGCTGGATGATTTAAGAATGGAAATGCTAGCAGGGTGAGCAGGGGTAGAAGCCCTGAGTGCCGCAGCATTTGCCATGACTCCCTTTACACTGCTTATACTATTTAATAAGGTACGAATGCCGCCTTGCCTCTTTCTATAGACAATTCGCCTTCAGGTGTCTCTTTATGATTGAACTTTTTATCTTCGGCCCTTTCTTTGTTGTCACGCTCTATATCTCTAACATCATGATCGGGTAGAGTCTTTGAACCAACAAGTTCAGTAGGGCCACTTGGTGATTCTATAGGCGTAGCGTAACCCATGCCAAGCCCTTGTGCACCTGACGATGCATCACCTACAGCACCCACACTTGATTTTAACATAGTCGAAACAAGATTGAGACTCTTTGCTAATAGTCTCCTAATCTTTGCTTTGTCAGTAGCATAGTCATCCCAAAAATTAGTACCTGTTACTTTCTTAGGAGGTATCAGTGGTTTTCCATCACCCTTGGATTCGTGCACTTCGGCTTTAGTCTCATCATCAATTACTGACAAATCTGCCTTCAGCATAACTCCAGCAACCGGAGACCAAAATGGTCTTTGACTTTCTGCTAAACGAATCAGCCAACCGTTTTCTGCTTTAGGATTGAACATATACCACTCATCATCTATAGCAGATGCACGGTAACTAACATCACCTGCTGCCATCTTGATAACTATTCTATCTCCATCTCTATCGATTTCGTGCGGCCACATCATAGGCTCAGACTTGGTAAACAAGGATAGGGTTTCTACACTAGATACTCCTTCACCCTCTGCTTCGCCTTTGATTTCATTACTGTTTACTGTATAGATGTCAGCGCCGTCTAAATTCTCTGTAACCGAAACACTGTCAACATTGACTGTAACTATATCTCCGACTTCGTATTTGTCTTTAGTTTGGAATGATGTACCTACATCCATATAGGTCTCACCTTCGTATTTTACAGCACGGTCACCTAGTGAATCTTCGTGTGTTATAGGACCAGTACCCAATCGATATGTGTAGGATGATGTACCCTTTTTGTCAAGAACCATCAGGTTGACATCTCGCCCTTCGTCATACAATACCCACTTAGGGTGTCGGGCCTCCCCTTTCATGTAAGTGGAATTGGCATCCCTTAGCATCAAACGATCGTGTTCCTTCAGTAAATCTTTGACTATTATTTCTAAACCGACATCATCTGTCAATCTCAAATTGTGAGCCGCTGGAACTAATACATTCTCTGTACTCTCCATAGTACCCCTTAGAATCTTAATGCGCTCTTGAAGAGGCATGTCATTTACATTACCATCATCGTATTCTACAATGTCGATTACATTGTATTCTTTATTTGCGAACACCACATCTACAACAAAGTTCTTCTTTGAAATCTTAGTGAAGTTCTCCTTGGTATCTTTGTCTAAGTCAAAGTCTCCTCTTACGGTTACCTTGTCATCATCTCTTTCTACGAAAGCCCTTGGGCCTTCAGGCATAGCAGATACTATCCAGTCTCCACTAAATCCACGAAGATGTTCCATATCTTCTAACTTGAATATGCGATGCATTGGCTGAAGTATAGGGTAGTCGCCATCTTTCTTTAGCATGATGTCGGGGTCGGATAGTGATGCCAAAAGTAGGGCTGCGTCTTCAATGTCGTGTTTTCTTACCAATGTTCTATGGCCCCCTTCTATACCAAACTCTTCCCCATATTCTTCGCCGCTATCCATGTTGCCGCCCCACATCTCTTCATACTCGTGGCCTACTTGCTTATACATAGGCCTTGTCAATGTCCTCCCTATAAAATCATAAGGTTCAACATTTTCAAAACCAACTAACTTATTATGAGAATCATACACTGGTTTGATACTTGCCTTTAGTCCAATGTTAGAACCATTAGAGCCATGATGTCCTAAATAATTGAATGTGCCTTTACCATCTTGCTTGCCCTTTGGTTTTATTGGAGTCTTTTTGGTATGCCCAACACCTGTCTCTTTATCGAAATGGTTTTGTAAAGTTTCATATTTTTCACCAGTATCTTCAGAATGCAAGCGCCTTTCCATTGCTTTCATGTAAACGCCAAGATTACCTAAGTACAAAGGAATGTTACTTGGATCTCCAAAGGATAAACCTTGTGAATCAATCCACCTGTCTCTTTCGTTTTCTGCTATGCTTGTT